>Ga0315282_10009176_pt1 | contig 15791 bp, 11 predicted proteins | sample YL17G07_20_MG_FD_203693 | JGI IMG/M metagenome (GOLD analysis project Ga0315282, IMG submission 203693) | Sediment microbial communities from Yellowstone Lake, YNP, Wyoming, USA - YL17G07_20 | ecosystem: Environmental > Aquatic > Freshwater > Lake > Sediment | place: USA: Wyoming | collected...
AAAAAATTTAATAAATAAATTACCAAGAATAGTAAAAGGGCTCCCTTATGAAATAAGGGAAGCTGTAGACCTTGAATCATTTAGAATCCAGCAGACATTTAAAGGGGAAATTACACTTATCAACCAGGATGGTGAAGTTAAAGGTGTTATAACTGATACGGTTGTTCCACCACCCGATGAGGAAGAATTTTTAACAAAAATTATTGCTACACTTAATGAAACTTATGGTGCGAATTTAACTGAAGAAGATAAAATTGATATTGATATCATAAAAAGCAAGCTTGAAAAAAATGAAGAATTAAAATCAGTATTTAACCCCAAGAATACAAGAGATAATATCAAAAAGAAATTCGATGATATTTTTGACAATGCAATTCTTGACTTTGTTAATAACAAATTTGAACTGTATAAAAAACTATCTGATCCTCAAATCAATGCTCAGTTTAAAAAAAGATGGTTTGAAAGATTAATTGAGCAGTATAGGCTTTAAAAAATAAAAAGAAAAATTTTTAGTTTGCTTGTTAACCCAACTTTCGATTTAATTACAAAATTCCCGATTAAAACAGGCTTTTTAGCCTTTTTTTAGGTCACTACAACCTTTAATTTTCAATAGATGCAAGATAAAATATCCTTGTCTATATTAACAAAAGAAATAAATATTTTCAAATAAATTATGGCTGGAATTAGGTCACTACATTTCATATCAAGAGTTTAGTCCGTGCTTAAATTGCTTAAATTTTAGCTAAAAAGAGCCTATTTTGGAGTAATTTTTAGTAATTATTTCGAAACTTGGGTTAAGCTATTAGATATATGCTCAAGAGCTTATGAATTATTTAAAATTTCGAAAGTTGAGCAAAAAAGACAACTTATTAATTTTTTACTTTCGAACTTAAGATTAAGAAATAAATTATTACTTTTTGAACTTAAAAAACCCTTTGATGTTTTTTTAAATCTTAAAAATATTGAAAACAATTCAATTTGGCTGCCCCGAGCAGTGAAATTTCAAACCATTTTTTAAGGGAGTCAATTAATTTACAGCAAATGATTCTTATTTTATTATATCTTCAATCTTAACAAATTCAGACTTTGAGGTTTTTTCTCTATCCTCATATTGTTCAATTATTTCTCTATCCTTTATTTCTTCATATAAATCCAAGAGAGTTTTTTTAATTAAGTTCGAAGAATCACAATTAAAATAACTTTTTAATGTTTTAAGTATTTTTTCTTCTTTTGAATTAAATCTAACAGATATTACTGCCATTTATCATACACCTCTTCTCGTTTACCAATATAAATAATGTAATAATCATTATTTAAAATATAGAAAATTGCTCTGTATTTACTCTTTCTTAATCTAAAATAATCTCTATTATAATTACCTTTTATTCTTTTAATATCAAACAAATTCAAGTCTTTAGTTAAATCTAAAGCTAAAAAGGCATTATGGAAAAGCATTATTATGCGTTTCGGAATTTCTCCATTTTCGAAACTTTTTTGTACCGACTTTTCATAAAATATCATGTATACAATGTAATACAATAATTTATAATTGTCAAGCTTATAGAATGGAAAAAAAATTTTAAATTTGTTTTCGCAACTAAGATATTCTCAACTTAAATGATAAAGAATCTAAGAATTGGCTGGGGTGGGAGGACTCGATCTTTCGTCTCACTTTTCAAGCTCGCTGCAGAGCCGCGGACCCATTCCGCTTTGCTCAACTCCGTCCTTTCGAGTCCTTTGTTTAAACATGCCACTGGCATATTTAAACTCCAATTTAAAGTCTACTTTTAATTATAAAGTAATTGGCTGACCTGGGTAGTGAAATTTCAAACCTTTTTATAAAAACACTTATGAATTTAAAAAATGTTCTTAGTTTTTAAACGATTTTTAATTAAATCATTACAGTAAATAGAATAATTGTAAAAATTAAAAATTTACTACAGTATAATTATTTCATGATAAAATAAATCATTCTAGCTTTCGGGATTTCTTTATACTCAGATAATAATCAGTTTCTTCTTTTAAATAATCTTCAAATACCATTAAAGGTTTGGATATTATTTCCAGTTTATCTGGTGATATTTTACCTTCTTTGATAAGTTGGTAGCCGGCTTCTATAAGGGTTGCAATTATTGTATTCTTATCATCAGGACTACTATTCATAGAAGTTGAATGCGGCCTAAGAACAGCGCCACCAAACTCCACATTAAAATTAGCAGCCAGTTCTTCGACTATATGCTTTACAGTATCAAAGTTTCCCATTTCCCACCATCCACTGGTTGATACAAGAATAATCTTTTTAATTTTAATATGTTCATGAAATTTAGCTCTGGTGCGGCCATTATTATTTTCCAGAATAGGTTCCATAAGCGGAAGGAGCCTATTGATTAAATTTTGCATTTCTCCTGGTAATGGAATATATACCGGGGTAGCAAGTATTAAAATATCTGAATTTGTTAGTAGCTCATAAACTGATTGCATATCATCCTTTAAAATACATTCCCCGGGTTTTTTAAACCAACAATAAAATTCACCAGCGCAGGGCTTGATCTTTAGTTTGCTTGAATATAGCAAAGTCACTTCCGCTTTTGCATTGCGCATCCCTTTGATTAGTGGCTCAAGAATTTGTGAGGTGTATCCCTTGCCCATGCGTGGGCTTCCGTTGATTACAGCAATATTCATTGAATATCACTTCCTTAATTTACTAATATTTTTATGTTTATTTATTAACAATTTTAATACTAATAAAAATATTTAAAATAGATTATTTAAATATAAAGAAAAAAATCATTGGCTGGGCATATTAGACAGAGTTAGAACGGATTTAATGAACTTAAATGGGTATATCTTTATAACATAACTTTGTTATAAATAATTTTACAGGTAGGCCAATTCCAAATATACCAATAATAGTGAAGTTCAATATTAATCTACCTATATCAATACCAGTATAACTAGTTAAAGAAAACCACATAAAAATCAGAATAAGACTATATCCCAATATCAAGGTAACTAGTGATGCAATCGGTAGCTTTCTAAAATTTTCTGATTTAACTGTATTATTCATAATAAAAAGACCTCCTTAAATTTTAATTTGAAGATTTAAAGAATTATTTTTTATTTGTTAGACGTACATAATATTTAAAATTTCTTTAGTGATATACTATAATTCATTTTTATTATATCTCTGATAAAAATATCTTAAAGTGGTTGCCCCTAAGTTGTGAAATTTCGAACCAATTTTTAGAAGAATTATTCAATATTAAAAATATATTTTTTAAACATTAAAAATTCCTGCTTTAATAGGCACACATTTATGGCTAACACAATTAGCTTATATTTTAAATATAATAATTTTAAAGTAAGTTACAAGAAAGAATTCCAAATTTTTTTTAAGAGAATATAATAACAAAAGAAATAAAAAACTCATTAAATGATTCTATGAATAAGAAAACAAGTATAGATAATAGATTAGCTTATCTATACCTTGCTGATTTCGATTATTTATCTGCAAGAATATTACTGCTTTTTGGTTTAGCTCATACGGGTTTCCCCAAAGCAGCAGAATCATTTGAGAAACTTTTTAAACTTTTTTTAATTTTAGAAGCAAAAATAAGTAGGAACGAGGAATTAACAGTAGAAGACCTTAAAAATTATAAACATAAATTGGTTACTCTCTTTGATGAAATTAAGTCAAAGATACCAGTTAAGTTTGATAAATCTTGGAGAGATTATTTTCTTTTTCTTCAAGAAACATATCATAAAAGATACCCTGAGAATTGGAAATCATTTAAATATGAAGTTGATATTAGTAAATTAGATTTATGTTATTTATACTTAAGAAGTAATATTACCCAAAATTTTCCGTTGGAAGAACAGGGAAAAGCAAAACAATTTGGTGGTTTTATTTCTAACGGTTATAGTGAAAAGATTAAAGTAATAATTAAAAGAAGAACAGGAAAAAGCTTATCAGAGATGTTATTTCAAGATAATGACCACATCAAGAAATATGACCTTAGCTTCAATAAACTATAGAGGTTTTTATGAAAACTAAATTAACTAACTATGGCACAAGAATACCAGAAGATGAAAATGAAAAATTATGGAAATATCTTGATATTTGGAAATTTATTAATTTATTATCAACAAGTGAACTTTATTTTACAAGAGCAGATATTATTAAAAAATTAGAACCTTTTGACGGTAAATATCCTGATAAATATTATGAAATATTAAAAAATGCTTATCTACAATTAAATAATGGTGATAACCTAAAGACGCTTATGGATGCTAATTTTGAATGGGAATATTTAAAAGCTTTCGATAAATTATTTTTTATCAATTGTTGGAATATTTCCTCTCAGGAATCAGCTGCTATGTGGAAAATATACACTCAAAATAATCAAGGTGTTGCTCTACAAACAACATATAAAAAATTAGTTAATTCTATTGAACATATTGAACAAAAAAATATTGCCTTAGGTTTAGTTGAATATATCAACCATAAAACATTAAAATTTGAAAATGAAAATTCCTTAAATTTTGTAAATAGTGTCTATAATCCATTTTTTCTCAAACATATATCATATAATTACGAAAAAGAATTTCGTTTAGTCTATTACGAATATAATAAAACAAATATTAAATCTGAAACAAAGGAAATTTTACTTGGAAAAATGCAATATGCTTATAATATTAGAGAAGGAATTAATATTCCTTTAAATAATCTTAACAACTTAATTGAAAATGTTTATGCTTCACCTTTTATGGAATCTTGGCAGATAGAAATTTTAGATATACTACTAGAAAAATTTTTAATTAATAAAAAAATAAAACACTCTGACCTATATTATAAGGGGATTTAAAGTATTTTTGTTGATATAAAAAACAGATTGCATGTTCGAGCCTTGTATTGTTAGAGCGGATACTCCATTGTTTGGTGAAGTTTCAGTTCCTTAATCCCTATCTCAATTTATCGTAAGATAGCTGGGGATATTGAATATATTTAGAACTAAATATTATTTAGATATTATTAATCTAATTCTGCAAATTAAAATTCTAAAAGAAAGTCTTGTTATTAATTAGTTGAATAACAAATATAAAGATAAATCATTTACTCTAATCTTATATTTTATCGGAATTTATTTCATGGTAAAATTTTCTTAGCCTATCTATAATCAGCTTATGAACATATAAAAAATTATTTTTGATGGAGGATTACTTACTATGCCAATGCTTGCATTTTTCCCTTGGTTAAAAATTAAGAATAATTTTGATATAAATGAATTTACAGTAATAAAATCTGAGAAATTTGAAAAGGTTTTTTTAAAAGATAATTTTAAAAATGTTTATGAAAAAATTATTAAATCATGCTATATAAATAATGATAACCCTATAAATGAATTTACTCTTATATTTTTAAAAAACAAAGATATTTTTAAAGATTTTGCTGATAATGAAATTGAATCTTTATTTTCCTTTACTGAAATATTAGCCTTTTCAGGATTATCAAACAGACAGTTTTTTACTAATTTTTCATATTATAATAGCAGTAATTTTAATTTTATTATTCAAAGTTTTGAAGAAGATTCAAAAGGGATAACTATCGTATCAAGGAGAAGAGATGGACAAACAAAAAGTTTTATTTACGTTGAATCATATAAGGTAATTAAACCATTTTACGTTTATAATGATATTGCCATAGAAATAGATATTAATTCAGTTAAATCTTTATTAGAAGCTAAAGAAGAATTAGAGGATAAATGGATTAATTTTTCTGATGCAATATTCTTTTTTAACCGAGCCAATACAGATAGTAACCAAATTTCAGAACATCAGGAAGTAGTAATGATGATTGGTGCAATTCAAAGAATTTTAATGTGCAATAATGGGAAAATAAAGGAGCTAATTGAAAATTTTAATAATACCTTTAGACCAAAAAAAGATTTTGATATTTCTAAAAGTAGAAGAATCAAAAAATATAACTATAAAGACAAGGATAAAATTAATACGTTAAGAGAAACTTGGTTAAAAGATTTTTATAGATTACGTGGTGATTATGCACATGGTAAAAAGCAAAGCAAAATACCATTAACTTAGAATACAAAAGAACATTTATTATTAGGTTCATATATTTTTCCATTACTGGTAAAATTAAAATTAACTGAATACAAATATTATAATCTAACCGAAGAAGATTTATGTGATATAGAATTATTTGAAAAATTAGCTGATATAAATTTCTTTAAAAAACCACAAGATTCAAATGTTTGGAAATGGAAAAAAATTAGAGATGAATATATTTCAGATGATAAATTGCACAAAGCTATAATTAAAGCAATTAAAAAATAAAAAAATATATTTTTTGTAACATAATAATTTAAAAAATTAATAAAGAAATAAATAGATATATTATTAATTTTTTATTTTTATAATAAGAATTTAATAATTATAATAGGAAAAATAATATTTGTTGTATAAATTTTAAATTGAGGTAATTATATGACCAAAGAAGAAAAATTTTTTAATGCACTTAGAGATATATTCATTGGTGCAAAAGTAGAAGGCCAATCAGGATTTGTAAATTTAATGAAAATAAAATCGAATTATTATTTAAAAATTGAAAAATTACTCCAAGAAGATATTAATAATAAAATACAAAAATACCCTGATTTTAAAGAAGATTTTAAAGAAGACTTATTTGATAAACTTTATTCATTTTTTAATCGTTATTTTACAGAAAGTGGCTCTATTTATTTTAATCAAACTCCTTTTCATAACAATGTCTATGAAAAAGTATATACAGACAATAAAGATGTAATTCTTTTCTGGAAAACTCATATGCTTTATTATGTTAAGACTGATAGGATATTCAAAAGTATCCCTGTAGAATTTGATAATCTAAAATTTTATTTTGACGCTTCAGAGGTAGAACATAAAAAAGCAAATGAAAAAAAAGAGTTAATTTATAAACTAAAAGAAATAAAAGATGATAAAACCATTGTTTTTAATGTTTTGTATTCTGAAAGAGGTAAAAAAACTAAAATAGATGAGATTTTAAAAGAAATAATAAAAAATAATATAAAATTAAAAGAAGAAGATTTAGAAAAAGCTTTTAAAGTATTTGAAAAGCAAAGTGAAGTTGATTTCTTTATTAACAAAGATGCTAAAGGATTTTTAAAAGAACAGTTTAAATTATGGCTATATCAATATATGTTTGATGATAAAAACATATGGATCTTAGAAAGAATTGAACAACTTCAAATATTAAAAGAAATAGCATATAAAATAATTGATTTTATATCTCAATTTGAAGATGAACTGGTTAAAATATGGAATAAACCTAAGTTTGTTTTAAATTCAAATTATGTAATTACACTTGATAGAATAGCTGAATATGATAAAGAGCTAACTCTAATTAATAAAGTTTTAGATCATAAAAACTTTATTAATCAAATAAATGAGTGGAAAGAATTAGGAATTATAGATGATACATTTATAAAAGAAGATATTATAGAGAATAATTTAGTTGGAAAAAAATTAAAAGAAAAATATAAACATCTTACTATTGATACAAAATATTTTAAAGATTTGGAATTAGATATAATTTCACTTTTTGACAATTTAGATAAGTCTTTAGATGGTTGGCTTATTAAAAGTGAGAATTATCAAGCTTTAAATACCATATTACCTAAGTTTAAGGAAAAAGTACAAACTATTTATATTGATCCACCATTTAATACAGGAGAAGATTTTCCATATATAGATAGATATCAAGATAGTTCATGGTTATCTCTAATGGAGAATAGGTTAATGCTTTCAAAGTTCTTTTTAAATACTTATGGTAGCTATTTTATAAATCTTGATGAAAATGCTGATTTTTTAGGTAGAATTTTAATAGAAAAATTATGTTTTGAAGAAGTTAAAAAAATAACTTTTGATACAAATGCTACAAAAGATGAAGAAGCAGATTTATTTGGATACAAAAGTTTTGGTAAAAATTTTGCTCTAAAATCATCTACAATTTATTTTTGTAAAAATATGAATAGTAAATTTTATAAGTTGTGGAAACCAAATAGAAATTTAACTAAGCTTAATATTGGCTGGTTAGACTTAATTGCTTTCCCGAAAAAAGATAGAAGTAAATTTAATAAAATAGACGATTTTGATTATTTTGTAGAAAAATATAATCTAAATGGAAGTCTAGAATATTTCAAAATAGATATAGATGAAAAAATATACCCAATCGGTGACATTTGGAATGATATTTATTCTTTTACTCAATCAGAGATGCGAATAAGTGAGAATTTATCTTTTTTAACTCAGAAGCCAGAAAACTTTTTACGGCGTATCATCCAAGTTTCATCTACGCAAAAAGATATTATTTTAGATTTTTTTGGTGGCAGTGGAACAACCTATGCAGTTGCTCATAAATTGAATAGAAGATGGCTTGGAGTTGAAATGGGGGAATACTTTTATGAGTTCTATGAAGAGTGGGACAAAACTCAAAATAAATTTATTAAAAAATTAGGTATTCTTGGCAGGTTAAAAAATGTTCTTTATGGTGATAAAAAATTTAAGGCAGTAGAAAAAGAAAGAAGAAGTAGCCTCTCAAAGGACATAAACTGGCAAGGTGGTGGCTTCTTTAAATACTATGAGCTAGAGCAATACGAAGATACTCTTAGAAATTCTAAATATGAAGATGGTGATTTATTATTAATTCCAGGTAAAGATATTTATTCACAATATATATTTATGAAGGATAAAAAGATGTTAGATAAATTAGAACTGGATTATAAAAATAATAAAGTTAAAGTAAATCTTAATGATATATATCCTAATATTGATATTGCAGAAACCTTATCAAATCTTAAAGGTAAATGGATTAAAAAAATAACACAAGAAGAAGTTGAATTTGAAGATGGAGAAATAATAAATATAAAAGATTTAGATTATAAACTAATAAAACCCTTAATATGGTGGTAGAATGCAAAATTTAATTCTACAAAATATAGTAGAAGATATATATTTAGGTAATCTTCCAATTAAATGGCAGGATTTTGATTTTAAATCATTTTCAAAAAATAAATATCTTTTTGATTTCCAGCAAAAATGTCTTCAAAACACTTTAAAAGCTTTATGGTTATACTTTGTTGATCAAAATTCAAATAAGGAAAATTTATTTAATATTTATAAAAATAACGGTTATGACCTAGAACTTGATTATAACCTTAAAGAAAAAGAAGATAACCAATCAGCAAAACTTTTGCTTGAGTATGATAAAGATTATCCAGCATATAACAATAAAATAAGTTATAAGTATTTTATTAACAGAATGAGTTTTTGGATGGCTACTGGCTCAGGTAAGACATTAATTATTGTTAAGCTTTTAGAATTTCTATATAAATTAATTGAAAATAAACAAATACCCAGAAATGAGATACTCTTTTTAACATACAGAGATGATTTAATAGAGCAATTTATATCTCATATAAATGAATTTAATAACTATCATATTGATACTAAAATTAATCTTAAAAGTTTAAAAGAATATGATGAGATAAAAAGAGATAATCCTACTTTATTTAGAAAAAATGAACTTACCATATTTTATTATAGATCTGATTTAATTTCTGATATTCAAAAAGAAAAACTTACTGATTTTAAAAATTACGATAATAATGGTAATTGGTATGTAATACTTGATGAGGCTCATAAAGGTGATAAAGAAGATTCAAAAAGGCAAATTATTTATTCAATACTTTCAAGAAATGGTTTTTTATTTAACTTTTCTGCTACATTTACTGATATAAGAGATTACATTACTTGTGTTTTTAATTTTAACCTATCTAAATTTATTGAAGAAGGTTATGGAAAGCATATTTATATATCTACCAAAGAAATTTCCCAATTTAAAGATAATATTGATTTTTCTTCATCTGAAAAGCAAAAAATTATACTTCAAACGCTTATATTATTAACTTATATAAATAAATTCTCAGAAAAGATTATTAAGGATAATTTTTATCATAAACCTTTAATGTTAACTCTTGTAAATTCTGTAAACACTGAAAGTTCAGATTTACTTTTATTTTTTAAAGAAATTGAAAAGATTGCAAAAAATGATATAAAAGATGAGCTAATAGAAATAGCAAAACAAGACATCTTAACTCAAATTAATAATAATTCTAAATTGAAGTTTGAAGATGAACATTTTAAATTAGAAAAAGAATTATTATTAAATATCAAATACATTGATATTTTAAAATATATAATTAATTCTAATTCTCCCGGAGCTATTGAAGTATTGATTCTTCCAAACAATAAAAAAGAATTAATTTTTAAACTAAAAACTTCTGATAGGCCATTTGCTTTAATTAAAATAGGTGATATTTCTAAATGGCTTAAAAATAAACTTAGTGGTTATGAAATTATAGAAAAGTATGAGAACACAAGTATTTTTAATAGTATAAATAAAGATGATTCTGATATTAATATTTTAATGGGCTCAAGAGCATTTTACGAAGGCTGGGATTCAAATAGGCCAAATATAATCTTATTTATAAATATTGGTGTTGGTTTAGATGCAAAAAAATTTGTTTTACAATCAGTTGGTAGAGGAGTAAGAATTGAACCAGTAAAAAATAAAAGAAAAAGACTTAAAAACTTATATAATTCAAGAGAAATTTCTGAAGATATCTATAATAAAATACAAAAATTTTCAAATGCTCTTGAAACATTAATTGTTTTAGGAACTAAAGCAGATATCCTAAATGATATAATTGCAATCTTAAAAGAAGAGCAAGCTGAAAAAGTTATAGGAACTGAATTTATTATAAATGAGCAAGTAGAAAATAAACTTCTTTTAATTCCAACTTATAAAGAATCACCTAATGTATTAGCTGATGAAGAAATAATAAAAGACTTTCAAATAAGTGAAGAAGACTTTAAATATACTAAATTATTTTTTAATTATCTTAGTGATCTTATTGTTTTAATAAATTATGATTGTGATTTAAAAACTATAGATAAATTAAAAGATAGCTTTAGTAATGATAAAAAATATTATAAATTTGAAAACCAAAACACAATTTTAGATCCAGATTTATGTTTAAAAAGAATTATTGATTATTTTAATTTAAAGTCAGATAAATTAGATAAATTTAAAAAACTTGAAGAGGAGATAGTTCATTTTAAAAGAATAAAATATTTAAAAAATGAAGAGATTAATAAATTATTAGAAAATATTAAAAAAATAAAGTTATATGGTGAAAAGAAAAAAGCAATAGATCAGTTAAGATTAGACTTTGAAAAATACAATAATTTAGACTTAGACTGGTATGACAGAGAAAAAGAAAAAATAGATTCTTTGTATATTAAAGAAGCTACTTTTAGAGATTTAAAAATAAAATATTTAGCAAATCATTATTACTTGCCAGTAATATTATCAGAAAAAGAAAAAATACATTACATAAATCATATAATAAATATTAAAAGTGAAGTTAAGTTTATTGAGGAACTTGAAAATTATATTTTGGAAGATAATAACTTTTTTACCAAATTTAACTGGTGGTTATTTTCTAAAATAGATGAAGATTTAGATGAAGTATATCTTCCTTATTATAATCCAAAACAAAATAAAATTTCTAAATTTAAACCTGATTTTATATTCTGGCTACAAAAAGATAATACATATTATATTATTTTTATAGACCCAAAGGGAACAGAATATTCAGATGCTTATAGGAAAATAGATGGGTTTAAAAAACTTTTTGAGGAAAATAATAATGAAAAAATATTTAAATATAATGAATTTGACATCAAAGTAAAACTATTTTTAAAAGCAAAAGATATTGCTTATTCACAAGCTGAATATAGAGAATATTGGTTTGATAATTTTGATAATCTTAAAGATAAAGTAGAAGTAAATATTTAAATAGGAAATCAACCAAATAAGATAATACAAGCGTAATTGAGAGTTCTAAATTACGCTTGTTAAACTATTAGATATATGCTCAAGAGCTTATGAATTATTTGAAATTTCGAAAGTAGAAAAAAAAAGACAACTTATTAATTTTGTACTTTCGAACTTAAAATTAAGAGGCAAAACATTAGAATTTGAGATTAAAAAACCCTTTGATTTGTTTGTAAATCTTGAAAATGTTGAAAACCATTCAATATGGCTGGGGTGGGAGGACTCGGTCTTTCGTCTCGCTTTTCAAGCTCGCTGCAGAGCCGCAGACTCATTCCGCTTCGCTCCACTCCGTCCTTTCGAGTCCTTTGTTTAAACATGCCACTGGCATATTTAAACTCCAATTTAAAGTCTACTTTTAATTATAAAGTAATTGGCTGGGGATATTGAACACGTTTAGAACTAAATATTATTACAATATTATTGGATTAATCCCACAAATAAATTCAATTAAAGCAGAACTTAAATTAACCTAAATAGATTTACAGTCTCTAGAATAATTGCGAAAATAGTTCAACATGGTTGGCTGCTATACGTAACGGTAGAACTAACAAAACTATTTAATATTCTTATTTTTTTTATATAATTTTTAAATGTTTTTTGTAAGTTAAAATTCCTCACTTTTGCAAATATTTTTCCTAGGCACCGGTGGGGAATTTTAACTTACAAAAAACAACTAAGAGACAAAGGACTCAATGAGGCACAAATACAAAGCAAAATAGAGAAGTGGAATTATAGCAATGTAAAACCTTCAATGGCTTCAAAGGACATAAGAGGCATTATAAAGCAATGCTTCAAAACTAAGGATGGCGGCAAATATTATTATAATTATACGTGTAGCGGCAAGCATAACGAAGGCTTAAAACTTGCAGGACATTGTATAGGTCGTAAAAGTTGCTTTTACTGCATGACACATAAAACAAAAGGAAACCAAAGTCTGATTTATAGTTTATATTTGCAGATAGGCTTTCAATATTTTTTAACCGCAACTGCATAGGTTATGCTACAGGCAATTATACGACTTGAACAATACAAAAGAACGATACAAGGACGCATGCTTGTAACGTCATACAGAGAATTAAGTTACCAAACAGGCATATGTAAAGGACATATAAAATAGTATAATATAAAAGTGCTTTTATTCAAATTTACCGAAGTTTATTTTAAAAAACCAGCAATTAATAGATGTTTTAAATAAAAATAAAACCAAAAATAAAAAATGTTTATCAGAAAAATAAAAGATGGTTTTTTAAATGTAAAGCCTCTACTGAAAAGGCCTGTAATTTCCTGGGCTCTGTATGATTTTGCAAATACCTCTTTTGCAATAGTAATAATAACTGTGGTTTTTCCTGTTTTTTTTACAAACATCATTGTTCCGGAAGCAATTTACGGGAAAAATTTTGGGGATTTGATGTGGGGAATTTCAAGTGGCATTTCCATGTTAATTGCATCTGCATGTGCACCCATTTTTGGAGCTATTGCAGACACAACAAGGTCCAAGAATAGGTTCCTTACAATTCTTACTGTTATCTGCGCAGTGTTTTGTTTTTTACTCTACTTTACGGGCAGGGGAACTGTTGCGTTGGCGATGGCAATATTTGTTGGTGCCAATTTCTTTTACCAGACATCAATGATGTTTTATGATTCATTCCTACCCGAGCTGGCAGAAAGAGGAAGTATCGGGTTTCTTTCAGGTTTTGGTTTTTCTCTGGGTTATCTGGGTGGTCTGATAACACTTTCAATTATTTATCCTTTACTAGGAAATGGGCTCCAGTCTTCCAATATTCCAATGCTAAAACTGACTTTTATTATAACTGCAGTTTTTTTCCTTGTTTTTTCCCTGCCTTCGTTTTTATTTTTAAAGGATAAAAAATCTTATTTTCAATTTATTCCTACTCGCAGCCAAACAGACAGACGGATTTCCTATGTTAAATACGGCTTTCAAAAGCTCAGTCAGACCTTCAAGAAAATGAAGACAAATAAGAGTCTTGTACGTTTTTTAGTGGCATATTTTCTTTTCAGCAATGTCTTTTCAACACTGGCCGTATATGCAGCTGTTTATGGCAGGAATACCCTGAACCTGTCGCTTAAAGGGATTGCTTTGCTTTTTATTCTCGGCCATTTTCCGGTAATTATAAGTTCGATTTTATTTGGCTGGCTAGTGGACAGAATAGGATCAAAAAAGGTAATTATTATTACACTTGTTGTATGGTGTATTGTAATCATTCTTATTACGCTGATGAATTTAAAGGTTGTCTTCTATGTTGTCTTTATTCTGGCTTCCGTCTTAACAGGTTCAACATTGATTGCAAGCAGGAGTTTGATGAGCTTTCTTACACCATACGAAAGGGAAGCTGAGTACTTCGGTTTTTATGCAATAGGGGGGAAATCTTCTTCAATACTTGGTCCAGTTGTATTTGGAGTGCTTGCATATTTTACTAAAAGCGAGCGTATAGCACTTTCAAGCACACTTATTTTTCTTCTGTGAAGCCTTGCGGTCATTGCCACAGTTAGGGTTCCGAAAACAAGAGCAGAGATTTAAATTTTAAAAAATAGTCTGAGTAAATAAAAAGCCACTGAATAATGGGCTTAATTATTTATTATTGGGCGATGCATATGACTCAAGTACCCCCACCCCCCATAAATATAGAAATTTGGCGAAGCTAAGCACAAAAAAAGGAAAAAACAGAGTAAAAGCATCAATATAAGGGTATAATGGGGTCATATTCCTACAGTCTTTTAAAAAATACAATGCGCCCCAATCAAGCTCGATAAATCGAAAGTTAGGGGTAAGGGCCTTATAATTTTAAAAGACTTCAAAAGGGCACATACCGCCACAGCAAGACTTTAGAAGTTGCAGTTCAGAATAGGGGGATTACTCAAGATGAATACGATAAAAAAGTATATGAGCTAAAGCAAAGACAATATGAATTAAATGATAAACTAAAAAGAGTTATTGAAGCAGATGAAAACTACTCAATTACACTTATAACCCTCCTAAATATATGTTATAGAGCACCTGAATTATTTGAAAGTTCTAAAGTTGAGCAAAAAAGACAGCTTATTAATTTTTTACTTTCGAACTTAAAATTAAAAGGCAAAACATTAGAATTTGAACTTAAAAAACCCTTAGATGAGCTTATAAATCTACAAAATTGTAAAAATCGTTCTGAATGGCTGGGGTGGGAGGACTCGGTCTTTCGTCTCGCTTTTCAAGCTCGCTGCAGAGCCGCGGACTCATTCCGCTTCGCTCCACTCCGTCCTTTCGAGTCCTTTGTTTAAACATGCCACTGGCATATTTAAACTCTAATTTAAAGCCTGCTTTTAATTATAAAGTAATTGGCTGGGGTGGGAGGACTCGAACCCCCGCGCCATGATCCAGAGTCATGTGTCCTACCACTAGACTACACCCCAAAGTTAAAACGCAAAGTTAAAACGCAAAGTTAAAACGCAAAGTTGAAATGCAAGTTAATATTATAAATTAGTTAAAAAAAAATACAAATGATTTAGAATAAAAAACTACCTCCTTTTTTATAATTATTATATTTTAAAAATATACTAATAATAATTTTTTGGAGGTAGTTATAGCAAATTAATCTTCAGATTAATTGCCCTTTTTAATTAATTAAAACTATAATACAATTTTTAAAAAAATCAAGCTTATTAAATTATCATTAATTATAAACTACCGTTAATATCCATTAACTATAATACTGAAGAATTATATACTGTTAACTGTAAAACGATTATTTATAAGATGTAATTAATTAAAACCACATTGTACCATCAGAATCCAGAACCAGATCATTTAGCGTTGCAG
>Ga0315282_10009177_pt1 | contig 15791 bp, 11 predicted proteins | sample YL17G07_20_MG_FD_203693 | JGI IMG/M metagenome (GOLD analysis project Ga0315282, IMG submission 203693) | Sediment microbial communities from Yellowstone Lake, YNP, Wyoming, USA - YL17G07_20 | ecosystem: Environmental > Aquatic > Freshwater > Lake > Sediment | place: USA: Wyoming | collected...
GCGTGGATGGGCGCCGAAAAACTCATGGCGAGAAACGACGGGTTTCAATCACCGCTCCACCGACATAAAGTCGGCGGGGGCGCGGATGAATAATATGCCCGATTCTGGAGCAAAATCATCGCTCCACCGACTCTAGAGTCGGCGGGGGCGATCTGGTAGCGGAGTCAAAATACGCCCAATCTGAGAAAAGCCGGGAAAAAAAGGTTGCATTCCGCGCGGAAAATGGTAGCCTATTGTGCTTTGCCGTGCGGGTTGGCGCGGCTGAGGGAAGGTCTGCAGGCTCCGCCGCCCCTCCTTGGGGAGTGTCACCGGGCTTCGCAGCCAATTCGCGGGAGGGGATCACGAACCATGTCTCGGCGTTGTGAATTCACCGGAAAAAAGAACAGCAAGGCTAACAATGTCAGCCACTCGAACCGGCACACCAAGCGGCTGCAGAAGGCCAACATCGTCCAGAAGCGTCTCTATGTTCCGTCGGAGAAGCGGTGGGTGACCGCGAAGCTGAGCACGAATGCCTTGCGGACGCTGGAGAAAATCGGGGTTGAGGAGTTCGTCAAGCGCCTGCGCTCCGCGCGCTCCGTTTCGTGAGGGGGCTCCCCCAAGCACCCGGGGGGGACCGGGGATCGTCCGGCGCAGAGGATGCCTGCGGGGTGTTCTCCGGGTTTTTCATCGGCTTCTCCAGTCTTCGAGCGTGGAGCCTCCAAACCGCTGGTTTGCCGTCCAGCGGTTTTGCTATTGACAAAAAGGGGGCTGTGTGTTTCAAGAGGATATGAGGCTTGGCGGCCCCAATAAGGGCGTGTGTGTGAATTGGTGTGCCGGCAGGCCAGGTTCCATTCTCCGACGGAGGCCTCTCAAACCATGATTCCTCGTGTTTCGCGGTTCCTGTTGCTGGCGACGGCGTGGGTGTTGGCCGTATCCTTCGCAAGCGCCATCGAGCAGCCGATTCCGTCCGCGCCTCTCTTGCCCAGGCGGTACCAGATAAGCGGCTCCTCCGAGGAGGCGGTGGTCAAGGAAGCCAGGACCCGCGCCCTCCGGTCCGCCATCGGCCGCATCTATTTCACGGACTACATGCTGCGGGCCCGATCCTTGCTGGAAGCCTACGTGGATCGCTACAGCGACAACTTCGTGGCCCGGCAGAAGGTTTGGACGAGCGAAATCCGCGGCGGCCGGCGTTACATGGATATTGAAGTGGTAGTGGACTGCAAGAAGCTTTACGACGATCTCAACGAGAAGAAGTTCCTGTACCGCCCCGCGTTCCGTCCCATCTTCTACCTGTTCCTGGCCGAGACCTACAACGGCCAGGCCGTCGAGGACATGTTCGGGCGCAAGCATCTGCTCCAGATCACGAACCTGCGGGAGTACCGTTACCTGTGGCAGGATCATCCATCCACGGCAAACGACCCCTCCATTCCCGCGTCGCTGAAGACCGAGGTGGACCTGATCACCATTTCGGCGCATCAGGATCCCACCACCTCCGCCACCGAGCTGGCCAAGGCTTGCCGGGAAGCGCAGAGGTACGAGATCGAGGTTTTTGTGGCGGGAACAATTGAGACGAAAACGGTCCGCAACAAGGAAGTCTACTTCGACAACTACACCTACGTGGAAACACACTGCACGCTCAGCTTGGTGCGGTCCGACACCGCCGAGATTCTGAGCACGGTATCCACGACGGTCTCGGCCGCCCACGTGGACCCGGAAGAGGCCCGCCGCATGGCCACGGCCGATGCGCTGGACAAGCTGGCGCCCCAACTCTTCGGGGTTTTTGACAAGCAGTGGGACAAGATGATCCTGAGAAAAGCGGACCTTCGTATCATGGCCATCGGACTGAACGACGTGGCGGTCAACGTTCTGCGCCAGTTGATCACCGGGATCTCCCCCGAGGCGGAAATCTACACCCGCTGCTCCTTTGCGGACGTGGGGGTGCTCACTGTCACCTGGAACGGCAAGGCGCAGGACCTTCTGCATACGCTGCGCCTGGACGGTTTTCCCAGCGTGCGCATGTTCTACGTGGAACCCAACGGGCTGATCCTGGAGAACATTTAAGAACTGGGGATTTTCCAATTGCGGATTGCGGATTGTGGATTCTCCAATTGCGGATTGGGGATTGCGGATTTTCCAATTGCGGATTGTGGGTTGCAGATTGTGGATTGCTGACTATGAACTGGAAACTGATAGGTTATAGATTGAAGATCGGAGATAGAACATTGGCCCTGAAACATCACAATAATCCGCAATCCCCAATCCCCAATCCGCGATCCACGGGTCCCCAATCCGAAATCCCCAATCCGCAATCCCGGGGTTCATTCTTCCTGGCGGGCATCCTTCTCGCCTGTGTGTGGATGAGCGGCGGCTGCGCGCCCCGCTATGAGGTGACGCCGACCCCGCCCGCCATCACCGAGATCGTCCGGGAGATTGACACGTATCGCGGGGACGGCGCGCGCCGATCCCTCGATCACACGTTCTCCCAGGACGCTTCCTACCGCGGCGTGGGGGACCACGTGACCACGGCGGGCATGCAGTTCAAAGGTCCCATCTGCCGCATCCAGATCGCCGACGTTCTCCTGACCACCCTCAAGAACAACCGCGCCATCCGCGTGGAGGACTACAACCGCTCGATCGCCCGGGATGGGATCGAGGCGGCGCGCGGCATCTATGACCTCCTCGTCGAATCGTCCTACAAGTACTCGTGGGGCAGGTCCCAGATGCCTTCGTTCAACGGAAAGGGGACATCCGAGGACGACCTCGTGATCGGGAAACAGCGTCAGGAGAGCATTGACCTCTATCTGAGCCAGCTCGTGCCGTCGGGAGGGATGTTCCGAGCCTATGGCATTTACGGCAACAACAAGGACTACCTCAACCCGTCCACGGCGAACCCGTTCCCTCTGGACCCCTACGAATCGTTCGCGCTGGGCGCCGGGTTCGTGCAGCCCCTGCTCAAAGGATTTGGCCCCTATCTGACCAACGCGCCCATCCAGATGGCGCGGATCCAGGAGAAGATCGCCGCCGAGAGCTTCCGCAACCAGGTGATCACCCAGATGGCCGCCGCGGTCCAAATGTATTGGGACCTGGTTTTCGCGATTGACAACTACGAGGTTCAGCACCTCTCGCTCGAACGCGCCCTTGAACTCCTCCGCGTCACAAAGGTGAAGGTGGAGACCGGCGTGGAAGCTCCCAATGTGGTTCTGCAGGCCGAGGCGGAGGTCTCGCGTCGTGAGGCGCTCCTGATTGACGCGCAGCGCCTGATCGCCGACTCGGCAGACCGGCTCAAAAGAGCCATGGGCATGACCGAGGGCACCGCGGAATGGCAGTACAACCTGATCCCGGTGGAGCGCCCGAGCTTCACGCCGGTGAGTCCGAACGAGGAAGCCGTGTACGCCGAGGCCCTCGAGATGCGTCCGGAGTACCGGACCGCGCAGTTCGGGCTGGACATGGCGGAGATTGACCTCAAGATCGCGGAAAACGCCAAGAAACCCCAACTGAACGCTTCCCTGGGGTATCAGATCACCGGCATCGGCAAAGACGGGGGCGAGGCCCTGGACTCGATCCAGTCGGGGAACTACAACGGCTGGAACGCCGGCCTCACCCTCAAGTTCCCGCTTCAGAACCGCAGTGCGCTGGCCACCTACAGCGAGAAAACCAAGGCCCTGGCCCAAGGCAAGGAATCGCTGGAGAGTCTCAAGGAAATGATCCGGCTGGAAGTCCGCTCGGCCATCCGCGCCCTGGAAACGGGACAGAAGCTGATCGCCGCCTACGACGCCAACGTCAAGTCCGAGGAAGCGAAGCTGGACGCGCAGGTCAAGCGCTACAACGTGGGGTTCGCCACGATCTTCGAGGTGCTGACCTTCCAGGAGGACTTGGCGACCGCGCAGGTGAGCTACCTGCAATCGCTGGTTTCGTACCAGAAGGCGATCATCGAGCTGCAGCGGGTCAAGGCTTCGTTTCTGCAGGACTACCGCGTGCAGTTCCTGGACAAGCCGGTCCAGGAGCGCGCCGCGCGGGAAAAAGCCGGGAAGTGAAGGTATAAATGCGGTGTTCTCGGAATCTATGTTGTGTATCACCTGATTTTTCACCTGATTTTTGACTGGCTAGATCCCTTCGCGCAAAGGATTATGTCGTATGGGCCTGAGATAGTCGGCGAGGATTCTGTGGGAACAAGGCAATCTTAATGAGTGGTGGCGCGAATTGGCTGATCGAATTGGGAGACCCTGCGGCGGGGGCGACCGTGAGCGGGCTCGTGCCCGTAGGCGGATACGAGCCTGACGGTCACCCACCCGAAGAAGTGGCCATGATGGAGAAGGCCGAGGCTTACCACGCCCACGCAGTCTTCTTTGAGGCCGGGCGTAACGACCGTCCACCAGTGGCGCAAGCATTCGTATTCATCTCGGATGGGCCAGCCAACGATCCGAAGTTTGGGGAATTGCACCGTAAACTCTGGAGCTGGGGCGGCGTGCCTTTGCTCTACCGTAGGACGCCGGGCCTTGTCCAACTTTTCCGTTGCGGTCACAAGCCGGACTTTTTATCCCAGACTGGAGAAATAATCTGCAAGCCCTTCAAAACGCTTAAGACTGCGGGCGCCATTAGTGAAAAACTGAGCAAAGAGCCTTGGTGGGATGCCGCGCGGCTGCGTAACGGAACTCTCTGGGATGACCCCGCCATCTGCAAGAAAATCTTGAGCGCCGATAAGGCCGCCCACAAACTGTTGATCGATGAAGTGAAGCAACTCTATGCGGAACTGGATGAAAAAGGAATCCTCAAGAAGCATCTCCGGCGCAAACTATTGGTTCTGTCGCTGCTCATCGCCTATCTAGAAGAGCGCGGCGTCTTCCCGCCGGACTACTTCGGCCAATTCCACGGCGGTGCGACAGAGTTTTTTCAGGTGCTGGCGCACGGTGAGGCGCTTGTCGAGTTGCTGAAGGCTTTGGAAACCAGGTTTAATGGCAACGTCTTCGTTCTTGATGATGCAGATCGCGAATCTCTCAGGGGCAACGGCCAGTTGACCCGTTTCGCCGACCTGGTGGAAGGTCGGAAGGAAGCGGGCGGTCAACTCACCCTGTGGAAACGTTACTCCTTCGGAGACCTGCCGGTCGAACTCATCAGCCACATCTATCAACTCTTCGTCGAAGATAGTGATGGTTCGGTTTACACCCCGCCCTTCCTCGTGAGGCTGATGTTGGACGAGGCGCTAAGTTGGGAAAGGCTTGACCGGCTGGAGCAAAACAACGAAATCATCCTTGATCCCTGCTGTGGTTCCGGTGTGTTTCTAGTCGAGGCTTACAAGAGGCTGGTGCTGCACTGGCGCTGCCGCAATAAGTGGGAGAAGCCAGGCGAGACCGTCCTTCAGAACCTGCTTGAAAAGGTTCACGGTATTGATTCAGATCAAGGTGCAACGGAACTTACTGCTTTCAGCCTGTGCTTGGCTCTTTGCGATGCGCTGGAGACGGATACTCTCCGCAAGAGCATCAAGCTTTTCCCTCCGCTGGCAGACAAGACAATACATCACTCATGTTTCTTTGATGCCAAGGAGACTGGCCTAATCAAAGAACCCATCGGGGTGGTGGTGGGAAACCCGCCGTTCAAGTCGAAACTCAATACGCCAGGGGCCAAGCGCAGCTACGAACGCTACGAGAAGGAACAAGGCTCCCTGCCGGATAAGCAATTAGCTTATCTTTTCTTGCACGAAGCCATGGGCATGGTTGTTCCCGGTGGGGTGCTCAGCATGCTCCAGCAATACAACTTCCTCTACAACCAACTGTCCCTAGATTTCCGGCACAATTTCATCAAGAAATGGGACGTGCGGGAAGTGCTCGACTTCATCTCTGTGCAAGGGATCTTCACAGCAAACACCAAGGTTGTTGTGGTGGTGGCCGAAGTATCCATGCCCCCAGCAGATCGGAAAATTCTACATGCCACATTCCGCCGCAGCGGACGTGTAGATTCCCAACAGGGCTTCGACATTGACTATTACGATCTGCACTGGTTGCCCCGTCAGCTCGTGCTCAGCAACGATGGCGTCTGGCGCACAGACTTGCTCGGCGGTGGACGCGTGCTGGGATTCGTAGATCGGCTTAAGAAGTTCCGCACGCTGGGGAAGTACGGGGAGGAACAGCGGTGGGATTATGGGGAGGGCTTTATTGAAGGGAAAAGAAGTGTATCCCATCCGGCAGACCATATTGTCGGCAAACCGCTTCTGCCGTCGGAAGCACTGACCCTCAATGGAATAGATATCACTGCGATCACTAATGCGCAAGATAAGCCGATTGAACGACCGCGTTCTGAAACGCGTTTCTCACCGCCGATGTTGCTGGTGCGAGAGCACATGGATATTCCCCATGCGATTTGGTTGAAACACTATTTGACCTATAAGAACAAGATAGTGGGATTCGCCGCTCCCAAAGAAGATTGCGATCAACTTTCCAAAGTAGATCGATGGCTGGCAAGCGAAGCCACAGCATTGCGTGCATACGCAGCGAGTGTGAGCGTCCGACTCTTTACTCAGAGAGCGACCACGCTTTCGGGAGTCGATATTCTTGCCCTCCCCTACCCCGAAGCTGGAACTCTGGACCTCGGGAGCAACGAGCAGATTCTTGTCGAGGACATCGTTAACTATTACCGCGACCTCATCCTGCGGGGCGAAAAATCGGCAGTGATGAAGGAAAGAGGTCACAAGGCTCTCCCGGACTTTACTGGCGTCTACACCCGTCAGATCAATGCGATCTATAAGAAGAATCCGCTGCAAGCCCTCGAACCGCAGACGTGGCCGGGCGTCATCTGCCAACCATTTGTCTTTGGTAAAGGCAAAGCGGACTGGCGCGGGGTCGAGGGATTAAGAGACAAGTTAGACGCGATTCTCCATGATAAGCAGGGCACATCACTTCACGTCACCCGTATCGCGCGCATCTACGACGGCAGCTTTGTTTTCCTGCTGAAACCTGATCGATTGCGATACTGGCTGCGCTCCATCGCGTTGCGCGATGCCGACGAGACACTAGCCGACCTGCGGGCGCAAGGGTTCTAGAATCCATCATCATGTTGGCCAATCCTTCGAATATCCCCGCTCCTCGCGGCACTCTCAACAAAGATGTGCATTTGCCAGCGACGTTTCTTTATGCATTGCTCGACTTCATCGCAAATGAACTTCCGCTATGGCGAGATGATCCTGATCGGCCAATCAGCGTTGCGGAAACAACTCTGACAGAGCACCTTTGCGATTATCTCGGCGGGGCTGCTCGCCGGTCGCCGGGTTGGGATGTCCTACAGTTTCGCACTGAGGTAATCGACGAGCAGAACAAAGGCCGCACGATAGACGCTGCGCCGAAGCCTTGTTGCGCGACTATCTGGATCGATGGACGGCGCCATACCCAATACGACTCTCTGTTGCCGATCGAATGTAAGAGACTGCCGACGCCTAAAGGCAAGGACCGCGATGAACGGGAATACGTCATCAGTGGGCATACAACGACCGGCGGCATCCAGCGTTTTAAGGCGGGATATCACGGGGCTGCTCACTTGCTTGGCGCTATGATCGGATATGTTCAGGAAGACACTACCATGCTCTGGCATAAGCGGGTCACGGGATGGATCGAAGATCTGGTGAAGGCTGGCGAGTCCGGCTGGACAGTAAAAGACCATCTTCAGATTGAACATGATGATCGAACGCTACGGTTGACCGTATTTCGTTCGTCGCACGATAGGGAAATCGGGTCACCGATCACGCTGCGTCACCTATGGCTGGAGATGAATTGACCTCGAATGGGAGGGATGTTTGACCAGTTCATACTTATTCCCTCGGCGGATTGGAAGGAGTGGAGACAAGCATGTCCAAAACGGTGACATTGCGGCTTGACGATGCCGTTTATCGGCTATTCAAGACGGTCGCGGAGCGGGAGAATCGCCCCCTCTCCAACTTCATCGAGACGGCGGTCACGCGTTTCGTGCAAGAGTACGACACCGTTGACGAGTTCGAGATGGTGGAAATTCGGAACAACACCGAACTCAATCGAAGCTTGAAGCGGGGACTTGCAGATGTCAGGCGCCGGCGCGGCACGTTCGTCTGAGTTCCGCATCTTCGAAACGAATGAATTTCGAAAGGCGCTGGCGCGAGTCGGCGCGCCTCGCTTCGTGCGGAAGAAACTCGATATGTATGTCTATCCGCAGTTGCGGCAGGGACCCTACTTCGGACCGAGTATCCGTAAACTTCAAGACTATGAACCGCCAACATGGCGCTACCGGATCGGCTCCTACCGCGTGTTCTACACCGTGGATGAGGAGAAGCGCATCGTTTTCGTCCTAACGATTGATGATCGAAAGGACGCATACCGATGATTCGGACGGCTTGGCTGTTACGGTCTGAAGACCGCGCTACGAATTCTGTGTTTGCCTTCAGGAAGATGATTGACTTTGTGAGGGGAGATGAGATAACCTTATAGAAGGTGCTGATAGGGAAAAACAAAGGGGTGTAACGTTACAGAATGCGAAATGTAGAATCAACAGCCAGGAAGTAGCCCTCCGGTAAATCCCATATTGAAATCCTTGAGTAGTATTCTGAAATGCCCGAAATGCAGAAGCACCACGTGCAATTTCTCGATAGGAGGTTTGTATCATGACGTCTTTGCGACCCATCATTCTTCGGACCGGCTTGTTCATTCTCCTTTGCCTCTGCTGGCCCGCCGCCGTTCCGGCGCAACCCTTTTTGATCGGCGGCACCGTCAAAACCCCGGGCGGCCAACCGATCGCCGACGCCAATATCTGGTTTACGTACCACGGCAGCGGCATTAACAACGGCACGGTCGGAGGCTCCTGTATCTCCAATGCCGCGGGCAACTATGGCAACGTGATCCCTTACCTCGTGTTCATGCCGCAGCAATATGATATCTTCGTGAAGATCGAGAAAGCGGGATACGATTTCCGTCCGTTGGCCGTTGACGCCTATGGCAATCCCCTCAACGTGCCGGGGTATTACATCCCCAAGAACAGCCAGCCCTGGGGCGACATCACCGGTAAAAACTTCACCGGAGTCCCCATGCAACCAATGAGCAGCGGCATGTCGTCGAGCCAGTCGAGCCCCGATGCGGGCTGGAGTTACTTCTCGATACAGGTTCCTTCGGGGGCCACGCAACTCGATGTCAATTACAACGGCACGACCGATAACGCGCTGGTGCCCAAGCTCGATTCCTGGCCAGACGTGGCCCCGGGATCCGGATCTCAACCCAAACCGGCCGGCTTTACCAAGTCCTTGACCCTGAACGCCTCCTCGACCCCGCCGTTGAGCCCGGGCAAGTGGTACATCGGCGTCCATAGCGACACCGCCACGTCGTTTACCCTGACCACGATCCTCCTCAGCGCCGACCCGCTTCCGGTCATCTCCGGCAAGGTCACTCATTTTGACGGCGTGACGACCATCCCATTGGCCGGCATATCGGTCACGGCCACCAACGGCGCCACGACCGGCGTCACCGACGCCTCGGGGCAATATCAGGTGACCGTTCCCTATTACTGGTCTGGAGAGATATCCGTCGCTCAACCCGCCAACGCCCGGTTCCTGCCAGTCTCGCGCACCTATTCGGGAATGACCGCCAACCAGACGGAGCAGAATTTCCGTGGACCCCAATACTATCTCAACGTCATTTCGGACAAGGGCGATCCCCAGGGCACGGGATGGTACGACGCGGGAACAACGACCTCCTGGAGCGTGACCAATCCCTTCGCGGGATCCGCGGGAGTGCGCTATGTCACCACGACGCCGTCGTCCGGAGTGGTGGACATGACCGGCCCGCGGACGATCACGGTGGACTGGAAAACCCAGTATTTCCTCAAGACCTCCGTCACTCCGCCCGGCGCGGGTTCAATCGCTCCGACTCCGATTTGGTATTATGCGGGCAGTGAAGGCCGGGTATCCGCTCTCCCCGCAACCGATTGGAGTTTTAGCGGTTTCACCGGCGACCTGACGGGAAGCGCCACCCCACAGAACCTAGTCATGGATCAGCCCCGGGAAGTGATCGCCCATTTTACTCCGACGACTCCGCTGACTCCCATTCCCGGCCGGATCCTGGTCCCCCTGGAGAAGCCGACCATCCAGTCCGCGATCAATGCCGCCGCTGACGGAGATGAGATCATCGTCTCGGAAGGCACGTACCGGGAAAGCATTCGTTTCCTAGGCAAGAATATCACCGTGCGCTCTTCCGCACCCGCGAACCCGAATGTAGTCGCCGCGACGATCATAGACGGAACGACCACCACGCTGACTTCGGCCGTCACGTTCTCGGGCGCCGAATCCGCCTCGGCCACGCTCTCCGGTTTCACCATCACGAATGGCAAGGGTTACTACGGCGGCGGGATCAACGGAAACCCCACTCAAGCCGCAAACGGCACCCACGCCACGATTTCATACAATCAAATCACGGGGAATATCAATGCGGACGAAGGCGCTGGAATCTATGACTGTGACGGCGCGATTCGCAATAACATGATCTACGGCAACACCGCGTCGTCGGTTGGCGGCGGCCTGGCCTGGTGCGACGGGACCATCGAAGCCTGCGCCGTGTTCAATAACACCGCCAACAATGGCGCTGGGTTTTTCGCCTGCGATTCGGCGCAGATCAACAATTGCGTCGTTTATGAAAATTCGGGTGTGATCGGAGGCGGATTCTACTTCAGCGACAGCACCCCCGCACCTCTAACAGGCTCCGTTACCAACTGCACCATCTACAAGAACCACTCCACCACGGACTGGGGATCCGGCTATGGGGGCGGGATCTATTGCTGGGGAGGGAAAGTCACGCTCAAGAACTGCATCATCTGGGGCAACACGGGCAATCTGGCCCCCTCCGACCCCCTCTATACCCGGCAGGTGTACCATGGCAACGTTGCATACGTTTTTTACAGTTGCATCCAGGACTGGGAATCCACCGACCACGGCTGCATTGCCGCCGATCCCCAGTTTGTGAATCCTCAACAATACAACTTCCAGCTCGCCCCCGGTTCTCCCTGCATGGACACGGGCACTTCCGTGAGCCTGAGCAGCGATTTCCGGGGAGCTCCTCGCCCCTTCGATGGGGATGGCCAGGGCGCCGGCGGCACCGGTGACGGCAGCGATTTCGACATGGGCGCCTACGAATACGGCACCATGGCCGCGCCAGGAACCCCGGTTATGATCGCCGAGCCTTTGTTGACTGGAGGAACCTCCAATACGGTCTCCTGGGAGCGCGTGAGCGGAGCGGCCGCCTATACCATCCAGTGCGCCGCGTCCGCCGATTTTGCCGCCCCTCTTTACTCCATTTATCTCCCCGCTGCGACGGATGGACCGACCACCCTTAGCGCCACCTTCACCGGGCTCTTCGACACCACCTACTGGTACCGGGTTCGGGCCGAGAACGCCTACGGCGGCCCCGGCGAATGGAGCCAGCCCACCTCCTCCACCCAGGACGCCACCGCTCCCTGGTTCGATGATTTGGGGGCCAACCCCCCCCAGGCCACGGCGCAGGCTCTCGTCAGTATCACCTTCCTGGCATCCGAACCGCTGGCGGCCGATCCCGAGGTCTCCGTCAACGACAATCCGGCTTCCCTGGTCTCCCATGCGGGCAATCAATACACCTACAGCTATGTTATGTTGCTCACGGATCCGGTGGGCCCCGCGACGATCTCGATCTCCGGGACCGACGGCATGGGCTACTACGGCTCCATCAGCGACCCTTCCGCCCTGAGCCGCGTGACGAGGACCGGCGCCGGGGATTGGACGCTCTATCAGTAAGCCGCGACGGTTCATCTTCACGAACAGCGGGGCAGGGGAATCATGCGGGACGGAGGATGGCGGTGGCCGGGTTCTGAAGGTAAGTCTCGGCCGCCTCGCGAATGTCCTTGGCCGTGACCGCCTCGATGCGTTCGGGGAAGGTTTCGCCCCACTCCCAACCCAGCCCGAGTATCTCGTTGACGCTCATGGAATGGGCAAGGGCGCTGTTGGTCTGGCGGCCCACGAGGTACTTGCCGAGGATGTACTGACGGGCGCGCTGGATCTCTTCCTTCTCCGGCGCTTCCTCGACGATCCCCCGGGCCTCCCGAAGAAGGGAGGCGTGGGCCTGGTCCACGGTGTCCCGGCTGGTCCCGATGTAGAGGATGACGTGGGACGCCAGGGCTCGCGGCGAGATGGAGGCCCCCACGGAATAGGCCAGATGGTCGCGGTCCCGCAAGCGGGAAAAAAGCCGCGAGGACATTCCCTCGCCCAGTATCCCGCACGCCATCCGCAGCCCGGCGGCATCGGGGGCGCCCGGGAGCGGCGCGGGATAACCCACAATGACGAAGCCTTGCTCGAAGTTGCGGGGCAGCTCGAGGGTTTCGCCGCGACCGGCGCCCGGTTCCGCTTGGGCCAGGTTCGCCGGTTCGCCGGTTCGCCGGTTCGCCAGTTCGCCAGTTGGCCGGTTTGCCGGTTCGCCGGAAAGACCGTAGGATGGGCCTTGGCCCATCAGGCTTTCCCCGCGCACGGGCCAGCGCTTCTCGACCTCGGCCAGAAACTCTTCTTCGGGCAGATTTCCCACGGCGGTCAGCAGAACCCGCTCGGGGCGGATGGCGGCGGCGTGCAGCACGGACAGGGCCGCCTGGTCAAGGCCCTTCAGCGTCTCGATCTCCCCCTCCGGCGGCAGCGCGTAGGGGTGGCCTCGGTAGAAGAGGCGGTGGAAGGCTTTGTAGGTGTAGGGGAACTTCTGGTCGTTGTCGCGCAGTATCTCGGACAGGACGATGGCGCGCTCTTTCTCGAATTCGAGCGGGTCGAACGCGGGCCGGAAAAGGCAGTCGCTGAGGAGCTCGAGCGCCACGGGCCAGTCGTCCCTAACCGCTTGGGTCTCGATCCCGAGATGGTCGTAGGAGCAAAACGCGTCAATGGACCCGCCGACGGACTCCATGGTTTCGGCGATCTGAACCGCGGTGCGGCCCGCGGCGCCCTTGGTCAGAAGGCGCGCCATGAGGTTGGTGCGGCCGGCTTGTGCGGCGGGGTCGTCGCGTCCGCCCCAGTCAACATACGCTACCAGAGACAGAATCTGTTTATCCGGAGTGGGGCGGATCAGGATCTTGCAGCCGTTGGGGAGGGTATGGGCGCGAACGTTCATGAGTTTTTTGGCCGGATAGCCACCCGGCTCGCCGACGCGCGGGTGGCGAGCCACTTCCCCGCAAGATCCTGGACCTGCTGTGCCGTGACGGCGTTCACCCCCTCGGCGTATTGCCTCTCGAAATCCACGCCTCCCGAGACGGTATAGTAGTAGCCGATAGCCGAGGATTGGCCGCCCGTGGTCTCCAATGAGAAAGCATGGGCATTGGTGAGCAGTTTCTTCGCCCGGTTCAGCACCTCCGGTGCGGGGGGAGACTGGGCCAGGCGGTCGAGTTGCTCAAAGACGGCGGTTTCGAGCGCGGGCCGCTTCTCCTCCTCGCACGTGTAGAAGACATAGAACAGGTCGGGATGGCGCGAGGTGGAAAGTCCGGCGTGGATCGAGGAGGCGAGCCGCCGCTTCTCCTTGATCTCCTGGTTAAGGATCGAGGCATTGCCCCCGCCCAGAACGAACTGCAGCACGTCCAGGCCATAAGCCTCGCGGGGCTCCCCGAAGCCGGGCGCGGGAAACCCGATCACGCCATAGGTCTCGTTGAGTTCCTTTTCCAGAACGTGCTCGGCGGGCACGGCGTAGATGGTCTGGAGGGTCTTCTTGTCCAGCATGGGACGGAAAGGCCGGTCGAACCCGTCGAAAGCGCTGCGGGCTCGCCCGACCGCTTCGGCGGGCTCCATGTCTCCCACCACCATCAGGACCATGTTTTCCGGGCAGTAGTGGCGCCGGTAGTAGTCCGTGATCTCGGCCGGGCCGATGTCCCGGAGCGTGTCGGGAACCCCCAGGACGGGGAGCCGGTAGGGTCCCCGCTCAAAGGCGCGCAGGTACAACTCCTCCCAGAGCAGCCCGTGGGGGTCGTCCTGTTTGATGTAGTATTCTTCGATGATGACCCCGCGCTCGCGGTCGAGCTCCTCGGCGTCGAGCGCGGCATTGCGGACCATGTCGGCGATCACGTCCATCGCGATGGCGAGGTGGGGGGAGGCGGCCGTTACGTGGTAGTGGGTGAAGTCGTGGGACGTGGCCGCATTGAGCAGGCCTCCCACGCCCTCGATGGCGCGGTCTATCTCCCCCGCGCCGAAGCGGGCCGTTCCCTTGAAGAGCATGTGCTCGAGGAAGTGGGAAACGCCGTTGATGGGCGGGGGCTCATCCGCCGAACCCGTGTTCACCCAGACGTCCACCGTCATCACCCGCACCCCGGGACGAGGCACGAGGAGGACGGTCAAGCCGTTGGGGAGGATTTCCTTTGCGATTTCCGGCTGGGGGGTCGAGCTGGGAGGATTCATGAGGAACCGTTCGCCCTAAGCGAGTCGGCGACTCTGCGGGTCGGCCAGTTGGCCAGTCAGCCAGTCGCCCAATCAGCCGGTCAGCCGGTCGGCCAGTCGCCCAATCAGCCGGTCGGCCAGTTAGCCGGTCAGCCAGTTGGCCAGTTAGCCGGTCGGCCAGTTAGCCGGTCGGCCAGTTAGCCGGTCGGCCAGTCGGGGAGTTGGCCAGTATGTAGTGCGGGCTTTAGCCCGTCACCAAGACTACTAAGCCGGTTTGTAGGATGGGCCTTGGCCCATCACTGCCCGTCAGCCAGTTGGCTGGGTCAGGGGGTTGCCGCCGTCGGAGCCGCAGGCGCAGCAGGTGTAGGTGTCGCAGGAACGGGCGTGGCCGCCGTCGGAGCCGCTGGCGCAGCAGGTGTAGGTGTCGCAGGAACGGGCGTGGCCGCAGGCGGAGCAGGTGTAGGTGTCGCAGGAACGGGCGTGGCCGCAGGCGGAGCAGGTGTAGGTGTCGCAGGAAGGGGCGTGGCCGCCGTAGGAGCCGTTGGTGAGGGTGTAGGCGCCGTCGGCGTCACGGGAGCCGCCGGAGCGGGTGTGGGAGCAGTTACCGGGATGGCGCCGGGTGTGGTTGCCGGTGCCGTGCCGCCGGGGGCCTCGGTTCCGGGGGGTGTCGTAGCGGACTTCTCCGGCTGGGTCGCGGCTGCTTTCGAGCGGTAGAAGGGGCTGTCCTTGAAAACCTTGGGAGCAAGCAGAACGAGGCTGAGGTTCAGGATCAGGAAGCCCACGGCGCAGTAAGAGGTCCAGCGATTTAGGGTTTTCTCGGCGCCAGTGGCGCCCAGGTGGTCACCCAAGGTCGAGCCGGCGCCGACCAGGCCGGAGAGGCCGCCTCCTTTGCCGGACTGGACCAACACGACCAGTATCAGTATTCCGCTGGAGAGAAGCCAAGCGAGATACATCAGCACGAAGAGAATCTGGAGCATTGTTCTTTCACCTCATTCGTTGCGGCGCAACGAGAATTCAGACCGCCTATTATACGCGGTGGGATGGGTAAGTCAATTCCAATTGTGCGGAAAAACAGGTTCGCCGGTTGGAGTCTCCCAGTCCGCCGGTCTGCCAGTCGGCCGGTCTACCAGTCAGCCGGTCTACCAGTCAACCAGTCGGCCAGTCGGCCAGTCAGCCAGTCCGCCGGTCTACCAGTCAACCAGTCGGCCGGTCTGCCAGTCGGCCACGCAAATCAGGTGACAAAATCAGGTGCCAAAATCAGGTGACACAAAATCACAAAATCAGGTGACACACCAAAATCAGGTGACACACAACTTATCTAAATCAGGTGACACACAACTTATCTCACCCCTCCTTCGCAAAATCAGGTGACACACCAAAATCAGGTCACAAATCACACAAATCAGGTGACACACAACTTATCTCACCCCTCCTTCGGTTTGGGACCGGG
>Ga0315282_10009178_pt1 | contig 15787 bp, 13 predicted proteins | sample YL17G07_20_MG_FD_203693 | JGI IMG/M metagenome (GOLD analysis project Ga0315282, IMG submission 203693) | Sediment microbial communities from Yellowstone Lake, YNP, Wyoming, USA - YL17G07_20 | ecosystem: Environmental > Aquatic > Freshwater > Lake > Sediment | place: USA: Wyoming | collected...
AGCAACCCTTAGATTATCCCAGTGCTGGGTCCATTTTCAAAAATCCCAAAGAAGGCCCTGCAGGGAAATGGATCGAAGAAGCTGGGCTGAAGGGGTTTCGGGTAGGCCAGGCGATGGTTTCAGAGCGCCATGCCAATTTCATCATCAATCTGGGAAAGGCCAAGGCCGAAGAGGTGATCCGTTTAATGGAGTTAGTTGAAAAGAAGATCTATGAAAAAAGAGGCATCTCCCTTGAAAGGGAGGTGAAGGTGGTGGGTGAACCATAATTCGGATTTGTGAACGCAGATTGCGGAATAAGGACTTTGGCAGCAATTCTCGGTGAAAATACAGCGAGATTCTTCAGTCGCTAGGGCTTCCTTCGACTACGCTCAGGACAGGCTCTTCAGAATGATATTACGAAAGTCCCCAGTTGTCATTCTGAGCGAAGCGAAGAATCTCAATAGTTTGTGAACTCACCGAGAATTGCTAGGACTTTGGAGTTTTAGCGGTAAGGGGATGAAAGATCAATCGCTCAAGAAAAAAAAGATCGCTGTGATGATGGGTGGCCTCTCTCGAGAGCGAGAAATCTCCCTGAAGACTGGGAAAGCCATCCTAAAGGCTTTAACTGAGAAGGGATATATGGTGACCTCCATCGATGTGGGAAGCGACATTGTGGAAAAATTGGTCAAAGAAAAGATTGAATGTGCTTTTTTGGCCCTCCATGGGAGATTTGGAGAGGATGGAACCATCCAGGGGATGCTGGAGTTGATGAGAATTCCTTATACCGGGTCAGGAGTTCTGGCGAGCTCCTTGGCCATGCATAAAATCATGTCCAAGAAGTTTTTTCTTTGTGAAAAGATTCCAACCCCCTGCTTCGAGGTTTTTCAACGAGAAGAGATAATGAAAGATCTACCGAAGAAAACTTCCTTTCCTTTGCCAGTCGTGGTCAAACCGGCCAGGGAAGGGTCCACGATCGGCATTTCAATTGTCCGGAAGGATGAAGAACTGGGCCCTGCTTTAAAGAAGGCAGGGGAATACGATGAGGAGATATTGGTAGAGGAATTTATGAAAGGCAAGGAGATCACCGTCGGTATTCTTGAAGATATTCCTCTGCCCATCATTGAGATCGTCCCCAAGAGCGGTTTTTATGATTACCATTCTAAATATACAAAGGGCGAAACTCAATACATCCTCCCTGCTCGAATTCCAAGGGAAAAGTATCTCTATGCACAGGAGATTAGCCTGAAAGCCTTTCAAACACTGGCTTGCTCAGGTGTTGCCAGAGTTGACTTAATGACCGATGAAAATGAAAATCCATTTGTGATTGATGTCAACACCATGCCTGGGATGACAGAGACGAGTCTTTTGCCCAAGGCGGCCAGTTATGCGGGCATCCCATTTGGAGACTTAGTGGAACGTATTCTTTTGAGGGCATCATTAAAGATAGAAAGTGGAAAGTAGTTTTGAGTTGCTTGAGTTCCTTGAGTTCTTTGGGTTAACTCGAAAAACCTGACAAACTCAATGAACTCAATAAAACCAAGAAGAGGAAATATGGGAGAGACCATTACCGTGCGAGATGGGAAGTTCCTCCGCCCGAAAGCAAGGAGGGAAGAAAGAGGAGGGGAAAAATTTCAGGGGATCGTGAAGAAGACAATTCGTGTGGCTTTTCAACTTCTTCTCCTCTCTTTTTCCCTTTTTATCGGCCATTGGGTTTATGTCCATCTCTTAGGAGACCCGTATTTTCGAGTGAGAGAAGTGGAAGTGGAGGGTGGTCGAAAGATTTCAAAAGAGACCCTTCTCTCCCTCACGGTGATGGAAGGAATGCCTAACCTCTTCTCGGTCAAGTTAAAGGAAGTCGTCAAACGGTTAGAGTCCTATCCCTGGATTGAGCAGGTTAAAGTGAGGAAGGTTTTCCCCAATAAGATATTGATTCAGATAGAAGAGAGAAAGCCGATGGCCATCATTCAATTGGAAGAACTTTACTATATCGATACCAAGGGGGAGATCTTTTCTCCTGTGGGAGATAGAGACGAATATAATTACCCTTATCTCACTGGATTGACTCATCGGGGTTTAGAAAAAGATCCAGTGGAGGCAAAGCGTCTGATCATGAAGGCCCTGGAGCTTTTAAGGATCGTTGACCAAGAAAAGGTTCCTCCTCTGGGGGAAATATCCGAGATCCATATGGAGAAGACTTTTGGAATCCATTGTTTTACCAAAGCAGAAGGAGTAGAGGTCAAAATGGGATGGGAGGACTTTGGAGAGAAGTTGAAAAGATTGTCCCTCATCTGGTCAGACCTTCGGAAAAGAGGATTTTCTGCCACTTCTATTGATTGCAGTGATTTGAAAAGAATACTGGTTAAAAAGATCCCTTAAGGGGGAACTCGAAAGGAGGTGATGAAAAGGTGGGGAAGAAGGATTCGTTGGTAGTCGGGTTAGACATCGGGACAACAAAAATCTGCACCGTGGTTGGAGAAATTTCTGAAGGGCAGGTCAACATCATTGGCCTTGGAACTTTTCCATCGAAGGGATTGCGAAAAGGTGTGGTCATCAATATCGAGAGCACAGTCCATTCGATCAAAAAGGCGGTTGAGGAAGCAGAGTTGATGGCAGGATACCATCTTACCTCTGTCTATGCAGGAATCGCTGGCGGGCATATCAAAGGGATTAACAGTCACGGTGTGATTGCAGTAAAAAACAGAGAGATTGGCCCGAATGATGTGAAGCGGGTGATTGATGCTGCCAGCGCCATTGCCATCCCTATGGATCGAGAAGTGATTCACATCATCCCTCAGGAATTTATTGTGGACGATCAAGACGGGATCAAAGACCCTGTTGGGATGTCAGGGGTGAGACTGGAAGGAAGAGTTCATATCGTCACCGGCGCTATTACCTCTGCCCAGAATATCATTAAATGTGCTAACAAGGCCGGGCTGGATGTGGATGACATTGTATTAGAACAGTTGGGTTCAAGTGAAGCAGTCCTGACTCCTGAGGAGAAAGATCTGGGAGTGGCCATCATCGACATCGGAGGCGGGACAACCGATCTCGTCATCTTCTCAAATGGTGCGATCAAGCATACGGCGGTCTTTTCCTTAGCAGGAAGCCATATCACGAGCGATATCTCGATGGGGCTTCGGACACCGGTGGAGGAAGCAGAAAAGATCAAAATAAAATATGGATGCGCCTTGGTTTCTTTGGTTCGGAAGGACGAAACCATTGAAGTTCCCAGTGTGGGGGGCAGGAAACCTCGCGTCCTTTCCAGGCAAACCCTGGCAGAGATCGTCGAACCCAGGGTCGAAGAGATTCTCACCTTAGTTCATCATGAGGTGGTGAGGACAGGCTTTAGCAATTTGCTTGCCTCTGGAATTGTCCTCACTGGCGGGAGCGCCATTTTAGAAGGCTGTCCTGAGTTGGCTGAGCAGATTTTTAATCTGCCCGTTCGGAGAGGATCCCCTGTCGGGATCGGAGGGCTGGTCGATCTGGTCGCAAGTCCGATGTATGCCACCGGTGTAGGTCTGGTTCTCTATGGAAGTAGAAGTAAAGGAAAGAGTCGATTTAAAGTGGGTGAGGGAAATATCTTCAGTAAGGTCACCCACCGGATGAGGGAATGGATTGGAGAATTCTTTTAATAGTAAGAAACGTAAGTCGCGAGAGTGCGAGAGCGTGAGAGTGTGGGAAAACCCCTTGCGCCTAACGCCTTACGACTAACGGAATAAATCTTTGAAGGAAAAAGGAGGGGAAAATGATCGAATTCGACGAAAATAAAAATTTGGCCGCCAAGGTTAAGATCATCGGAATTGGAGGAGGAGGAAACAATGCCCTGAGTACTATGATTTCTTATCAACTCTCTGGGGTCGATTTTATAGCAGCCAATACCGATGCTCAGGCGCTGGCGGCAAATATGGCTCCCATCAAATTGCAATTGGGCGAAAATTTGACCAAGGGCTTAGGAGCCGGAGCCAATCCAGAGATAGGAAGAAAGGCTGCTCTCGAGGATGTAGAGAAGATTCGTGAAGTTCTAAAAGGTGCAGACATGGTCTTCATCACAGCCGGGTTAGGCGGAGGGACTGGCACAGGCGGGGGGCCAGTGATTGCTGAAGTGGCCCGTGAGATGGGCGCCCTCACCGTGGCGATCGTGACCAAACCCTTCCTCTTCGAAGGAAAGAAGAGGATGAAACAGGCGGAGGAAGGGTTGGCCAATCTAAAAATGACAGCGGATGCCCTGATCACCATCCCGAACCAGCGACTGCTTAGCATCAGCGGGAAGAGCATGACTCTGATCGAGGCCTTCAAAAAAGCAGACGAGGTTCTCTATCATGCCGCTAAGGGGATCTCAGATATCATCGTTGGCCATGGAATTATCAATCTGGACTTTGCCGATGTCCGGACCGTCATGTCTGAAACAGGAATGGCATTGATGGGAACAGGAATGGCTTCTGGCGAGAATCGATCCGTGGAGGCTGCCCAAAAAGCGATCTCCAGTCCTCTCTTAGAAGATATTACGATTGAAGGGGCTCGGGGGCTTCTCATCAACATCACCGGAGGCGAGAATTTAACTCTCAGCGAGATCAATGAGGCAACCACTCTCATTCAGAAGGAAGCCCATGAAGATGCCAATGTGATCTGGGGGATGGTGGTCGATAAGGCGATGAAGGAAGAGATTCGAGTGACCGTGATCGCTACCGGTTTCGGAAAGAAAGAGGAGAAGAGAGCATCTCAGTTTAAGAAAGTGGCTCCCATCTCATTTGGCCTCAGGGAGCAAAATAAGGACTTGCCACACTTCTCTTACGGTAACAAAGAGAATAATAGGGACATCCCTGCTTTTATGAGGAGGGTGAAGGCTAGCGAGCGGTTCGATGAGCTAAAATTGGAACCGCCGTCGGATTTCTCTATTGAGGATGAAGATCGTTTTGACATTCCTACTTTTTTAAGAAAACAGGCCGATTGATCTCCGCAAGGGGCAAGGGGTTAGTGGCGAGGGGAGATAGAAAATAGAAAGAGGTTTCCCCAGAATGGTAAAAATCTGTTATTCTGTTATATTGAATAAGTAACGGAAAAACGACTAACGACTTGCCACTTACGGCTTGCGGTATGACTTCCTGGGGACTCGTTCAGAAGGCCAAAGGTATTCTTGAGAAAGAGAGAGGAGCTGTCCAAAAACCATGGGGCGGAAAAATTACTATTTGTCTCCTCTACCCCAACTCTTACCATGTGGGGATGTCCAACCTCGGATTTCAGACCCTTTATCAGATTTTAAACGCTGATGACGATGTGGTTTGTGAAAGAGCCTTCCTTCCTGAACCAGCAGATATCCAAGAATATCGCAATACCCGAACCCCTCTTTTTTCATTAGAATCCCAGAAGACACTCTCCAGCTTCGATATCTTAGCCTTCTCCGTCTCTTTCGAGAATGATTTTCTCAATGTCCTCACACTTTTGGACTTAGCCCATATTCCTTTAGAGAGCCGTCTTCGTGATGAAAGATTTCCGTGGGTGATCGCTGGAGGGGTAGCTGTTTTTTTAAATCCGGAGCCCATGAGTAATTTCTTTGACCTCTTTATCCTCGGCGAGGCGGAAGAGGTCATTGGAGAGTTTTTAGAAGTCTGTCGTCAAACCCTTTCAGATAAAGGGAAAAGGGAAAAGGACGATTTTTTAAGAAATTTAGGCAAGGTGGAAGGGGTTTATGTTCCAAAGTTTTACCATATGACCTACGCTGAGAATGGAAAGATAGAGGCGATGGATCCCGAATCAGGATTTCCCAGAAAGGTTAAACGGAGATGGGTCCCTAAACTCGATCAATTTCCAACCTGCTCCACTCTTTTCACTCCCGATACGGAGTTTAAAGAAATGGCTTTAGTGGAAATGAATCGGGGTTGCCCAAGAGGGTGCCGATTCTGTGCGGCTTGTTTTGTTTACTATCCTTTTCGAAATCGAAGCCTTTCCCTTCTGAAATCGATTTCCAAGGAAGCCCTTTTAAAAGAACATCGGATTGGATTGACTGGGACAGCGGTCTCAGACCATCCTCAACTCCTCCCATTGTGTCAGAGTATCCTCTCTCAAAAAGGAGGAATCTCTTTATCTTCCTTGAGAGTGGATGCTGTCACTCCACCTCTGATTCAATGTCTGATGGAGGGGGAGGACCGCACGGTGGCCATTGCACCTGAGGCGGGTTCAGAAAGGCTCCGGAAGATGTTGAAGAAAGGTTATCGCGAAGAGGAGATTTTAAAATCCATTGATATTTTAGTTGAGAATGGTCTTTCCCAGATCAAATGCTATTTTTTAATCGGCCTCCCCTCTGAAACCGATGAGGATGTCAAGGAAATTCTCCTCCTCGCTAAACGGATTCGGCATCAGATTCTCTCAAATCAGAAGAACCAAAAGAAAAAATGGAGGTTCGTTTTGAGTATCAACCCCTTTATCCCCAAACCGGCTACTCCTTTTCAGTGGGTGCCTTTGGAAGAAGTCGGAGAGTTGAAGAAGAAGTTAAAGATGATTCAAAGAGGGGTTCAGGGTGAGAGAGGGATGGGGATGATCTACGACCTTCCCAAATGGGCCTATATTCAGGCCTTGCTCTCAAGAGGAGATCGGGGAGTGGGGAAGATATTGATGGCAGCACATCGGTATCATGGAAATTGGAGCCAAGCCCTTCGGGAGACGAATATCAACTCTGACTTCTATGTTTATCGAAAAAGGGATCTGGATGAAATCTTTCCTTGGGATTTCATCGACCACGGCATCCCGAAAGAACAATTGAAGGAAGAGTATTTAAAAGCGATGGAAGAAGCAGGAGTACCCACACAATAATCAATGATCAATGATCAATGCTCGATGAACAATGAAAAATGGAAATCCAAATAATAGGTAGCCGCAGCCTTTAGGTTGCGTTATGGAGACACGAACACGAGGCACGATATGAAGATTGAAAAGGTTTCGTTCAAGAGCGAAGGGTATAGGATTTCAGGAATTCTCCATCTCCCCGAGCAAAAGAATCCCCGTTGTGTGATCGCCTCTCATGGTCTTCTCTCCGGCAAAAATAGTGAGAAGTATATTGCCCTCGGGGAGCAGATTTCAAGGGAGGGGATGGCAATGCTTCGGTTCGACTTTAGGGGAATCGGGGAAAGCGAGGGAAGGGAGGAAGACAATACGATCAGCAAAAAGATCGCTGATCTGAGCTCAGCGATTGATTTTATAAGAACCTATCCTATTCTGGGAAATCGGATTGGATTAATTGGATCGAGCCTTGGAGGCCTTCTCTCTTTGATCAAAGCCTCGGGGGATAAACAGATCAAAGCTGTTGTGATCTGGGCCACCCCCCTTCACTTAGATGATCTCGGATCGAAAAAGCAGGAGGAAGATTATCCTCTCCCTCCGGAGGCCTTTTTTGAAGATCTTCCAAAACACCGACTCTTACCTCTTTTGCACAAAGTCTCAAATTGTTTAGTCATTCATGGAGAGGAAGATGAACTTGTTCCTCTGGACCAAGCCTTGGGAATCTTCTACAATTTGAGCGTTCCCAAAGAGATTCATGTGATCGGTGGTGCAGACCACCGTTTGACCGGTCCAGCACATCGCCAACGCGCCATCGAGCTCAGTGTGGATTGGTTTAAAAAATATCTCTGAGCGGTTTCTCTTATCTTCTTATTGACAACTACGGGCTCTTTGGTTGGGCCCCCTCAGAGGTCATTGACTTGCCTACCCATCCTTCTGTTCCATCCTCAAGCCGAACACGCAACCAGCCTGCCTTTTCCTCCAGGACCGTTAACTTGGTTCCTTTTTTCAAGACACGTATAATCTTGGCATTCATACTGGGGCCCTGACGAAGATTTACAGAGGCCAACGCAATTTCTGTTGTGCGTGCAGCGGGTGGTTGGTTTACCTCAGGAGTTTTGGGAGGCGGAGAAGATGGGGGAGATGCGGTTGTCGTTGTCTTTGTTGGGGTTGGAGGGGGTGCGGTAGTTTCTTGGGCTTTTGTTGAAGGTTCTGAAGCTGGTTTTGCTTGGTCTGCTGTTCCTGTTGGTTGAGTCGATTCCTTTTTTGTTGCACAACCGAATAAAAAAATTACGGTAAAAGTGAGCATTAAAACTCCAATTAAATAATTTCTTGATGAACGTTTCATAGGACTCTCCTCTCCTCCTTTAATAAAGTTGCAACGTAAGATTTCGAATTGCTGATTACTTTTTCTTAAAACAAAAAACCTAATAGAACATAAAAGATTTCATGTCAAGTTAAAAATTGAGTTCAACGCCGGAGAGGCGATTGATTGGTAAAATAAACCTCCCAGTTGCATTAAGCAGACCCGTCGGGAACACTTCCAACGCCTTGTAATGCGGGTTAGGTTGGACATTGAATGGGTTATGAAGGACCTCGCCAAGAGTCAAGTCCAGCAAAGTTGGCGTATCGTAGTGCTTTGCATCCTATAAAAAACCCGCTTGGTAAGGGTTTGGAAGTATACCCAACCACCTTTTCAATGCAACGTAAAAGTCAACCCTTCGACTCCCCAGCATAAATGCTGGGGCTTGCCTTCGACCCGAGCTCAGGCCGAGGGGCTCAGGGTTGACCCTGAGCGGCGCTTTTTCACCCCGCCTTCAAAGGCGGGGCTTGGCGCCGCCGAATGGGTCAACCACCCTGTTTCACCTCTTTTATTTTCCACCCGCCTTCTTCTTTCTTTAATATGACATCCAGAATGGTTTTACTCTCCTGGGGCTGACCGCCGGTCTTTGAAGAAATTTTGATCAACCATTCAACTCTTGTTTTGGCTGTATCGACTGATATGGAAGGTCTCTTCAAATCAAAGGACAGGTTAAGGTAATCAAATTTTTTCCAGTATGCAAGTGTTGTCTTCTTTTTCCCTTCCCGGTCTTTGAAATCCGCAGCGTAACAAGAGATGAAAAGGTCAATGTTCTTTTGTAAATTTGCCTGCCGGATGTTCTCGAGCAACCTTTTTATTTTTCTTATCTCCTGTGTTTCTGAAACAGCAAAATCAGAAGAAGTGGGATTGGAGGCGGCAGGAGGAACTACCTCAGTCTTCTCATTAGGGATGGCAGAACTTTGTTCCATCTCTCTATTCTCGGTTTCTTTGGGCATTGAAACAGTGGCTGTTATATTGGCGGAGATGGAGGAGTTGGAGAGAACAGGGCTATGGACTTCTTTGAAAGTGGATGTCTTTGGTTCAGGTCGTTTCGTTATTAAATGGGAATAGACTGACCAAAGGAAATATCCTCCTGCCAAAGCCATAATCGAGATGCTACCCGCTTCGAGGAATAAGCGGCGATAGTCTCTCTTGCGCTTCCTTGGAAGTCTTAACTTCCTTTCTAAATCTTCGCCTCTTTTTTTAGTGGGTTCTTGCCCGGGGATTTGGGTCTGGGGATGTTCTTCTTTAACCTCCTCCTCTGGTGTGGGGGCAACTTCAAGCTCTTCCTTTTTCATTTGGGTCTCTTCTGGCAGCTCAGGTTTTTTCTCTTCTTGGGCTGGAATTTGTGTCACCAGGGCTGACCCACATTTTATGCAAGAATTCCCGCGTTCGTAGATGATTTTACAATCAGGGCAAATGAGATTTTTATGGGGTACTTCTGCCAATTTTTCTTGGTGTGTTTGAGCTTGAAGAGACTTTCCCTCTCCTTCAAGGCTGCGGGCTATTTTAGGCTCTTGTTTCGCCTCAATGGGAATTTGAGCAACCAGAACTGAACCGCATTTTCCGCAAGAATTCCCCTGTTCGTAAATAATCTTACAGACAGGGCAGATGAGGTTTTTGAGAGGCGTCTCTGTCCGTTGTTTTTGAGACGTTTCTTCTTGATGGGGATTTTCCTCAACTTGTGGGCGATGAGCAATCTCTGGCTCTTCTTTTGCCCGAGGAGGAATTTGGCGTCCGAGAGGCGACCCGCATTGTATGCAAGAACTCCCAAATTCATAAATGAGCTTACAATGGGGGCACATCAGCGTTCCATCTGATTTCTCCTCTTTAGTTCTATTCACTTTTTTTTGAGTTGAGATGGGTTCTATTTTCGGTACGAGGGGGTTTCCACAATGTTTGCAAAATCTTCTATCCTCCTCATATTCGACGTTACAATTCATGCAGACCAGCATTTGCACCTCTTACTTAGAAAATAAGACTCTAAGGTCCAATGGTAAGGGTAAAGATGCCCGCCCTGTACCATGCTAGGTTCAGGGCCCGTTTCGTCCCGTGGTCGGGTCTTTTCGACATTCGGTTACGTCAATCGTCTAAAACTCTTTACCTTACCCTTTGACGCTAAACGATACGGGCCTCCTAACCCTAACCGTGACCTATTGACCATTTACATGGGAGATGGTTTGGGAGGAGGTGGAGAAGGAGAAGAGTTAGAGGCTTCGGAAGTGGCTAATTTACTCACCCATGCCTCGCTTCCGTCCTCAAGCCGAACATGCAACCAATCTCCCTTTACCTCAAGAATTTTCAGAGAAGTCCCTTTCTTCACATTTCCCATTACTTTATAGTTCATTCCTGGCCCCTCACGCAAATTCACATAAGCCCATACGACCTGGGTGACACGAAGAGGAGGTGGCGGGGGTGGGATGACTTTTGAAGTTTCAGGAGGAGGCGCTGGGATTGGTTTTGGGGTTTCCTTCGGTGGAATAGTAGGAAAAACTCTATAGGATTCAGGAGGTGTCTTGGCGACAATAAAACTCGCCGATTCCTCAATAGCTATTCGTAAGGCCTTCTCCATCGGTGTTTTTGAAAAGTCTTTGAATATTTTTGGCAATCCAACTCCACCTTTTCCAACTGTCCCCCCAAAGTCTGTAGCCTTTCCCCTTATTCTTTCAGTGGCAAGCTCCTGATTGGTCCTTGGATTGGTAACCTTAACAATGAGAGTAACATACGACTTTCCTTCTTCCTCTCCAGCGCCTGCAATCCCATGTTTGAATTCCTTAATCGTTCCTTCTACAAGAAGATCGAACGCCTCCTCTTTTTTGAACCGATCAGGCCTTCCAATATCCTGGCCTATGATGAAATCATCTAAAGATTTTCCTACAAGGACAATGTACCTATTGGTGGCTACCAATGCATTACTTAACATGTCAGTAATTCCATCCCCTACCTGGCTGGTTTCTTTACCCCTTACCGATTTATCAATGAACCTAATGACTACGACTCTTGCCTTCGGTCCTTTATAGTCTTCTTTTAAGATTTGCTCAAATGTCGGCCTTGAGGGGGGAGCGGTTTTTTCATCAGGATGAATTGCCTGGTCAAGGGCTGAACAGCCCATTAAGAAAAACAGGGATATTAAAAATAATAGGGTTTTAGAAAAGATGTAGTTTAACAACTGGTTCACGAAAATACCCTTAATTAAAATTTATCAAAGTTAAAACTAAGCAAAATAAATGCCAAATTTTGCCTATTTTAATTATTTGAATTTACACAATTTTTCTACGAAATATTTTTTTATGCACAAAAAAGTGCCAAATTTTTGTTCACTGGTTACAAAATGTCCAGTTTGTTTCAATGAATCAGTTAGAATGACCAAGATGAGTATTTGTTGTCCCTAACTTAATGGCATGGTTTTGGAGGTCTTTTATTTTAGTCATCCCCAGTCCCCAGTCCCCGCTTCACATACCCCAGAATTTCAGCCATGGTTTGACAAGCCTGATCATGAATGACGAGATCCGCCATGTCATCGTGAGGAGTGGGGTCACGGTTGATGATCACCAATCTTGCTCCATTTCTCTTCGCCACCAAAGGCATTGAGGCAGCGGGTTGGACAACTAAGGAAGATCCGATCACAATGAAGAGATCACAGAGTGAGGCTCGGTGATAAGCCTCTTGTGTTTCCTTCTCTGGCATCGATTGGCCAAATGAGATGGTAGCGGGTTTGAGAAGTCCGCCACAGTCGTTACAACGGGGCGCTCTCTGCCCCTTTTTAATTTGTTCTTGGATTTCATCTCGATCATATCTCTTTTGACAACTCAAACAGGAGACGAATATGGCTGTCCCATGAAGTTGAATCACCTTTTCTTCTGAGTTTCCTGCTTTGAAGTGAAGACCATCAATATTTTGAGTAATCACACAGTCAAGCTTGCCCAGTTTCTCCAATTCTGCAATGGCGAGATGGGCCTGATTGGGTTGGGCCATTTTTATCGGTTCATACATTTCCGTTGCCATCTGCCAATATTTCTCCCGGGAGGTTTCACTGGCGAGGAAATTTTGAAAGTAGAAATCCTCGGGATTATATCGATCCCATACTCCCCCAGGGCTACGGAAATCCGGGATTCCTGATTCTGTACTGAGACCTGCCCCTGTGAAAACAACCGTCCTTTTGGCATTGACGATCCATTGGGCCACTTGTGTGAGTTTTTTTTCCATGTTGCCCTCTTATTTCTTCAATGGATTGGGGGATTAGGGAGATAGGGCGGTAGGAGGTTCAAATAAAATGACCAAATTTTTTTTCACCCTCTCTCCCAATCGCCCCATCACCCTATTAGGCTTTTCCTGATTTTCTATATCACACGCCTATAATGACTTGCAAGGGGGAGATGGCATGTGATAAAATTTTGTAATGAAATGCAATTTAATTAAGCAAGGATATCCTCAGGGAAGCTGTTTTATTGAGATCGAGCAAGGGAAGTCACTTGCCTGTGAAGCCACCCTCAGAAAGACAGATAATGGCCTCCTCAGGTTGATCTCCGCCGTTCATCTCTCCCGTCCGGAAAATTACCTCTCCATCTACCAATCAGGTTGTAATTTCTCCTGCCGAAAATGTCATTCCTGGAATTTCACACAGATCGCCAAGGGCGAGTGGTGGTCCCCTGCCGATATTTTAAAGGCGTGCAAAGAATATGAAAAAGAAGTAACGCTTCGAGAGCCTCGAAGCAGAGCTACTGCATTTCACGCCCACGATTCCTGTCGTGGTTGCGGGGCTTGTGTGATGTATGGAAAACGGTCTTCTCTCTGTCCCAAGGTTATCCAGAAAAAAGAGATTCTTTTGAGTCCTCAAGGATGGGGACCTGCACGCAATATCGTCGCCTTCACAGGGGGGGACCTGACCTGTTGTCCAGAGTACTATATCGAATGTACTCGCCTTATCAAGGCAGAGACCGATCTCTGGGCGCTGATCGAAACCAATGGTTACGGCCTTACCCCTCAGAACCTCGATGCATTGAAGGAGGCAGGGGTTGATTCCTTCTGGCTCGATATCAAGGCCTATGACGGCACCGACCATAAATGGCTGACCGGCTGTTTCAACCGGAACATCCTCAAACTTCCTGAAGAGATCGTTAAAAGGGGTTTTGTTCTGGAAGTCCTTTCCCTTTACATACCAAACCTCGTGGAGACGTCCCAGTTGAAAAAAATTGCTCAATTGATTTTTGATGTCGATCCAGAAATCCCATTTACCATTTCGGCCTTTTTCCCCGAATATCAAATGAAGCGGTATAAGAATCCAAAGGTTTCTGAGATGATTGATGCCTACATGGAAGTTAAGGCCGTTGGGCTTAGGAATGTGAGGTTGGGAAACGCAGGAATTTTCGCTTCATCGGAGCAGGATTATGATCTCCTGAAAAAGAAGGTGGGGATGGGGAACTTTTAAGAAATCAATGCAAAATGATCAATGGTAAATGGTCAATGAAAAATGTAAATCGGAAAGCGGGGAAAGAAGAAGATGGAAAGGGTTAGGAACTACATTAATGGGAAATGGGTGGATTCTAAATCTGGGGAAACTTTTCGGTCGATTAATCCAGCCAACAAAGATGAGGTGATTGGAGTCGTTTCGAAGTCAGGCCGAGAAGATGTGGACCAAGCCGTCAAGGCAGCGCGAAAGGCCTATGAAGAGTGGCGGCTCTTCCCAGCCCCACGTAGGGGTGAAATCTTGTTCAGGGCCGCTGAAATTCTTTTGAGAAATAAAGAGTCTTTGGGAAAACTGGAAACACGGGAGATGGGTAAAGTCCTTTCCGAAGGTCTGGGCGATGTCCAGGAAGCCGTTGACATGGGTTACTACATGGCCGGAGAGGGAAGGAGGCTTTCAGGAGAAACCGTTCCCTCTGAACTTCCCAATAAGGATATGAAGTCGGTTCGTGTTCCCATTGGTGTTTTCGGCTTGATCACGCCCTGGAATTTTCCCATTGCCATCCCTGCATGGAAGGTCTTTCCAGCCCTCATCTGTGGCAATACGGTTGTTTTCAAACCCTCCAGTGACACCTCCATCTGCGCGACAAAATTTGTAGAAGCTCTGGTGGAGGCGGGTTTACCCAAAGGGGCGCTCAATTTGGTTCATGGGCCAGGAGGGGAGGTGGGGGAATATTTGGTGAGCCATCCCGGAGTGGATGCCATCTCCTTCACAGGTTCTTTTGATACGGGGAAACGTCTTGAAGCAATTGGCGGGGCCATCCATCGGATCATTGTGACGGAGATGGGTGGAAAGAATGCGATTATCGTGATGGATGGTGCAAACCTCGATTTGGCTGTTGAAGGGGCCATTTGGGGTGGTTTTGGAACAACTGGCCAGCGATGCACTGCCGCCAGTCGAATCATTGTGCACAAGAAAGTCTACCAGAAATTCATCGAAAGGTTTAAGAATGGAGCATCCCGTCTCAAACTGGGAGATGGTCTTCAAAAAGAGACGGAGGTAGGTCCGGTGATCAATGAATCCCAGTTCAACAAGATTCTTAAATATATTGAAATTGGAAAGAAGGAGGGAGCAAAACTCATATTGGGAGGGAAAGCCTATCAAAAGGAGAATTGCTCTAAAGGGTATTTCATCGAACCCACTATCTTTATCGGGGTAACTCCTGAGATGCGGATTGCCCAGGAGGAGATTTTTGGGCCAGTGGTTTCTGTAATCAAAGCGGAAGACCTTGAAGACGCCATTCAAATCGCCAATCACACTCTTTACGGGCTTTCCTCTGCCATTTACACTCAGGATGTCAATTCATCGGCCATCGCAGAGAGAGATCTGGAGACAGGGATTGTTTACATCAATGCCTCCACAATTGGCGCGGAGATACAACTGCCTTTTGGTGGAATCAAACATTCGGGTTATGGAAGGAAGGAAGCAGGAGGTCGAGGGGGCGCTCTGGATACCTACAGTCGATGGAAAGTGATCTACCGGGATTTCAGTGGTCGGCTTCAGAAGGCCCAGATCGATAAATAAGAACATGGAATGATGGAATGTTGGGACAATGGAAGGATGGAATGGTGGAGAAACAAAAGGTTAAGGCTGAGGTTAAAGAATTTTATTCTGAATCCTTCGCTGCTGTCATTCTGAAGGTGCGAAGCGACTGAAGAATCTCGTTCAAGGCAGACTCCGTGAAGAATCCCCGCCTGCCATAGCTGTGCGGCGGGCAGGTCAGAGATCCTTCCCCCGTACAAGATACGGGGTCAGGATGACACCCCAACCTAAATCTCAAGCTGATGGTTTTTAAGTTCAATATTCCATTATTCCAATGTTCCAGTATTCCAAGAAACTATTGATTCTTCTTTGGAGTTGTGGTAATGAAAATTCAAACTAGATGTTTTTAATAGGAGACCTCATGGAGAAAAAAGTCCTCATTGTGGATGATGAGGAAAGGGTGGTCCAATCAATTGCGGGTGTTCTAGAGGACGAAGGCTTCCAAGTCGCCAAGGCAAGGAGTGGAGAAGAGGCGATTAAAGTTTTCCAGCAGGGGGAACCGGATATCACCCTCCTCGATATCTGGATGCCAGGGATGGATGGCATTGAGGTATTAAAACGGCTCAAATGGATCGCTCCGGATTGCCAAGTGATTATGATCTCCGGTCATGCGACGATCTCAACCGCCATGACCGCTGTAAAATTGGGCGCGTTTGACTTTATTGAAAAGC
>Ga0315282_10009179_pt1 | contig 15787 bp, 15 predicted proteins | sample YL17G07_20_MG_FD_203693 | JGI IMG/M metagenome (GOLD analysis project Ga0315282, IMG submission 203693) | Sediment microbial communities from Yellowstone Lake, YNP, Wyoming, USA - YL17G07_20 | ecosystem: Environmental > Aquatic > Freshwater > Lake > Sediment | place: USA: Wyoming | collected...
GAAAGGGTTTATCTGGCCATGCTCTCAAGAGGATATGATGGAACCATACCAGAAACTACAGCAGGAAGGTTTGGGTTGGGCGAAATGCTTTTTCTCTCGCTCTCTCCTGTCCTCCTTTTTCTGAGGATTTATCTAAGATGAAATCTGATAAGGTGATCGAAATCAACCATCTCTCTTATGATTATCCGGATGGAACACCTGCTTTAAGAGATATTAATTTAGACGTTTATCAACATGAGTCTGTTGCAATCCTTGGGCCTAATGGTGCTGGGAAATCTACTCTCCTCTATCATCTGAATGGAACGCTGATGGGAGACGGAAGGGTCACCATCTTGGGCCTTCCTGTGGAGAAAAAGAACCTGAAAGAGATTCGGAGAAGGGTCGGTCTTGTCTTCCAAAACCCAGAGGATCAACTCTTCTGCCCTACAGTCTTTGATGATGTAGCTTTTGGTCCACTCAATATGGGGCTGGATGAGGAGAGGGTTCGGCATCGGGTGGAGAAGGCGCTTGAGATGATGGGATTGAAAGGGTTTGAAGAAAGGTCGGCGCACCATTTGAGTGAAGGGGAGAAGAAAAGGGCTGCCTTGGCGACAGTATTATCTTTGGACTCTGAGATTCTGGCCCTTGATGAACCTACAGATAACCTCGATCCAGCCGGAAGCCGTATACTGATTGAGCGAATTCAGATGATCCCTCAGACAAAAGTGATTGTCACCCATCACCTACCTGTGGCTGTGGATCTCTGTGAGAGATCCGTGTTGCTTCAAGGAGGAAGGAAGGTTGAAGATCTTCCGATGGCAGATCTGTTGAAGAATAGGGACTTGTTAGAACGGTTCGGTTTTGATGCAGATTTTGCGCAGTGGATGATTGAACGGAGAAAAGGGTTAACCCTGTAGTTGCATTAAATTCCGTACTCGAAATATTTAAACCTTATCAAGCCATACAATCAATCGATTCATTTGGATCTTTAAACAACAACAGGGTTAAGGAGAACCGATTTGGGATGAGCGTTGTTTAAGAAGGGTGGAGGTTGCCACTGCCAGAATCGTTCCGTCCTCTTTTGTAACTCGAGCCCTTGCTTTCACGAGCCTTTGTTTTACCTCTGTAATCTCTCCATAAACATGTAAGGGTTCAAGAATGGGAGCAGCTTTTTTAAACCTGATTTCCAGAGAGGCTGTTACCGTATTGTATCCCAGTTCGTAGGATAATTTCGCCATAGCCTCATCGAGAAGAGTGCTGATGATCCCACCGTGGACAACGCCGTCGTAACCCTGGAAGACAGGACCCGGTAAAAAGGTTGTTTTTAAGGTCTTTTTCTCCTTGTCGATCTCAAAACTCAATCGCAGCCCGTTCGGATTATTTTCCCCGCAAACAAAACAGTTCCCGTAGCTTTCGAATTTCATCTCTCTCCTCCGAGAGGAGGGCAAGATTGACTTGATTTCTTATGTATCATATAGTTTTGATAAAAGGATTGTCAACTTTCCAAACGAATCAAGGCTGAAGCCTTGAGTTACAGGTTTTTAGAAAGCTGTTGTAACTCAACCCTTTAGGGTTGATGCTATGGGTCTGAAAATTAATCAAGACATGAAAAACAATGACCGCTATCTTCAGGTGGCAATCACTGCAGCAAAAGAGGCTGGTCGTATCCAGAGGGAGCATTTCGGCCATTCCCATTCTATTGAGTACAAGGGAGACTTTAATCCGGTGACGAAAGTTGACAAACTCTGTGATCAAACTATCAGCCGGATTATTTTAGATGCCTTTCCTGACCATGATCTCATGACAGAGGAGAGCCCTTTCAAAGAGAAGGGATCTCCTTGGAGATGGATCGTTGATCCACTCGATGGGACAACAAATTATATGCATGGTTTTCCATGTTTCTGTATCTCGATCGGCTTGGAGGTGGAAGGAGAGGTGAGGCTGGGGGTCGTTTATAACCCTGTCCTCGATGAACTATTCCAAGCCGAAAGGGGGAGAGGCGCCTTTCTCAATGGGAATCGGATTTCTGTCTCCCGTATCGATCATTTAAAAAGAAGTTTACTTTGCACGGGATTTCCTTATGATGTTCATGAACATGCCGATTTCTATCTCCGTTATTTTCGTCAGTTTATTACAAGGAGCTTTGCCATTCGAAGACCGGGGTCTGCAGCCATTGATCTTTGCTATTTGGCAGCAGGTCGTTTTGATGGATTTTGGGAATTGAAACTCCATGCATGGGATGTGGCGGCAAGTAGTCTGATGGTCACTGAAGCAGGAGGAAAGGTTACCGACTTTCAGGGCCAGTCGTTCAGCATCTATTCCCAGGAGATCCTCGCTTCTAATGGGCTGATTCATGAGGAGATGCTTCAGGTCATTCAGGAGGTTAGTCATAAAAGAGATCAAGCCTAAAGGCTTGAGTTACGTTATTGGTTAGTAGATGTAATTCATGGCTTTAGCCATGACGGGATCATTTACGGGAGCAGGGTTTGAAAAAACAGACAGGGCTTTTTGATAAGAAAGGAAGGGAGTTAATCGAGAGAGAGGCTCCCCTTGCCGATCGAATGAGGCCGAGGGCTCTGGAGGAGATTCTTGGCCAGGATCACCTCTTGGGTCCAGGGAAGATCCTTCGCCAGGCTATCGAATCCGATCATCTTCCCTCCATGATCTTCTGGGGACCTCCGGGTTCTGGCAAAACGACTTTGGCCATGGTCATTGCCTCAACTACGGGCGCCCAATACATAGGCTTCAGCGCCGTCCTCTCTGGTGTGAAAGAGATTAAAGAGGTGATCCAAGAAGCTAATGAGGAATGGAAGTACCGGAAAAGGAAGACGGTCCTCTTTGTGGATGAGATTCATCGATTCAACAAGGCTCAGCAAGATGCCTTCCTTCCCCATGTGGAAAAAGGAGTGATCGTCCTCATCGGCGCGACCACAGAAAATCCATCCTTTGAAGTGATCTCTCCCTTGCTTTCTCGTACCAAAGTCTTTACTCTCAATCCGTTAAAAGAAGAAGAGATTGAAGTGATCCTGAAACGAGGGTTGATGGATAAGGAGAGAGGGTTGGGAAAATACCCAACGGTGATTGAGCCGGAGGTGATCAAAGGGATCTGTCAGATGGCCAATGGAGATGCAAGGGTAGGGCTCAATACGCTGGAAATGGTTGTCCTGACAACTTCCCCAGATGTAAAGGGTGTTCGCAGTATTAAAAAGGAGAGCTTGGTAGAGGTTCTTCAAAGGAAAGCATTCCTATACGATAAGTCTGGTGAGGAACATTATAATCTTATCTCTGCTTTTCATAAAAGTCTGAGAGGAAGCGATCCGGATGCAGCGCTCTACTGGCTTGGGAGGATGTTAGAGGCTGGAGAAGATCCCCTCTATATTGCGCGACGAATGATCCGATTTGCTTCTGAGGATGTTGGAAATGCAGATCCCCAGGCCTTACAAGTGGCTGTTTCAGCCATGGAGGCCTTTCACTTTATCGGCCTGCCAGAAGGAGATTTGGCTCTTGCCCAGGCTGCCGTCTACTTGGCAACTGCTCCGAAGTCGAATGCCCTTTATACTGCCTTTCAAAGAGTTCAAAAAGATGTGCGAGAACTCAAGAATATGCCTGTTCCGCTTCACTTAAGAAATGCCCCCACCTCTTTGATGAGGGAGCTGGGATATGGAGAAGGATATAAATATCCCCATGATTATCCAGACCACTTCATTGAGGAGGAATACCTTCCTGAGAACTTAAGAGGAAAAATCTACTATCACCCTGCTGATCAAGGATTTGAAAGAGAGATTAAGAAAAGGCTTGAATACTGGAGAAAAAATAAAAATAACAAAAGAGAAGAATAGGAAAGCAGGTTAAGGCACTCCCCATCACCCCATCATTTCTTCTGTTTTACTCCCTCTCCGGTCATGGGGACGAAGACAACAGGGATAACGTTGGCCGTTTCGATCTTACCACTTTTTTTGGTGATCTTTTTCAATTCCTGTGTATACTCTCCCACTGGCAGAACCATCCGACCTCCTTCTTTCAACTGTTCTAAAAGTGGTTTTGGGACATGGTCAGGTGCGCAGGTAATCATAATCGCATCAAAAGGTGCAGCTTCAGGCCATCCCAAATACCCATCTCCTGCCTTCACCGTGATATTCTTATAACCCAGCTCAAAAAGAAGTTTTTTTGCAGAAGAGGCGAGTGTTTCGATAATCTCGATGGTGTAAACCTCTTTGGCTAACTCCGCTAATATGGCTGCCTGATAGCCCGATCCTGTTCCCACTTCTAAAACCTTCTCCTCTCCTTTAAGATCTAATAGCTCTGTCATTAAGGCTACGATATAGGGTTGGGAGATGGTTTGGCCTTCTCCAATAGGGAGAGGGTGATCGAAATAGGCAGAGTCGTGCAAGTCTTTTGAGACAAAAAGGTGGCGTTCCACCTTGAGCATTGCAGAAAGGACTCGAGGATCCTTCACCCCCCTCGCTTTAATCTGAGTCTCCACCATCTTTTCACGCATGGCTTTGAAGTCTCCCTTCGGGTCCGATTCAGAAACCCTCTTTCCATCCGTACATCCGGGAAGGAAAAATAAAAACATCAAACATAACCCTATTAAAAATTCCTTTCTTCTCATGTTTATCAACCTATCATAGTTACAAAAATCTTGTCAATCCTTGCAATTCTTGTACATTTTTGCTACGTTTACAAAAAGGTTTTGAGAATGTTAAATCGATATATAAAAATTTTAAGCCTCTGTCTCCTCATCTCCATCACTTTTTCTTTTCCTCTTCTTAAAAGCAAAGGTCAGCAACGAGAGCGAACTGGAGGATCGGAGATTACCTTTGTTGGTAAAGAGGAGACAAAATGGATAGAGAAAAGGGAGTTTCTTCCTCCGGTCATCATTGGTCAAGGAGTGAAGGAGGAGCCCCGCGGCGACTCCTTCCATTTAAGGGAAGATGCCATCGGCCCGATGAAGAAGATGAGCCCTTCTACAACACAACCTGGTTGTGCGTATTCGGGCAGATTCAGAACAGGCGTCTCAAAACCGTTTGTTGGGGATAAGGCCCTTTATGAACACGGAAGATACCGATATTTTGAAGGGAATGATGAAGACGCTATCCAATCCTTTCAAAAATTAGTACAAGAATATCCAAATAGTTCATGGAGAGGATCAGCCCTCTATTGGATGGGAGAAGCCAAATTTCGTCAAGGCAAGGATGATGAGGCGTTCATCTTTTTTCAAAAGGTGGTTGAGGAATACCCAGAAAATGAATATTTTGGTTATGCTCTTTATTCATGTGGATGGGTGCAACTCAAGAAGGGAGCCTATGAGGAAGGGTATCGATTTTTCCATCAAGTCCATGACAAGCGTCCTACCCATCCTATTGCTGAATCTTCGCTCTTCTGGTCTGGGTACTGCCTTTACCATTTCGGAAGATATGCTGAGACACTCCAGGAGATGGAGACGCTTATCCAAAGGTATCCTAATGGAAAATGGAGGCCCGAGGCCGAGTATCTGATGGGCCTCAGTCATTTCAGACTCAAAAAATTCTACGAGGCAGCAGACCTCTTCAAAGGCTTCTGGAAAAGATTTCCAAAGCATCCATTGGAGGAGAGCGCCCGGTATGCATTGGCTTGGAGCCTGCTCTCTCTTGGGAAATATTCCGAAGGAAGAAGAACATTTGAAGAAATTCTCCTATCTTATCCAGGTAGCCGTCTTTCAGATCCCATCTTCTGGGGAATTGTAAAGACTTATTTGGGATCAGATGAGGTAGAGAAGGCCATCCAACTTCACCAGAGGTTTCTCTCCCACTTTCTCTCTTCTCCGTGGGTTGAGCAGAGCTTTTTTGACATCGGACAGTACTATTTTGATAAGAAGAAATATACCCATGCTGCGTCCACTTTCCGTCAATTCCTCCAGCTCTACCCCGAGAGCGACATCCAGGAGTGGGTCTATTTCATGCTGGGAGAATCTCTGTTCAATCAAAAGGATTACTTCGGTGCCATCACTGCTTATCATCAAGTATTAGAGGAGAAGAGAAAAGCCATACTTGAGCCTCAAGTCTTTTCAAAGCTGGGCTATGCCCATTTTTATAGAAAAAATTATGATGGGGCAATTCAGTATTGGGAGAAGCTCCTTACTGATTTTCCCGACACCCTGGAAAAGAACGAGATTCTTTACTTGCTGGCAGAGGCCTCACTGTTAACACAGGATTATCGGAAAGGGGTTGGATACGTAGATCGATTAAAAGGCGTCCCGACCTTGTACCCAAAAGGGTTGAACAGTTTGGGCTGGTACCATTTTCAAAGGGGAGAATGGAAGGAGGCCAATCATTATTTTTTAAAGCTGCTGGATGAATTTCCTCAATATCAATCCACCCCCACTGTCTCCCTCATGGTGGGACAATGTTATTTAAACCAAAATGATTATAAGCAGGCTAAAACTCATTTAATTCGCTTGGCATCCACGTCTGAGGGGAATGGGGACAGGGAAAAGGCTTTATACTTGCTGGGATGGATTGCCTACAGGGAAGAACGATTTGATGAGGCAATCAATCAATTTCAAAAGTTACTCCAATCCTATTCTCGTAGTTCTTATCATGATGAATCCCAATATTGGATTGGGTGGTCCTATTTCAGAAAGAAAGCTTTTAATCAGGCTATTGAAGAATTTCAGCGCCTCGTTCGAAGCTACCCTGAAAGCCCATTTGTTCCCTCCTCCTTATTGAAGATGGGAGATGCCTGCTATAATCTCAAACAAAATCCTCCCGCCATCCAAACTTATTTGAAAGTGGTGGAAGGATTTCCAAAATCGAAAGAGGCACCCGAGGCTGATTTCGGAATATTCCTCTCCCTCTTTCAAGAAAAGAAATACGATTCCTTTATTACACAGGGTGAAACTTTTTTAAAAAGGTATCCTCAACATTCCTTGGCCAGCCAAGTTTTGATGCAGATTGGGAATTACTACCAGCAACATCGGATGAGGGAGAAAGCGGCGAAAATATATCGAGAGTTGATCCGTCTCTATCCCAATAGTGAGTGGGCTGGTGAAGCTCAGTTTCGTATCGCCCTTCTCTCTAAATCGGAGAGACAATGGACTGAAACGATTGAGGAAATGGAAAAGTTCATCAAGCATTATCCCCAAAGCCATCTCTTCGTTGAAGCCCATGTGGAGATGGGTGACCTCTATCTCTCGCTTAAAGAATACGCCAAAGCCTTGGAACAATATGAGTGGGTGATACAGAATCATCCACAACATCAGTCGGGAAAGAAGGTCTATCTCGGAATGGAGCAAGGATATCGAAACTTAGGAAGGAACGAACAGGCAGAGAAGGTTTTGAAAGAACTGGTGGCGAAGTTTCCTCAGGATGATATCCGGTTTGAAGGGCATTTAAGATTGGGGCTCCTTTACCTGACACAGAAAAGGATCGGAGATGCGATCTCTGCCTTTTCAACTGCCATTCAAAGTCCTGAGGAGCGGGTGGCCAGTCAGGCCCAATATAAATTGGGAGAAGCCTATTTAGAGGCAGAGAATAAAGAAGTGGCCCTCCAACAATTTTCAAGGGTCGTCTACCTCTATCCTCATCGACCAGAAGTCATGGAGGAAGCCCTTCTCAAAATGGGCATCATTTATACAGAACAAGGGAAAATCTCTGAGGCCAAACAGGTCTATAGAAAACTGTTGGATAAGACTAAGCAGGAAGATAGACGAGAAGTGGCCCAAAAGATGCTGAACCAGTTAGATAAAGGAATTGTTCGTTGATGAGAAAATCGTTAAAAGGAAAAAAGTCGCATCGAACAATCCTTCTCATCACTGCCGCCCTTATACTCGTAGGGTTTTCGGCTTTGGCCATTTTTTTCTCTCCAGCACCTAAATTTTGGTGGAAAACACTGACTCGGGAGAGCAAGAGGATTTGGGGATGGGGAAATGGTGAACCCCCTCCTGAGGAGAAGCGGATACGGGAGGAGGTTATCCTAAAGAAGATGGAGGAGGCAAGCGCAAGTCAAGATTGGAGAGCCTTTACTCCAGAATACCCTCGGCCAAAGAAAGTGGAATCTCTTCCAGAGAAAGAGAGGATGAAAGCCGTCCAGGATTCCCCAGAATTTAAGGAAATGGAGAAGGAGTTGAAAGAGTATTTAAAAAAGAATGAGGAGCTTTTTGACCTGGAACCTCCTATTCCTTCCATAAAGGAAGCGAGCGACTTTACACATCTAAAGGATAAGGGAACCGAGAAGGTGATCGAGAAACTGATGGCCGCAAAGGAAAAGCCTCCTCAGGAAAAGCCTCTGGAGGAGAACCTTTCGTTGGGGATCAAGGGACCTATCGCCTTTCGGAAAATCCTGGAAAGACCTCAACCTCCTCATGTCAAAGTAAAGGTGGAAGCAGAAATCGAGTTGACCCTCTGGGTGTTACCCAATGGAATGGTTGATCGAGTCATCCCCTCTGTCAAAGGGGATGCGGAGTTGGAACGAATTGCCGTTCAATATTTGAAACAATGGCGTTTTGTTCCACTTCCAAGAGAGCAGCCTCAGGTAGAACAGTGGGGAACCATTCCCATTAAATTTAGACTCCAATAAAAAGGGGACAAAAAAAGGGGACAGGCTACTTTTTGATTCAATTAAATAATAATAACATAAATTGGAAATGACAAAAAGTAGCCTGTCCCCTTTTGAGTAGGGAACGGATTGAGGAAAAAACGTTTTCTTATTATGGTTCTTTTCTTTTTTTTGATCTTGGGATTACTCACTTTTTTTGGGGATCAAGGGATATTTCACCTCATTCGCTTCCAGAAGGAGCTGGCTCGGATCAAGGAGGCAAATATGAAGATAGAGGAGGAGAATCGAAAACTGAAAGAAGAAGTAAGACGGCTTCAGCATGATAAAAGATATATTGAAGAGATCGCCCGAAAAGAGTTGGGGATGGTCAAAGAGGGGGAGATCGTATATCAATTCGAACTTCCCAAACCCGAGAAGGAGCAATCAAAATGAAATATGAGGGGATGATCTTTCGACCACCCAGCGAGGCGGATAGCCTGATTCTTCAGGTCACGGTAGGTTGTTCATATAATCGTTGCACCTTTTGTGGAGCCTATCAAGAAAAGAAGTTCCGAATAAAAAGTTTTGAAGAGGTGAAAGAGGATATTGATGAAGTGAATTCATATAGGCTGCAGGTTAAGAGAGTCTTTCTATCTGATGGGGATGCCTTGATCATGCCGCAGAAAAAACTTCTTCAGATATTGAGCTACTTAAAATTAAAATTAGTTGGACTCGAAAGAGTGGGGATTTATGCCAATGCAAAAGATATCCTTCAAAAGGGTGTGGAAGAGTTAAGGGCGCTTAAAGATTCGGGCTTGGGGATTATCTATTTAGGATTGGAGTCAGGGAATCGGGAGGTATTAAAACGGATCAAGAAAAACGCTACAATGGATCGAATGATCCATGCAGCCAGAATAGTGAAAGAATCAGGAATCCTTCTCTCTGTGACAGTGATTTTAGGTATTGGGGGTGTGGAGCTCAGCCAATCTCATGCTGAGGATACAGGGAAAGTTCTTTCGGAGATGGATCCTGACTATGTAGGTGCCCTTTCCCTGATGGTCGTTCCAGAAACTCCTATCGAGAGGGAGATCGAGGCAGAGAGATTGGTACTTCCCACTCCTTTTGGCATGATTGAAGAACTGGAGACAATGATCACCCATTCTCAATTCACCCGATGCTTTTTTGCCTCGAACCACGCCTCTAATTATCTTCCCCTTCGGATAAGATTGCCAGAGGAGAAAGAGAAGGCTCTCAGGCGGATTCGAGAAGTCCTTCGTAGAAAAGACCCCGCCCTGCTAAGGCCCGAATACTTGCGTGCCCTGTAAGAACGAATGAGCCGAATGACAGCGAATGAGACGAAAATTATTTACCATTCATCATAAAGCACAATTAACGTCATATTTAAAAGCAAGCGGCTATAAACTTGGTATTCTTGTTAATTTCTCAAAGAGCAAAGTTGAATATCGCCGTGTTCTCATTCGTTAAATTCGCTATCATTCGAAAAATTCGCTATAGATGAGGAGAGAGAGGAATGAAGGACACCATCGATTGTGAAATTCGAGTGAGGTATGCAGAAACAGACCAGATGGGAGTGGCTTATTATTCGAACTACCTGATCTGGTTTGAAGTGGGACGTTCAGAACTCTGTCGACGGAAAGGATTCAGCTATGCCAAACTGGAATCGTTAGGATATAAACTTGTTGTAACCGATGTCCATTGTCGATATCGAAATTCGGCTCGATACGATGAGGTTGTTACCATACGAACTTGGCTAAAAGGATTAAACAAACGGATGGTTACATTTGGATATCAAATCTTACGAAAAGATCAAGATAAGGAAGAGATGATCGCAGAAGGAGAAACGAGGCACCTCTGCCTCGATTCGAATGGTACTCCTAAAAGCCTCCCTGAAGAATTTTTTGTTCTCCTCGCCAAATAGTCCATTCATTCCTATTTTTCCTGTCCTTCCTGCCCGTCAGCAAATAGCCAAGCATCTTCTTGCTCTTACTATTGAAAATTGGGTAGCAATAATGTATGGTTTCACCAATGGAGAGCCCCAAAATTCTCGTTTTAAGGTTGAGTGCTGTGGGGGATGTTATTCGAACAATCCCTGCGGTAAAAGCCTTAAAAGAATATTATCCCTCCTCTTATATCGCCTGGGTAGTCGAAGAGTCGTCTAAAGCCTTATTGGGGAGTCAACCTGAAATCGATGAGGTGATCTTATTTCCAAGAAAAAGGTGGACAGAGGGAATCAAATCGCCAAGGAGAATTTGGAGGACAATAGGAGAGATATGGAGGTTCATTCAAGGCCTTAGGAAGAAAGGGTTCGACGTAGTTCTTGATTTTCATGGAATTCTAAAAAGTGGTCTTATCTCTTTTTTTTCTGGTTCTCCAAAACGGGTTGGATTCGATCATAAGTCAAGCAGGGAAGGCAATTTCCTCTTCTCTAATATCAAAGTAAAACTTCCGGAAGAAAAGATAAGTCGATTTGAAAGAAATTTTTCACTTCTTGAAAGGATAGGATGTGAAGTAAACCCCGTTAGAAAGTCTTCGACTTTCCAACGGGGAAGCTCACACGGGGCATTAAACCCCGTGTTCGCTCTAAAAGGAATTATATCTTCATCCCCGCTGCAAGCAGCGGGGCTTTCTAACGGGGTAAACGATTTTAAACCCACCCTTCATATTCCTAAAGGGGATGAGAAATATATCAAAACATTTTTTTTAAATACACTGCCAACCCCTCTCAAGAGGCCTTTAATTGCTATTCACCCCGGGACAAGCCCGAAGACCATTTATAAAAGGTGGATGTCCCATCGATATTCGGAATTGGCAGATCGTTTGGTCCGTGAGTTCAAAGCCACGGTAATCTTTACCTGGGGACCGGACGAATTAAAATTGATAGAAGGGATTCAAAACGGTATGACAGAACCATCCATTTTTGGACCCAAAACCGAATCTCTGACTCAGTTGGGAGAGATTTTCAGACAGTGCGATCTTTATATTGGTGGAGATACAGGGCCAATGCATATTGCATCCCTTATGGGGATACCAGTAATCGCCATTTATGGCCCAACTGATCCTATTGTGAATGAACCCTTCGGACAACACAAGAAAGTTAGAAAAGAAGTTGGTTGCAATCCTTGCCGAAATAGGTCATGCAAGGAACTCACTTGTTTAAAGGCGATCACTGTTGATGATGTTTTTAAAGCAGTTAAGGAGATATCAAGTGTAACTGCTTGAAAATATTTTATTATTGACTTGAGTCGGTTCATTTAATAAAATCAAATTTTTTAAAGGAGAAAAAAAGAGTATTGGAATCCAATTTAAGGCAGATAAGCCGAATATTGATTAGAGGAGTGAACTGGGTTGGTGATACCATCCTCACTTATCCAACGGTACAACAATTAAAAATCCTGTTTCCAAAATCCCATTTAGCCATATTGGTGCCCAGCCATTTGACCGATTTATGGAAGACATTTCCTTACGTTAATGAGATCATCCCGTTTCAGAAAAGAGGGGGTATAGGGTCGATTTGGGAAGATATAAACCTAAGTCAGTCTCTGATGGAGAGGAAATTTGACTTAGCTCTCATCCTCCCACGATCCTTTCGGTCAGCCTTCCATATCTATTTGGCTCGAATTCCAATTCGGATTGGTTATAAAGCTGAAGGACGTTCGCTCTTCCTCACACATGGAATTTCTCGAACGAAAGAAGTCCTTCGCACCCATCGTGTCCATTATTACCAAAAACTGATTGAGCAATTAGGAAAAATAGAAGGGCACTTTTCCCCTCGCATCTTCCTCAGGGAAGAAGATCGAAGATGGGCCGAGGACATGTTAAGGAGTTTGGACCTTTTGGATGGAAGGCTCTTGATCGGTATAAATCCAGGTGCCACTTATGGTTTGGCTAAATGCTGGTCTCCGGATCGGTTTGGGGAATTGGGAAAGAGGCTTTCTGAAAAATGGAAAGCTTCTGTACTCCTCTTCGGAAGGGAAGAGGAACGTCCGATTGCCAAAGAAATTATTCAACATTTAGGAGAGGATAGGGTGGATTTGGTTGGTAAGACGCATCTCCTTCAATTAGCCGCTCTTTTAGAGCGTTGTCAACTCTTAGTGACCAATGACACTGGGACGATGCACATAGCCACTGCTGTTGGCACTCCTGTAGTAGCCATTTTTGGATCTACGGATCCTCAAACCACAGGGCCTTGGGGAGATGGACATGTGGTGGTAAAAAAGAATGTTTCTTGCAGTCCATGTTTTAAGAGGATTTGCCCCACTGACCATCGATGTATGGAACTCATCACAGTGGATGAGGTTGAGGAGGTTATCAATAATAAATTGAGGAGCCTGAAGAAATGATGGCGAAGATTTAGGTGCGTGGTAGGGAAAGTGAATAGGAGATAAGCATTTGGACAACATCTCTGTTATCATCATTACTTATAATGAAGAAGAAAACATTCGTGAATGTTTAGAGGGTGTAAAGTGGGCGGATGAGATTATCATTGTGGATTCCTTTAGCACTGATAAAACCCCCCAGATATGCAAGGATTACACGGATAAGATCTTTCAAAAAAGGTGGGAGGGATTTGGTTTCCAAAAACAGTTTGCCTTAGAACAAACGACCTTCGATTGGGTGTTAAGTATTGATGCGGATGAACGGGTAAGTGGAGAATTAAAGGAGGAAATCCTCTCTAATAAAAATACCTTGGATAAAGATGGTTACTACATTCCTTTTAAGTTTTACTGGCTTGGCAAGCAATTGCGATATGGTGGGTGTGGTAAAGAAAGGCACATTAGATTATTTCGAAGACAAAAGGCTATCTTCCAAGGACTTATCCATGAAAAATTATTAATCGATGGAGAAATAGGCTGTTTAAAAAATTCTATCATTCACGTTAGCTATAAAAATATTGAGAACTATTTCAATAAATTTAATCTTTATTCTACAATGGTAGCAAATCAGAGGTTCAAAGAGGGTAGAAAGATACCATTTGTGTTCCAGCTCTTTGCCTCTGTTTGGGACTTTTTTAATCGGTTTATTTTTAAATTAGGCTTCTTAGACGGTATGCATGGATTTTTATGGGCCAGTTTTTCATCTTTTCATCGACTGGTAAAATACGCAAAACTCTGGGAGATGCAGAAGGAGAAATAGGGAAGGGCGAATGTATTTATTGTTAATATTTACCATTCTGTTTATCGCCCTTTCTTGCCGATTCAATTGGTGGAGACAAAATAAAAATGGAATACCTATCTTAATGTATCACCATATCGATATCCCTCCAAGGGATAAAAAGAATAAGAAATTATGGGTAAGTATTAAGAAGTTTAATCAGCAGATGGTTTATTTAAAAGAGCATGGGTATAGTTCCATTACATTTAAAGACCTCATGAAGCATATTCAAGAAGGTAGACGATTACCAGATGATCCTGTGATTATTACCTTTGATGATGGTGCTGAAAACATTTATACGAATGCCTTTCCAATACTCAAAAAATATGGATTTAAGGCGTGCATATTCTTAATTGCCGAGCAATCCATGCTCAAAATCAATCAATTAAAAGAAATGCAAGTATACGGAATAGAATTTGGCTCGCATACTAAAACACATCCGAACTTACTTGAGATAAGAGATGATAAAATAAGGGAAGAAATTTTTGATAGTAAGAAAATATTAGAAGAAAGACTAAATACTAATATTGTTGTCTTTGCCTACCCTTATGGTCAAGGTGCTTACGATGAAAGAATTAAGCAAGTTGTGAAAGAGGGAGGTTACTTTTTTGCCTGTGGAATAAAAAGGGGAAAACAAGCTTTACCCATAAACAATCCATATTCCTTAAACCGAATACTTATTCGGAGAGATGATTTTATGATTGACTTTATGCTTAAATTAAAGAAGGGTGTAAGTAGACTTTAGTGTTTAGTAGTCAATACTGAGAAGACCGAATCAGAGATTGAGGAGGTGGCTAATAAGATTCGATGATTTATTGACCTGCCTGCCGGCAGGCAGGAGAGGTAACCTTGAAAATCCTCCATCTTTTCAGTGATTGGAAGTGGACGGGACCGGCTGAGCCTGTATTGAGCCTCTGCAAGGAGTTGGAGAAAAGAGGTCACGATGTCACATTGGCCTATCGAAAGCCACCTTTCCCAGTAGAGGATAGCTTAGAGAAAAGGATCATCGAGAGAGGAGTAAAAGCGACAGATCAGTTCCACTTGAATCATGTCTTGAAGTTTTCCCAACCATCTTTCATCCTGGATAACCTCCAGGATTTTTTCCATCTCTATCATTATCTTTGTCAGGAAAGATTCGGCATTTTAAATGTGCATCAATCCCATGACCATATTTTAGGAGGAATTGCTGCTAAAAGGTTGAACCCTCCTGTCATTGTCATTCGTACAGATCACAAACGGGATCCATTAAAACCCAGTCTGGGGAATCACCTTCTCATTTCTAAATTGGCAGATGGAATAATCACATTTTCAGAAAGAGCGAGAAAAGAAGATTCTGAACATTTTGGACTTCCTGTTGAGAGGGTTTGCCGGATTCCGCCAGCTTTAGATTTGGATCGGTTTAACCCGCAAAGAGAATTTAAAAATATGAGGGCTATCTTTGGAATCGGACCAAAAGATATCATTATCGGGATGGTTGCTCGATTTCAAAAATATCGAAGAACCGTTGTCTTGTTGGAAGCGGTTAAAATCATTGTAAGGGAAATTCCTAATATCAAGGTTCTCTTGGTAGGTCGATCGAGCCAGATGGAGGAAAGTGTCATCCAGCCGATGAAAAGGCTCGGAATTGAGCCGTGGGTGGTACTTGGGGGATATCGAACAGATGATTACATCGATACTTTGGCCTGTATGGATATCTTTGTTTTCCTGATGGCAGGCTCTGATGGGACAGCCCGAGCCTTAAGGGAAGCAATGGCCATGGGAAAACCGGTAGTTGTTGCCGATCGAGGTATCCTGCCAGAGTTGGTGGAGGATGAAATTTCAGGACTGGTGGTAAAAGATACCCCTGGTGAATTGGCTAATGCAACTCTTCAACTGCTTCGTTATCCGGAATTGAGGGCAAAGATGGGAAAGGCAGCTTATCAGAAGGCCCATCAAGACTTTAGATTGGATCGCCAAGCCGAAGCCATTGAAACATTTTATCAAGAGATAATAAGACTGGGAAAGTGGAGAAGAAGATAAGATTTGCCACAGCCATTCCCGACTTCTCTAAGAAGAAGGGAGGAGCGGAAAGATATTTGGTCGATCTATGTACTCGAATGGCAAGTGAAGGCTATGAAGTACA
>Ga0315282_10009180_pt1 | contig 15785 bp, 16 predicted proteins | sample YL17G07_20_MG_FD_203693 | JGI IMG/M metagenome (GOLD analysis project Ga0315282, IMG submission 203693) | Sediment microbial communities from Yellowstone Lake, YNP, Wyoming, USA - YL17G07_20 | ecosystem: Environmental > Aquatic > Freshwater > Lake > Sediment | place: USA: Wyoming | collected...
TCGCGGACCGTGTCCTCCGGGTCCTTGAATCTCAGCTTCAAGTATACGTGGGGCGGCTGAGGTTGAACCACATTGACGGCCTGCGGGTTGCCGCGCGCCTGTTTCAGAAGATGGAAATGGAAAAGGCCCATGTGCGCTGTCTCAACCCTCGTGCGCGGCCAGCAGCGCCGCCTTGGTCTCGCTGTCCACCTCGCCCGTCACTGCCAGGCCGCGGTCGGCCTGGAATCTCCGGAGCGCGTCCCGCGTCTCTTCGTCGAGCGTGCCGCTGATTTCTCCCCGGTAATACCCGCGATTCCCGAGCCGGGCCTGGACGCCGCTGGTGTACTCGATGGGGTTCATGTGTCCGAGCTGCAACTCGAATTCCTCGTCCGTCTCCAGCCGCAGCGTACCCTTGCTGGCCCGCGGCGGGATGATCTCGCGAATCACGCCGTCGTCCGGGACGACGCCCCTGGTCGTCTTGCCGTCGATGGTCAGCGTGTACTTGATGCCCGCGCGCGGCTGGCCCTGGAAGTCGAGCAACTGGAGATTCAGGCGGACCGGAACGCCTTTGAGCCGGAACGTGTGGACCCGCCCGGTCTCCCCGGACTCCATCTTCTGGCGCTTCTCCGGGATGAAAACGTGGTCGCCCGTCATGAGGACGTTGGGATTCTTCCGGTGCTCCCGGAGCTCCGCGTTGCGCTCGTGATTCCAGAGCGTGTCCCAAAAGAAGCCGTACTGGTCGGCGATCGAGCTCATGCAGTCGCCCTGTTTGACCACATGCACCGGCATGCTATGTGCCCTCCCAGGCTTCCAGCTCCGGATCCGGGAACAGGGCCATGCAGGTTCCCGGGGCGGTGCCGTCCAGCCGCACCCGGCCGGAGAAAGCCACGAAGCCCTCCTCGGTCTGGCCGCCCGGCAGCCTGATCGAGTAGTGTTCGTTTGGGACCGGGCTGCCTTCCATGTCCACCAGGCGCGCCTCGATCCAGGTACGGCGCCGTGCTTTCCGGGGCGCCCGCTGCTCCCCCCGGGAGGAAGCTTCCCGCCACAGCATGGTCCTGAGCGCGTCGCGTACCACCGCGTCGTCGAGGTGGGCGCTCGGCCCGGGCGGCGACCCGGCAATGCACTCGTGCCAATCGAGCAGCTTGGGCCGCGCCGAGGCGTCTGAGAGCAGCCGGTCGAGCATGGGCTCGGCGGCCCAAGGCGGAACCGGCTCTTCCCCGGGCCACGAGTCTTCCCGGTAGATGATGCAGTATTCACCGCCGGCCCCACTCACGCGCCACATTCGCCGCCACCGGCCGGTCTCGGATTGCCAACGTAAGTTCACGATTGCAAGCTCGGATCGATTTTATGACAACTGAGTGCGAAAGTCCACTTGGCTTGGATCCAGCCAACGAGGCGCGCCCGCCCATCCGCCGCTTCGTGCCTTCCAGGGTGGCGCACGCTGAAGCGTGCTGAGGCGGGCTCAGCTCTCCACGCTGGACGGCGGGCTGAACTCCACGGCGGCACGCTACGCGCGCCAAACCCGGACCACTCATGGGGTCCACTTTAGAGGACGGCGTCGTGGATCTGACTGGCGAGAGGCTGAACAGCATCCATGGCAAGCGCGCGGCTGAAGAGGCGTTCGCCCGATATGACTCTAGTCCGCGGTTCTGAATGCCAGCGCCAGAACGGCATGAGCCGCCCCGCTATTCGCTTTGCGCGAAATCCGGCTCGGCCGTGCCGGACGGTTCGGCATCCGCACTGGACGCAGCACTGGAAGAAGACTTTCACTATGCGTACGCGCGCCGGCTTGGACCACGCGCCCCGCTCCGGCTCTTTGTAGTCGATCCTGCATCGGAGCCCGACGGGGAGTACCTGAGAGCACGCTCCCGCGAAGGACAGCGTCCCGGTGAAATCGAGCGCCCCCGTCTGCATCTGTTCGCCAGCGTCTGCTCATCCAATCGCGAGCGCAAGGGCGCCCGTTCCAAGAACTGTTCCAGTACTTCGCATGGAGCGATTCCTGTGCCGTCTGGGGAAGTCGCGCGCCGCAGATCGCTTCGTTCTGAAGGGAGCGCTCCTCATGACCGCCTGGCGGGCGCCTCTGTCTCGGCCGACGATGAATATCGATCTCACCGGGAAAACCAGTGACAAGTTGGCCCACTTCCAATCGTTGACCGCCGAGGTCTGCTGCGTGGCTACCCCCGGCTGGTTCACCACGGGATGACCACCTTATCCAGTCGGGACGCGATGCGTTTCCTGGGGAAACGAATTCCGTTGAGCGGCGACGCGCCGCAGCGTTTCCCCTCTGTGACAACATGGCTGAGACACCTTGCCCACCCCTAATTGCTGTCGAGAGGGCGGGAAAGGATATGGCTCATGATCGGATCGAATTTGAAGCGGATCGAACCGCGAAGCGGGGACTTGGAGGCTGCCGAGCCAAGGGAGGGCGAGCGTAGCGAGCCCGGCCGCGGCGGCGCAGCCGGCACCGGCTTGGCGGCTCATTCGGCGGGGCCCGACCCGGAGGTTCCCGCCAAGGCGAAGCGGCGGCTGTTCACCGCGGAGTACAAACTGGCGATCCTGGCCGAGGCGGATGCCTGCCTCGAGGAGGGCGCCATCGGCGCACTGCTGCGCCGCGAAGGGTTGTATTCCTCGCACCTGACGACCTGGCGGCGGCAGCGTGAGGAAGGAGCGCTGCGGGCGCTGACGCCGAAGAAGCGCGGCCGTAAGGCTAGCCACAACCCGCTGACCGAAGAGAACCGGCAACTGCGAGCCGAAAACGTGCGCCTGGAGCAGCGGCTCAAACAGGCCGAGATCATCCTCGATGTTCAAAAAAAAGTATCCAGCCTGCTGGGGATTGCGCTGCCGGAGATCGATCCCGGAGAGAGCAACTCATGAAGGCTGCCGAAGATCTGGCCGTGGACGTCGGCCGGGTCGCCGCCTGCCGCGCGCTGAGTGTTCCGCGCGCTTCCCTATACCGGCACACCGGCAGGGGCGAGGTGGTGGTTCCGCCGGCGCCGCGGCCAACACCGGCACGGGCGCTAACCCCCGTTGTGTCCAAAAACTGGATCTGCTTCAGATCGTGCAGGTTGCAGAGCCCGTTGCAGCGGTCTTGGCTGCTATCCCGGCTCCCTGCGCCGCACCTTCGGCCCGTTTCGACTCAGGCTGATATCCGTCGCAGGCTGGGTCTTGCTCGGTGACGAGAACGCAGTGAAGCAGCAGCTTGAACGTCAAGCGGAGGGAGTTTTACCGGGCGGACGCCGGGGAGCCACTCGGCAACGCCATCCCGCAGGCGAGACGTGCATTGGAGACGAACGCATTTCCTAATTCCCCCGCGTGGTTAACAAGCTAGAGAATCCCCGTCCGGCAGAATTCTCCATTCGAGAGTTCGTATTTGTGTTCCTCTCGGGGAGCCAAGACAAACCGTTTTCGAACTCTTTGTGCCGGTACCTGCCTGCCATAAGTCCAGACTTGCGGAACACAAAGGCCGCCCATGAGCCTGAACTTCCGTTCAATGCAACACGCTCGCGATCAAGCCCACCCCGGCCGCGCCCGCAATCACCCAGAGGGTGTCCAGCCTGGTCGCAGTCAGCAGCAGGAAACTGCCCAGCGCGACCGCGACCGCCAGCAGGCTGGTGATGGCGTCCCGGGCCAGTGGCACAGTGGATGAAATGATGAGCCCGGCAGCGGCCAGCGTCACGGCCTGAATGGAACTCCGCACCCCGGGCTGTTCGGCGCGTCGGCCCAGGTATCGCAGCATCGGGATGATGAGGAACGCCGGAGTCACCAGGGCCAGCCAGCCCGCCACCGCGCCCGGAATGCCGGCCACGAAATAGCCCACGCTGACCAGGTACAGGCCGTAAGGACCGGGGCCGGTGTGGCCGGCCACCAGCGCGGTGTTCAGTTCCCGGTCCGTGAGCACCCGATATCGTACCACCAGGTCATTGCGCACCATGGGTAGCGAAGTCAGACCGCTGAACGAAGTCAAAGTGGCCTTGAGCAGCAGCAGGTAAAGCAGCAGCACGTTCATCGGTTCTCTCCGGGGCCGCGCCAGAAGAAGCCGGCCAGCGCGGCCAGGGCCAGCGCCTGAATGGGCGGCACGGCGAAACCCAGCGACAGGATCGCGGCCCCCGCCGGCAGCGCCAGCGTGCGCGCCCATTGCCCGCCCCGCGCGTGCGGCCGGATCAGGCGCCAGGCCGCCGCCGCCATCATGCCCACCGCCGCGGCCAGCATCCCGGAAATCGCCCCGGTGGCCAGCGGATTCGCTTTCAAAGTCTCATAGGCGTGCGTGAGCCACACCGTCAGCACCGAGCACGGCACGGTCACCAGCAGCACCGCCGCCAGGGCGCCCCGCCAGCCGCGCAGATACCAGGCCGCACCCGCGCAGAAGGCCAGCACATTGGTGCCCGGCGTCAGGCGCGCCAGGGCGTAGGCCAAGCCATATTGCTCGGCACTCAGCCAGCCCCGGTGCTCCACCAGTTCGCGCTCCATTGCCGCCATGGTGGGGTTGCCCCCGCCCAGGGTCAGGTTCCCGATGCGCAGAAACACCAGCGCCAGCCGACCAAGAGGAAGGAATGGAGTCATTGTGTCATTGTGTCATTGGGTCATTGGATTTTCAGACCAATCACTCAATGATTCAATGGCTCAATGACTCAATGACACAATGATTCAATTCAACCATGTATCATCGAAATGATGCGCGGCAAATGGCTGCTGTTTTCCGGGGCCGCCGTTCTGGTGGCCATCGCCGCGGGTGCGCTCTCCCTGCTGCGCCGCAGTTCGACGCCCGCGCCCAGCGTGGTTGCGCCTGCGCCCTCGCCTCCCCCGTTTACCGGTTCCGAAATCAGCCTTTCCGGCAAGATACGCGCCCAAAAGGTGGTTCCGGTAGCTGTCCAGATCGAGGGGACCATCGAGTCGCTGAACGTGGCCGTCGGAGAGGAAGTCTACGAGGGGCAACTGCTCGGGCAGATCAAGAACACCGGCTTGGAGACCACCCAGCAGGTCGCCGCCCTTGACGCCGAGCGGGCCCAAACGCGCCTCAACACCCTGGAAGGGAACTTCATCGCCGCGCGCCTGGAAGCCTCCCGCGCCCACGCTGAGGCCAGCCGTTCCCAGAGCGACTTTGATCGTGCCGAGAAAGTCTACGCGCGCCAGCAAATGCTCTTCAGCGAGGGCGCCACGCCACGCCTGGTTTTCGAAAAGGCGCAGAAGGAGTTCGAGCTGGCACGGACTGAATTCCGAGCACTCGAGCAAGTGGGCCGCGGCGCCGACGAGCGGGTCACCTCCCTTCAGAAGGACATTGACAACGCCCGGCGCGCGTTCGCCGAGAAGAACGAGGCGCTCGAAGCTGCCCAGCAGGACTTGGCCGCCTGCGAGATCCACTCCCCGGTGGACGGCATCGTGGTGGCGCGCAGCAAACAGCCGGGCGACGAAGTCAACCGGGACCTCAAAGACCTGTTCCAGATCGCGGTCGAGCTCTCCTCGCTGGAAGTGGTGCTCGAGCCGGAGCCCCCGGTCCTGGAACGCATTCGCCCTGGCCAGGAAGCCGTCATCCAGCTCGCCGAAATCCCCACCGAAGGCCTTCCAGGAAAAGTCCGGGAGATCCACAACGGCCAGGTGGCGGTCGAATTCGTGAGCCCCAGTACCGCGATCCGCCCCGGACTCACCGCCCAGGTCCGAATCAAGCTAATATAGACGGGTTGGAGGACCACATGCAATTTCTCACCAGCAGCCTGCTTGAATTGATTACCCAGACGTCCACCAATCTTCCGCCCGATGTGCGCGCCGCCATGGCCCAAGCCGGCAGCCTCGAGACGCCGGGCACGCAAGCCGCCCAGGCGCTCGACATCATCGCCGGCAACATCGACACCGCCTGCCGGGATGAGGCCGCCATCTGCCAGGACACCGGCATGCTCACTTTCGTCATCCACGCCCCGCCCGGCGTCAGTCAACTGGCCATTCGCAAGGCCGCTTGCGAAGCCGTGGCCGAAGCCACCCGCCGGGGCAAGTTGCGCCCCAATTCGGTCGACTCCCTCACCGGCAAGAACAGCGGCAACAACCTCGGTACGGAAACCCCCATCTTCCACTTCGAGCAATGGGAACAGGATGAGATCGAGGTCAAGCTGATCCTGAAGGGCGGCGGGTGCGAGAACACCAACACCCAGTATTCCGTGCCCTGCGATCTGGGCACCCTGGGGCGCGCCGACCGCAACCTGGACGGGGTGCGCAAGTGCATCCTGCATGCCGTCTGGAAGGCTCAGGGGCAGGGCTGCGCGCCGGGGGCCCTGGGGGTGTGCATCGGCAGCGACCGCGCGCACGGCTACGAACTGGCCAAGGCGCAACTGTTCCGCACTCTCGACGACCTCAACCCCAACCCCGAACTAGCCAAGCTGGAGGCCCGCGTCCTAGAGGAGGCCAACCGCCTCGGAGTCGGCCCCATGGGCTTCGGCGGGGTGGTGACGCTGATCGGCTGCAAGATCACCGCCGCCAACCGCTTGCCGGCCTGCTTCTTTGTCTCGGTGGCCTACGACTGCTGGGCCTTCCGGAGGCTGGGCGTGCGCCTGGATGCCTCCAGCGGGGCCATCACCGGCTGGCTGTATCGCGATCCCGATCGCCCGGTCGAGAAGCTGGCCAAGGGCGAGGGGTTCTCGCTGACCGGCCGCGAGATCGTGCTCACCACGCCGCTCACCGAACAGGCCGTGCGGGCCTTGAAGGTCGGCGATGTGGTGCTGATCAACGGCGAGATGTACACCGGCCGGGACTCCGTGCACACCTACCTGATGAAGAACGCACCGCCGGTGGATCTCCATGGCGCCGTCATCTACCACTGCGGCCCGGTCATGCTCAAAGAAGGAGAGCAGTGGTTCACCAAGGCCGCCGGTCCCACCACCAGCATCCGCGAGGAGCCCTACCAAGCCGAAGTGATCCGCCGCTACGGCCTGCGCGGCGTGATCGGAAAAGGCGGCATGGGCGCCAAAACCCTGGCCGGCATGAAGGAATCCGGCGCGGTCTACCTGCACGCCATCGGAGGCGCGGCCCAGTTCTACGCCCACGCGGTCGAAAAGGTGCTGGGCGTACACCTGCTCGAGTTCGGCGTCCCGGAGGCGATGTGGCATCTGCGGGTGAAGGACTTCCTGACCATCGTGACCATGGACGCCCACGGCAACAGCCTGCACGCCGAGGTCGAGAAAGCGACCGCCGAGGCCCTGGCGGGCTTGACGCAAGCGTGAGGGCGGCCAAGTAGCTCAGTCGGTAGCGCCCAGCCCCGAAAAGGCCGGCGTCGGCGGTTCGATTCCCTCCCTGGCCGCCACATTCTAAAGCACTTCCGAGCAGCTACGAACATTCAGTTTCATTCCTGGGAACAATAAGGGAACATTACAGCGTCCCCGTCGACTGCTCCCCATTTGTCTTCTTCCATCAGTCTCCACATCTCCCGAGCCGTGTTCCCGGTATGGTCCAAGAACTCAAATGTGGCCGATGTAACATGTTACGCGCCAACCCCGGGTTCCAATTTCGGGCCAGCGGCACTCCTCTGGCGCCATCCGCATGATTGAAATTTATCATTGACAAAATCCTATCAATGCCTCATCATGGTACAGAAAGGTGCCCGCCACAGATCATGTCCGAAAAGAACGACGAACCAAGAGACACCGAAACCAGCCGAACCATCATCGTGCGGCTCTCTATCGAGACCCACAAGGCGCTCCGCGTCCGGGTGGCCCAGGAAGACACCTCCATCCAGAAGTGGGTGGAGGCGCTGATTGAACGCCAGTTGCGTAACAGGAAGTGACGCCATGAAGAAAATCAAGATCACTCTTCACAAGGACGGCACGCAGAAGATCGAAGTGCTCGGCGCCAGCGGCGATAGCTGCCTCGAGTTCACCCGCGAATTCGAGAAGCGGCTCGGCGCCCAAGTTGGCGAGCGCGTCCTCAAGCCGGAGTACCACGAAGAGGAACACGAGACCGAACGGGACCGCGAGGTGGAACGGTAATGCCCAACCCATTTCCGGACACCCTGCGCACCTACATCCGCGCGGGCTACCCGATTCTCTACCTGGTCACCGCCGAGGAGGATCGCGCCATCGAGCTCACCGGACGTGTGCTGGCCGAGGGCGACCTGGCCCGGCGCAAGCTCTATATCTGGTCGGTCTCGCGGGGGCTGTGTACCACGGACTTCAAGCCGGTGGACAAGAAGACCGCCGACCCCAAACGCATTCTCCCCTTCCTCCTCGAGTTCAACGAGCCGGGCGTGTTCGTCCTCGAAGACTTCCACTTCTTCCTGGACGAGCGCTCTCCCGTGAGCGCGCTGGCGGTCCGGCAACTGCGCGATCTGGTCGGGCCGTTCAAAGCCAGCCGCAAGACCGTGGTCCTTCTGTCGCCTGTGCTGAAGATCCCTCCGGAACTCGAAAAAGACATAACGGTGCTCGATCTGGCGCTGCCCGGCGAAGCGGAGCTGGCCGCCGTTCTCGACGATACCGTCGAGCAGATGAAGGACAAGCCCAAAGTGGACGTCAACCTCGAGGGGGACGCCCGCGAACGAATCGTCAAGGCGCTCAGCGGCCTCACCCGCGCCGAGGCCGAGAACGCCCTGGCCAAGGTGATCGTCACCAACAGCCGCATCGACGCCGAGGACGTGGATTTGCTGCTCTCCGAAAAGGAGCAGATCATCCGCAAGTCCGGAATGCTCGAGTACTACGGCGCCCCGGAGCGTTTCGGCTCGATCGGCGGCCTGGACGACTTGAAGCGCTGGCTCCGCCAGCGCGGCCGCGCGTTCTCGGAAGCGGCCCGGCTGTTCGGGCTGCCCAGCCCGAAGGGCCTGCTGCTGGTGGGCGTTCCCGGCTGCGGCAAGAGCCTCACCGCAAAAGCCGTGGCCGCCGAATGGAAGATGCCCCTGCTCAAGTTCGACCTCGGCAAAGTGTTTGGCGGCCTGGTGGGGCAGTCCGAAGAGAACATGCGCCGCGCCACCAAGATGGCCGAGGCCGTAGCGCCCTGCGTTCTCTGGATCGACGAGATCGAGAAGGGGCTGGCCGGCTCCCGCTCCGGCATGAGCGACAGCGGCGTGGCCGCCCGCGTCTTCGGCACCCTGCTCACCTGGATGGAGGAGAACAACAAGCAGGTGTTCACCATCGCCACCGCCAACGACATCGAAGGCCTCCCGCCCGAACTGCTGCGCAAGGGCCGTTTCGACGAGGTCTTCTTCATCGACCTGCCCGCCCCGCAGGAGCGCGCCAACATCCTGGCCATCCACCTCACCAAGCATCACCGGGACCACCGCGATTTCGACCTGGCCCGCCACACCGCGGCGACCGAGGGTTTTTCGGGCGCCGAACTCGAACAGGCGGTCATTTCCGCGCTGTATGAAGCCTTCGCCGAAGGCGAGGAAACACCCCTCCAAGACCACCATCTGGACAAGGCCATCGCCGCCTCAGTGCCCCTCTCGCAGTCCATGGGACACAAGATCGCCCGCTTGCGCGAGGAGGCCCGGAACAAGTGGCGCTGGGCTTCAGGCGCACCCGAGGAGCGCTCCGCCGAACTCAAGGACGTGGCCATGGCCGAGCCGCCCCCCGTACCCAAGAAGCCCAAGCGCGTCTTCGAGGTGTAGCCATGCCAGAAGGAGGACCTTACAAGACCGGCCAGCAGTTCGGCCCCTACACACTGGAAGCCTACCTGGGCGCAGGGGCCTTCAAGAGCGTCTACAAGGCCCGCAACGCCGGCCCGCACACTCGCGAGGAGTACGTGGCCCTGGGCTTCCCGCATCAGCAGGACCCCGAAGGCCTGACGGAACTCGAAAAGGAATTCGCCGCCAACTCCCGGCTGATCCACCCCAACGTCCTGCGGCTGTTCGCCCTCGAGCGCCAGGAAGGCGTGTCGTTCCTGGTCATGGAGTTTCTGGAAGGCCAGTCGCTCCGGGAAAGGTTGCGGGCCCAGGGTTCGCTCGAGCAGGCCGAAGCGGTTCGCTACGCCGGCATGGTCTGCGAAGCCCTGGCCTACGCGCATGCAGCCAAAGTCCTGCACCGCGACGTCAAGCCGGAGAACATCTTCCTGGCCCCCGGCAACCTTCCCAAGCTGCTGGACTTCGGGGTGGCGCGGGTGCTGGCGCGCACCAGCGAGAAGGCCAGCACGCGCATCGGCACCATCGAGTACATGGCGCCGGAGCTGCTTCAGGGCGCCGCCGGCACCAATGCCGACCTGTGGGCGCTGGGCATCACGCTCTATGAGCTGCTCACCGGCCGCCGCCCCTTCACCGGCGATGTGGGCGAAATGGTCACCAAGATCCTCGCCGGCCGCTATGACGAAGCGCCGCTCCGCGAAAAGCGCGTGGACAACCGCGTCATTCGCGTCCTGCGGAAAATGCTCAACAAGGATCCGGAAGCCCGCTACCAGACCGCCGAGGAGGTGGCCCGCGACCTGGAAACCGCCGCCCGCCGCACCCGTCTGGTGGACGACGACGAAAGCCGCCTCGAAATCCTCATCCGGGCCAGTTATCCCCTGGTCTCGATCTTCTCCTTCGAGGAGGACCGAGTGATCGCCGCCGTCCGCGCCATTGCGGCCCGGCTTTCCGAGGACCGCGGCAAGCCCCGCACCCTCTACTTGTGGAGCGCGTCTCAGGGGCTGCGCGACGACAGCGGTAACCTGGCGGCCGCCGATTCCATCGAGGATCCAACCGCCGCCCTGCTTCACCTCATCAACAATCCGGAAGACGCCATCTACCTCTTCCGGGACATCCACCATCACTTCACGCCCGTGACCACGCGCCTAGTGCGCGACGCCGCTCGGGCCGTGCGCATGACCCGCAAGTCCGTCCTGTTCCTCTCGCCCTTCTTCCAGGTGCCGGAGGAACTCCAGAAGGAGGTCAGCCTGGCGGTGTTCCAGCTTCCCGACCGCGCACAACTCGAACCCATGATCGAACGGGTCGCCGCCGAACTGAACACCGAAGGCGTCCCGGTCGAGCTGGGACCGGTCGAGACCGCCGCTCTGGTGCGCGCCGCCGTCGGCCTCACCCTCAACGAGGCCGAGCGCGCCCTCCGCCGCGCCGCGGTCCTCCATGGCAGGCTGGCGGCCGGCGCCGACCGGGTCGTGGTCGAGGAAAAAACCCAAGTGATCCGCAAGACCGGGATCCTCGAGTACTACCACCACTCGGAATCCTTCCGCGACGTTGGGGGCCTCGACAACCTGCTCGGGTGGTTCAACGCCCGCGCCCCGGTCTTTGCCGGCGCCACCCGCTACGCCGGACTGCCCCAGCCCAAGGGCGTCCTCCTGGTGGGCGTGCCCGGCTGCGGCAAGAGCCTCTCGGCACGGGCCTTGGCCGGCGCCTGGGGCGCGCCCCTGCTGCGCCTCGATGTCGGGCGCATTTTCGGCTCGCTGGTGGGCAGCTCCGAGGCCAATCTGCGCCGCGCCATCCAGACCGCCGAGGCGGTCAGCCCCTGCATTCTCTGGATTGACGAAGTCGAGAAGGGCTTTGCCGGGGTGGGCAGCCAAGGCGGCGGGGGCGCCACTCAGCGCGTCTTCGGCTATTTCCTTTCCTGGCTTCAGGACAAGAAGAGCCCCGTCTTCGTCGTGGCCACCGCCAACGACCTGAGCGGCATCCCCCCGGAGTTCCTCCGCCAGGGGCGCTTCGACGACATCTTCTTCGTCGGCTTGCCCGCCAACTCCGAGCGCCAGAGCATTCTCAGCATTCACCTGACCAAACGCCGCCGCGACCCCGCCCGCTTTGACCTCGCCCGGCTCGCCGCCGCCGCCGAATCCTTTTCCGGCGCGGAGCTCGAGCAGGCGGTGGTTTCCGGCCTCTTCCGGGCCTTCGATGCCGGCCGCGAACTCGAAACCGCCGACATCCACGCCGCCCTGAAGGAGACCTTTCCCCTGGCCAAGGCGCGGGCGCCCGAGATCGCCGCGTTGCTCCAGTGGGCCCAAACCGGCGCCAAGTTCGCCAGCACGCGGGTCGAGGCCTAGCGCCATGCCGGAGTGGCTCATCGAGAACGAAAAAGACGGCACGCTGCTGGCGCTGATCCCGGAGGGCGAGTTTCTGGCCGGGGATCAGAAGTTCCCGGTGCGGCTGCCGGCGTACTATCTGGCGCTGCACCCGGTGACCAATGCGCAGTACCAGCGGTTTGTGGGGGAGACCGGCCATCATCGGGACTGGAAGGCGGAAGCCGGGCCGGACCATCCGGCGGTGAACGTGAGTTGGGAGGACGCGCAGGCCTATTGCCGGTGGGCAGGGTTGCGGTTGCCTTCGGAGTTGGAGTGGGAGAAGGGAGCGCGGGGCCTGGAGGGGCGGGAGTACCCCTGGGGCAAGGTGTGGGACCAGAGCAAGTGCCGGAACTACAACAACAAGGGCAGCGAGGAGACGTGCGGCGTGTGGGCCTACGCGCAGGGGGTGAGTCCGTGGGGCTTGTATCAAATGGCGGGAAACGTGTGGGAGTGGTGCGAGGACTGGTATGAGGGCACAGCTTACGATAGATACAAGCGTGGTGAATTGTCGTTGCCCAAGAGCGGAAGCTCGCGGGTTGTGCGGGGCGGGTCGTGGGGCGACGGCGGTGCCGACCATTTCCGGTGCGCCCGCCGCAGCGACTACGGGCCGGGCGGCCGGGACGACGGCCGCGGCTTCCGGGGTGCCAGGACTTGAATTACCCTTTGCTCTTTTACTCTTTTACCCTTTGTTTTTTCCGGCGGCGAGCGAAGCGAGCCGCGGACGATTTTTTCCGTACGAGTGAACGCCGATGAGACTCCGTCTTCATGCCCTGGAACCGGCAAGCCGGGCCAACGGTCCCGGACTCCGGGCAGTGGTCTGGTTCCAGGGCTGTACTTTAGGCTGCCCCGGCTGCTTCAATCCCGCCACCCATCCTCCCGCAGGCGGCTTCGAGACCGACACCCAAGCGCTGGCCAATAAAATCCTCAGCGCTCCGGGCATTGAAGGAGTCACAATCTCCGGCGGGGAGCCCTTCCAGCAACCGGACGCGCTGGCCGCCCTGGTGCGCCAGTTACGCGAGACGGCATTGAGCATTCTGGTCTTCTCCGGCTACACGCGGGAGAAGATCCAGGCAATGCCGCAAGGTCCCTCAATCCTCGGCTCAATCGACGTGCTGATAGCCGGACCCTACCTGGCAGCCAAACACCACGCCCGGGCACTCCTCGGCTCCGTCAATCAGCACATCCACTTACTCACCAGCCGCTACCAACCTAGCGACTTCACCGGCCTCCCCAACCGCGAGCTCATCCTCCACCGCGATGGGAGCATCACCCTCAGCGGCATCGCGCCGCTTCCCTGGCGCTGGACGCGTTGAATCTGACCCGGGAACTGGGGCGTGAGCTGAGCCTTCCCCGCTTCGACCGATTCACTGGCGGGTTGCCGAGCGGCTCCGGCGCGCCCGGGGCGCCCCCTCAGCACTTGTCCGACAGCTTGTCCGATCCGTGGCCAGTGCGAATCCTCGTTCACATTGCGGCTCATGATCCCGATGACCTGAGGCTCCTGCTCGTATGCCACAACCAATGTCAGATCCCGGATGCCAAAAACATCTGACCGGGCCAACAGGGATAAAATCCTGCGCGACAACCCAGAAAAAAATGCCAGGAAATCACCCCCAGGGCCGGAAAAAATGCCATCGCATTCCCAAGCCCCCGCACTACAATTTCGGCGCCGAGCTTGGGAAAGGCGTCACCGCCGAGGTTACGGTCCCCGAGATTGTCAACCAGCTTCCATGCCGCGGTAAGCGAGCGCCAGCTTGACGAGGCTCCCGACCCATTCGGAATAGCCATTCCTGCCTGTGGAAGCCGTCGCAAATGCCACCACGCCCTCCGGCTAGCCGACCTCCTCCTCCTCTCCCCGCCCCCGTCCCTCTCCTTCACCGGATCCCGCATCTTGACCTCCCGGATCTCCCCACGCAGCAGCGCCTGCTCCATCTCCTCCTCCCCCTCCTCCAACCGAGCCATCCTCAGCACTGGCGCCCCCGGCCCAAAATATCCCAAACATCCCATAAAATTCCCTCCTCTTCCCATCCTACCTCTCCCGCTCCCCCCCCCACCCCCAACTCCATGATTCCATTACCCCATTCCCCTGTGACCGCCCCCTTTGCGCTCTTTGCGTTTCCTTTGCGTCTTTGCGAGAACAGTGACTCAATTCCGATGCATCTTTCCCCCATCTTTTCAACAACTTGCCACGCCCCTCCCCCCGCCACCCCCTCCCACGCCTGCTACTCTATGACTGGAATGCTGACTCGCCAAAATCGACAGTCTCCGGTCGATGTTGGCGCCGCAGCCGCCCAATTGGCTTTGTTCGTCCACATTTAAATTTTCATGGCCACTCAAAAGCAAATCGACGCCAATCCCCGCAATGCGCAACGCTCCACAGGCCCCAAAACCCAAGCCGGAAAAGCCATCTCCGCTCGCAACGCACTCACCCACGGCCTCCGCCCCCGCGCCGCTCTCCCCCCGGGTGAGGACAAAGACGCTTTCCTCCGTGTTTTCAAGGCTTTCCGCAAGGAGTACCGCCCCATCGGCCCCTTCCAGGAAGCACTCGTCGAGCAGATGATCGTCGCCTACTGCAAACTCTCCTGCCTCAACCGCATCGAGACCCACATCTACCGCGACAAGTCCGCCCCCGACACCTTCTTCAGCGACCTCCGAAAGTTCTATTTTCACCGCGATCACGAACCCGATTCCCACCCCGAACCCCCCAAAAACAAACCCAAACCCACTCCCGATGAGCTCCTCGAACGCTCCTTCCTCCGCGCCCACCACGAACTCCCGCGCCCCAAATCCTCCCCATGACCCCCTCCTCCCCCTCCCCTTTCTTCCCGATCGTGCTCACCACGCCGCTCACAGAACAAGCCGTGCGCGCCTTGAAGGTCGGCGATGTGGTGCTGATCAACGGCGAGATGTACACCGGCCGGGACTCCGTGCATACCTACCTGATGAAGAACGCACCGCCGGTGGATCTCCGCGGCGCCGTCATCTACCACTGCGGCCCGGTCATGCTCAAAGAAGGCGAGCAGTGGTTCACCAAGGCCGCCGGTCCCACCACCAGCATTCGCGAGGAGCCCTACCAGGCCGAAGTGATCCGCCGCTACGGCCTGCGCGGCGTGATCGGAAAGGGCGGCATGGGCGCCAGGACCCTGGCCGGCATGAAGGAATCCGGCGCGGTCTACCTGCACGCCATCGGAGGCGCGGCCCAGTTTTACGCCCACGCGGTCGAAAAGGTGCTGGGCGTACACCTGCTCGAGTTCGGCGTCCCGGAGGCGATGTGGCATCTGCGGGTGAAGGACTTCCTGACCATCGTGACCATGGACGCCCACGGCAACAGCCTGCACGCCGAGGTCGAGAAAGCCACCGCGGAGGCCCTGGCGGGCTTGACGCAAGCGTGAGGGCGGCCAAGTCGTATGGTCCAAAAACTCAAATGTGGCCGATGTAACATGTTACGCGCCAACCCCGGGTTCCAATTCCGGGCCAGCGGCACTCCGCTGGCGGGATCCGCAAATGCCTACGGGAGAACAACTTAGCCCGCGGTTGAGTTTTTGGACGTTACGCGGTTGTAACATGCTGTAACGTCGGCTCGGCAGGTCAACGGCCTCGGAACGCAAGTTACTGATTCCACAAGGCCATGAGGTTTTGGCTACCCACAGGGGCCTAAGGCGGCAAGATTATCTGGGGTCGATTGAGTCACAGCCGTGTGTTGGGTGTGCTCAAAAATCCGTCCTATGCCGGGATGTACGTCTTTGGTCGTTATCCGTATCGCCGGGAGATCACCTCCGCGGGCGGGGTTCGTAAACGGACGCAGGCGGTCGCCATGCCCGCCTGGCGGGTCAGCTTGAAGGAGCACCACGAGGGGTACATCACTT
>Ga0315282_10009181_pt1 | contig 15784 bp, 18 predicted proteins | sample YL17G07_20_MG_FD_203693 | JGI IMG/M metagenome (GOLD analysis project Ga0315282, IMG submission 203693) | Sediment microbial communities from Yellowstone Lake, YNP, Wyoming, USA - YL17G07_20 | ecosystem: Environmental > Aquatic > Freshwater > Lake > Sediment | place: USA: Wyoming | collected...
TGTGCTCCCGCCTTCTCGAATTCTTCATACTCCTTTGGATCAAGCAAGTTGTAAGATCTGCCGAAGATTTTCCTCTGGACATCTCGGCAAATCGGTGAACCGTACATATCAACGAATTGATCGTACAGTTTTCTTGTGTATCTGAAAACGCGTCGCTTCTTCTCTCCTGATTTGAAGCCCTCATAGTCTCTTCCAACAATGGAACTGATGGCAAGAAGTCCTCCGGCGAGAGCGCCACAGGTTCCATTTGTAGATAGCGCGGTTCCACCAGCTAATCCGTCTGCTGCTTTGACAACAGAAGGTTCTCCGACGCCGATTGTCTCCAAGAGGGCAGCTAAGACACATTGCGGACAACTACCTATTTCCGCTTCGTACTTGAACGCTAGACGATAGGCCTGATCAGTCAGTCCTTCTTTTTTCTTCATACTGAATCCAGTATCATTCGAGGCCCTGGCCGCTTTCATCACAACATCCTCCTTCCAGTATTGCCAGTGTTACGATATTAGTCCACTCGTACACTGCCCAGTGATGATTAAACGCGCTTCTGAGCGAAATTCCGGCTCGCGGACAGTATGAACATGATATTGTTAGGCTAACGAACAATGGGAAAAGGCTGCGTGCATGAATGGTATCATGCTATGTCTCTGGCCATTTGTGCGTTGTTTGCATGCATATCATGTTGCTTCTGCGGAGAGCCAGCGCAATCTGGAAGCTTTTCGCACAGTAGTCCGTGCGTTGTCAGATCGCAACATCAGATTGAGAATACGATCTTGACTGGTCGCATGAAAACTATGCCCAGCAGCAATGAAGTAGACGAGATGATCGTCGATCGAATCTCAGTCGTCTCAGTGCGCGCGTCTGAATCTGGGAAGCCACTTTGGAACTCTACGTTGGTAGGCAGCATATTTCTCTCCCAGCACTCTGATCAGATCATTCTCCTCATATGTCGCCATCTTGTCGTATAAGGCAAAGAAGAGAATCAACACCGCGAGAGAGAACAACGAGGGAATGGCGAAGAAGAATCCTAGAAGAAATACCAATGTTCCCAGATACATTGGGTGCCTGACCCAAGAATAGACGCCTGAATTGGCCAACTTGGCTTGGTTATCTGCTTCGTGTAAGACCAAGTTGTGCGACTTTGCAGCAAGATATCCGCCTGTTGCCCATGAAAGAACCGATAGGAATACGCGCAAGGAAAGCTGAATCACTCTCGTCAGCATTGTCGAGTAGTTCAGGATGAGCGAGTCTATTCCCCAAACCACAAGGAAGAGTACAATCATCGCGTTCTGAACACGGTCACAGTAGGGATGCTCGGAGCCCAAACTGGTTCTACGTTTTGACACTCTAATCAGCGTCTCCATTGGTACTCGTCGCAGGGCACTAATATCTTAAGCCTCGGAGTTCTCAGCAAACACCAGACATGACCTTTCGGCAACAGAAATGTGTCACTGCCGTGGAGTATTGCTGCTGCATTTCATCATTCAAACGCGAGTCTTGTGTTTCACCGCGATCATGAATCTGAGACACAAGCGACAATGGCGCTGCAATTGTTTCTGATTCGATGACTAGCCAACGCTCCGGTTCAGGTTGCTGTCAGAATGTTTGTAGAAAAAAGAAGGAGGTTTTTCCGGAACGTAGCGGCCAAAGCAGGTTCTGGAAGGACTCCTCGTGTTTTATTTCTTCGGAGAGGATGTGCTCGATCAGGTGGAAGGTTCTCATGTCCTTGTTGTAGCAGGGCCCCAGCCACTTCACGATCTTGTTGTAGACCTCGATGGCGCATCCTTCGGCTTCTACAAGAGCCTCAAGCATCTTCTCTAGATCGCGGATGCTCTGTGGGAAGTTGACCTTCTTGCAGTTAGCTAGATCGTAGAGCTTCTCAAAATCTCTCGGCACCTCTCCGCCCAATTCGATAATCCGCTCAGCCAGTTCATCAGCGTGCTCTTCTTCCTCCTTAGCTGTCTTGTCGGTGAGCTCTGCTATGATTGGTGATTTGAGGCCCTCTGCCATGTCCGCAACCCATTTGTAGCTATAGTAAGCGATCTATTCGTCGGCGTAGGCTTTCTTCAGCAGCTCCAGAAGCTCATTGACATCCACTTCAACGATTTCTCTACCCTTCTTGCCCATTTCAAAACACCAACTTCTATAGCATCAAGACACAATATCAAAAATGTTGATCAGTGCGAAGCGTTGAACGACGCGAGCATCTCGGATGACAGTGTCATAGCACCAGATCTAAAGCGAGGATGACGACTAGGCCTGCGATGAGTCCGTAGCTTGCCATTCGTTCATGGCCCAGTCGATGTGATTCCGGGATTATCTCGTCGCTGATGACGAAGAGCATAGCCCCTGCAGCGAAGCCCATAGCGTAAGGAAGTATGGAGTGCGTGAACGATACAGCGAATGCTCCGAGCAACGCTAGGGGTGGTTCAACAAGACCGGATACCACTGAAGCGAAGTACGCGGAGCGCCGCGAATAGTTGCGTGTCGCCAAGAGGGAAAAACCGACCGACAGTCCTTCAGGTACATTCTGAAGGCCTATGGCTAACATGAGCAGTATCGCTGCCTCAAGGTTTCCGGAACCGAATCCAACTCCGACGGCGAGACCTTCCGGCATGTTGTGAATTGTTATCGCTATGACGAAAAGCCAGACTCCTCGAATGGTGCTTGAGCTGGTTCCTTCATGTCCTATGATCAGGTGCATGTGGGGCAGCATTTGGTCCGCCAGAGTGACGACAATGGCGCCCAGCACAAGTCCCAGTAGTACTGGAGCGACTCCTCCAATCTTGGTTCCTGGAACTATGAGGCTTGTGAAACTGGCTCCCAGCATTATCCCTGCCGAGAAGCCAAGACATACATTCAACATCTTCTCCGGAACTTGCTTGAATAGAAGAACAGGTGTCGCTCCGGCTAGGTTGAAGAGCGCACAGACAGACCCACCAAGCAGACTAAGCACAAGGGGGTTGTTTCCTCCAAGGAAAGAGAATAGTTCAACCAGATTCATCATTTATCAGACTCTCTACGCTTCTTTTCTCACATCGCACTCACGGCAAACCCCGTAGAGAGCGAAACTCTGCCCTGTCACGTCGAATCTCGCCGCTCTGGCAACTTTTCCAATCATGTCCTGTACAATCTGACTGTCTAAGTCACGTACGCTTCCACATCGTACGCAGACTAGGTTCACGTGAGCTTCCATGTTGGAATCGAATCTCGTGTCTCCGTCAACAATAGCTAGTTCTTGAACCATGTGTAGTTCTTTGAGGACATCAATGGTCTTGTACACGGTTGCGAGGCTAACAGTGGGGTATTGCGCTTTGACTTCTTTGTAGATTCTCTGTGCAGTGGGATGATCTCGACTGCGGATTGCGGACCGACAGATCGCTATCCTCTGGGGCGTTGCCCGGTATCCTTTTCTGCGAAGAGCCTCAACTATGCGCCTATCCGATGTGACTTCGGATCCATTCATACTCATTATTAGATAATAATCACTCTTAAATAACTAACCATTCCATTCTTCTGGAAAATGAAAAGGAGGTGATAGAATGGCTAGAGTAGCACGAGAAATGGTTGAGAAGTCCGGCATCAATGTTGACCAACTAGTGGAACTCTTGGTCAAGAACGCCGCAGCAGAACTCACAACCTATTACTACTATACTATCCTTCGGTGCAACCTGATAGGACTGGAGGGAGAAGGAATCAAAGAGATAGCAGAGACAGCTCGAATCGAGGACCGCAATCACTTCGAAGCACTTGTCCCACGCATATATGAACTAGGCGGCAAACTTCCTGAAGACATGAAGACTTTCCATGATGCGTCGGCCTGTCCGCCGGCCAGACTGCCAAAGGATCCGACTGACATCAAGGCGATGCTCACGGTGTTGGTGGAAGCAGAGAGGTGCGCGGTGCGAGGATACACCCACATCTGCAATATGACTGCTGGAAAGGATCATCGAACCTACGACCTGTCCCAAGCCATACTCAACGAGGAAATCGAGCACGAATCATGGTTCTCCGAGTTTCTAGGCGAAGGACCATCAGGACACTTCATGCGTAGAGGTGAGACATCACCCTTCGTATCCAAGTTCCTCAGATAGGTTCGACCCAACAATCCAACCCTTTCGCCTACACTCCTCCTTTTCTCCCAAATGACGATGTGAAGGACAGACGCTTGAAAGAGTTCAGCAATGAAGAACTTGCACACTGCAACGGAAAGAAAGGGGCCCCAGCGTACGTAGCATACAAAGGGAAGGTGTATGACGTATCACTGAGTTTTCTTTGGAAAGACGGAAACCACCAAGTTGTTCACAGAGCTGGCGAGGATCTAACGGATGCTATGAAACAGGCACCCCACGGTGTAGATATCCTAGAAAAGTTTCCAGTAGTCGGAACCCTGCAAACCAAGGACGCGCGACATGGAAGCTCATTCAAGGAACTTGAGTAACGCGCCAGTCTAGTCCGAAATTCCTCTGGACAGGCCTATTTCGCTTGAACTGGCATGGAAAGGTGAGAGACAACCTTGTCAGAACTTGTCAATCTCAATGATTTCGTACGACCTTGGGGCGACAACAAAATCATGTTACTACTAGGAAGTGGTGGTGCGAGGGTTAGGTGACAATTCACGTTTAGAACCAACGAGATTCCGGATGAATGATTTCTACGCAATAAATCCGCAAAACATCCTCAGATAGCCTAAAGGACATGGTGCGGGGGGTGGGATTCGAACCCACGAAGGCCTTTGCCACAGGGTCCTAAGCTTTGCACCACACGGCCCATTCTGGAGCGTGCGGCCCTGCCCCTTAGACCTGAATCCCGCCCTTTCTGAATCCAGACGGGGTCTCGGGTACCCCCGCAGCCACACAATCCTAGCCCAGTTCAGAAATAAACCTACTCTTAACGACTTTCACATCAAGCTCTGAGTAGAGTCGAAACGAAACATGATCCACCGCAAGCAAGCTGTTGTCATTCATTGTGTGCTCCTGCAACCGGCCTCCTGTAGTTACGGGCTTCTTGCACAGTGGAAAGAATCCTCATTCAGGGCGCAGTCTTCTCTTCCTCATCTTCTTTGTGGTGAGACGTTTCATTCTATCTGAAAGCTCATCATAGATTGCCGGAAGGCTCCATCCAGACGATCTAAACGAGATTGTCCTAGAAGGAGTGATCAGGGCGACCTCGACTTCGTAACGTCGTCTCTGTCCCGTTTTCTCAGAGGTTCTTATCACGGACCTTGCCTCAAGAAGATTCGGCAGACTCTTCGCTAGGCGCTTTACAACTCGCTCAAACTTCGTTCGAGCCGCTTGGCCTTCGAATGGGTCATCGGGTAATCCAACAATAGATATCGGAACAGCTTCGGTCACTGGAGTTACAAGCGGTCTAACGCAGTCCCTGTAGGTTATGATGCCTTGAAGCTCTCCCCAGACCGCGACCAAGGAGTACGTTGTCCCCCGTCTGCTCATCTCCTTAATGACCTGAGACACATCGGTCTCGGGCGTCGATGTGACTGGATCAGCTGTCATCAATCCAGAAACCTTCAACTCTAGTCGCCTCTGTCTCTCAGCGACGAGTGACTCAGGCCCAATTCTCTCAGAAGGAGTCATTCGGAAAACAAGCTCGTCTGATGTTACGATTCCGGCAATCTCACGTCCACGGAGTACTGGAAGGTGATCTATGTTCTTCTGGATCATCACAGTCCTTGCCTTGGCCGCCAGATCTCCCTCTTGAAGAACCATGGGATTGGGCGTCATCACTCTTCCCGCGCTCAAATTCATCCTTCCTGTCTGCACCATGAGATTGCAGATCGATGAAGCAGTCACTTGCCCTACCAGTTCACCGTCTTCCACGATTGGCACCGCTCTGACTCTGTAGTCGGTCATGATCTTCGCTGCGCGACCCACGCTATCACGTCTTGTGAGCACGGGTATGCGTGTCATCAGGGAAGCTATCTTGCCTGTCAGAATGTGCTTAGCCTTGAGCAGATCCCGAATAGTGACAATACCCAACACTTCTTTCTCGTCTGTGACGAAGACCTCGTATGCCTTCGTTTTCCGCAGAAGACCGATCGCCTTGCTGACTGGTTCAGATCGATTGATAGTAACTGGACTAGTCGAGAGTTCGCTGATTTCCAACGAACCCATGCGGTTCATAACTAGGCTTCACTGCAATCTTCCTCGCTGTGCTATTTAGAGGTGACTACCTTCCCCCAATCGTCGCAAACGAGTCTCTGCAGAACCCAGTTGAAAGAATGAAACAGTCACACTCGACACGCCTCTCTGACTCTAGTTCTGCTAGAATTCCTTAAGACACATTAGCTGCCTTGACCAAGAAGTGTCGCTATGATAGTGAAGCTTGAGATCTACGGCCCGTGCCTCTCCGATGTCTGCTTCATAGAGGGCATAGGCCTAAGCTCCAACGTCTACACTCTAGGAACCGACGAAGTCACAGTCATCGACACAGGAGTCGGTGACTCGATGAACTCGCTGTTGTCGAAGTTGAAGACCTTGGGTCTAGACCCGAAGAACGTGAAGCAGATCGTTTTGACTCACACACACTTCGACCACATCGGAGGCATCAAGGAACTGGCAGACATCGCCTCACCCAAGCTTCTCATCCACGAAGATGAACTCGACACCATGGAGACTTTCGGCCTTGACGCCTCAAGCCTTCATGACGGAGACCATGTCCTTGCAGGAGATCGTAGGCTTAAGGTGATCCATACGCCAGGACATACGCCTGGATCAATATGCCTCTATGATGCGAAGAACAAGGTTCTGTTCTCAGGAGACACGGTTTTCCCTGACGGCGGATTCGGCCGCACTGATCTTCCGGGCGGAAACAACCGTCAGCTGATAGAGTCTCTGAAACATCTGGCAACAGTTGACGTCAGCTACATCCTGCCTGGGCATATGGAACCGGTCAGATCAGACGCCAACATGCATCTCATGTCATCCTACGAGAACGCTGTGTCGTGGCTGTGAGAAGAGGGCTCCTCAGGCGCTTGCCAGTATTCTCTTCAGTTTCCTGTTGCTTGTCTGCTCCATGCGTTTCAGCACTCTAAGAGCGTACAGTGTTATCCACTTGCTAGGTCTACCTACCGGCTCAAGGTTTGTCTGCATTCGGCCAATTGGGGCACTGTCAAGCAACCAAGTTCCATCCGCACGCCGTTTCTGTACTACCACTTTTACGGCGTCTGTCAGACGTTCATCATTGACGAAGCCGAGGTTCGTGACAATCGAGAGTCCTCTCAGAACGTCGTATCCATAGAACCAAGGGAAACTGAACTTCAGCCAACTTGGCCTAATCGCCTTGAAGCTGTGATGATCTGCCTTGTAGAGGCGGTGCATCAGTAGGAACTCAGCAGCTCTCTCAATCGCACTCTGCATCTCTGAAGTGCGTTCGACGTCTGGAACCTCCGATAGAGCTTCGAGCGGACAGATCGTTCCATAGAAGCAACCATGCTTGTCTTTGATGTGTGCCTTCCAGTAGGGACATAGCCACCCGCCATCATGGTTCTGGACACTCAGGAGCCAGTCCAGAGCCTTCTTGACCCGAGGATCCTTTCCATATCCGAGCCGAATCAGCGCCGCGGCCACATTTCCAGTCAGACAAGAGTACTCATGCTCTTTGACAAGGGCCTGAGCCCAAGTATCAAATTCCGGTAGCGGCTTGCCCTTCGCGACAGTCTTTCTCTTCTCCAGTTCAAATTCGTTCACGGCTCCTTCGGCGGTGTACGAAGAGAACCCGCCATTCGGCAACTGCAGGCTGAAAATGTAGTTGCAGGTTCTCTGAACTCTCTCATCACTTCTGTCGATTCCTAGTTGGCCCAGCGTCATCAATTGCCAATAGGTCGCCTTGTACGTTGGTTGATAGGGGCTTCCTTTTTCTTCCCAGTGGCCCTCTGGCCTCTGCTTCGAAAAGATCTTGATCACAACATCCGAAGCAGGAATGGCTGCCTTGGCCTCAACCACCTCTGGGTCGTTTTCTGCCCTAGCTAGGAGATCGCGCAAAGTGAGATATCGAGCAGACGGATTCTGCTTCTCAAGCAGCCACTCGATTAGACTAGTCTGAGCTCGGCCTTTACGGCTTGACATCGAAGACCACCACGAACTCTGCGACTCGCGTAGATCCATGCAAAGCTACTGACCTATGATTCGGCGACGCAATTCTTGTGAATAATCAGACTGGGCAAGAGGTCATCCTTCCGGTGTTAATAGCTTCGACAGCATCTGCTCCGTTCCCGTTACGAGTCCAACAATCTTCCTTATCTCAGCACACTGGTTAGCGTACATAGCTGCCTTTGTCTTGTCCCCTTCCACCTGCGCCGAGACACACAGGTCGAAGAGTTCCTTCTCTCTAGCCTCCAGTTTTCCTCTCCACTCAACCAGCCGTTCAAATTTGTCACTCAGATGTTGAGCTGCTTCTTCTGGCTTTGCGAGTATTCTCGGCTGAGCCGCGGCAAAGACCATCTTGACTATCCACCCCTTCTTCTCTAAGGTGTTGAGCAGTCTGTTAGTCTTGCTTCGAGGCCAACCAAGTTTCTCTGATATTTCCTGAACGCTTAGTCCTTGACTCTCTGAGATAAGTCGAAATAGTCTGTTAGAGTCGCTCTCCACTCCTTTCTTCTTGCCCCGCGGCATATACCTCACTCACAGGAATCCATCTTGAGTGGAAAGCGTCTTTTGTTTTTTTTGGAATGCCGACGCATCGCAGCAGAACAGATAAGCTTGACACGGAGAGGGATTATCCTAGGAATTAGGGTTGAACCTTCCGAAAGCCATAGTGAGATCTCTGGGCATCAACCCCTACGCCAGACTGGGATTCACTCTCAACCCCATTTCGCTCGGCGCCATCTCTGTCGCTATTGGAGACAATCAAAATCTGAAAGGAAGAAACAAGTCAACTTTCTACTTCCAAGGATCAATTAGAGATGCGAATCTCGTAGCTGACGGAAGGATTCTGGTCAAGGCTGGCAGACTGATACAATAGACCGATCATCTGTTACAGCTCCAATACCATAAACACTTCGTCCACATATCCCTCTTCCTTGCGCATGCCCTTCGGTATTCTCCCGACTTCCCGAAAACCAACCTTCTCATAGACATGCTTAGCCCGCAAGTTCGAGTCGAAGACGCTTAGCCGCAGGAGTTTCAACCCGATCCGCCTTGACTCTTCAACAAGAACCCGCATCATCTCAGTTCCAATTCCGACATCTCTATAGCCTCGGCTGAGAGCGATTCCAAGAGTCCCTATGTGACTCTTCCTTCCCCTTCCCTTGTGAACGTCAGAGTTGCCAACAACCTTTCCGCTGACCTCTGGGGCAACGCAAATCACGTCGCCTTTCTCTATCTCTGCCAATAGTTCCCCTAACCAGTCAGCTTCAGCTTCACGGTTCGTCCTTTCAGTGAATAATATGTCCGCTCTCTCATCGACAAGCGAATTGATGAACTCCAAGAAATCGTCCAAGTCGCTCATTCTCGGAGTCCGAAGAACCACAGGTCTCCCATCTTCGGCACGTAACTCTCTGTAAACCTTCTCCATTCCATCTCACTTTTCACAGGCCGAGTCTCAGAGAGCTACATAATCCTTATTCCCAAGTCCTGATTCTGCCATCAGTCCATCGAGAGAACTTGGGATAGATCGTGGCGTCAAGAGACCTTCAAGCCCAGCAGAAACCCAGAAGACGGGGCACGTTTCGCCGAGTATTGAGGTACATGGCCAAATACTGGCCCACAACCACGCTAGCCATGGCTTGCGTAGCCGCAGTCACATATCTGAACGTCATTGTTCCCCTCATCGTCAGGGAGATAGTGGACAAAGTCCTAGTCCAAAACATGTACGATCAGCTCGCCTGGCTCTCCCTATCCATAGTCCTAATCGCCGTGCTCAGATCCGTTTTCGCTTTCACGCAGAGGTACAGCCAACAATACATCGGCCAAAAGGTTGTCTTTGACCTAAGAAACCACCTATTTGCCTCCTTGGAAGAGAAGTCGTTCAGCTTCTACGACCGGACTCAAACCGGTCAGCTAATGTCGCGAGTCACCAGCGATGTGGAGCAGGTTAGGGCGTTGCTTGCTTGGTGGCTTGAGACTCTTGTCGCCTCAGTCCTGATGGTAGGAAGCGTGATCCTCGTAATATCTACGATCGACATACGACTCGCCCTGCTATACCTAGCAACGGTGCCGCTGATCCTCTTCGCAGCATACAACTTCTCCAAACGGATCAGACCCCGCTTTGCGTTGACGCGAGAGTTCTTCGGCGACATGACCTCTGTCATTCAACAAACAATCATCGGAACGAGAGTGGTGAGGGCGTTTGCCCAAGAAGAGCAGGAGGAAAGCAAGTTTGAGGTACCTCACGGCAGATACCTGAAGACGAATCTTGAGGTCTGGCGTTATCGCTCCATGTTTATGCCCTTTATGGCCTTCACGATAAGTCTGGGAACTGCTCTGGTTTACTGGTATGGAGGAGGAGTCGTAGTTCAGGAAAACATGACCGTTGGCTCGCTTGTAGCTTCAGCCACCTATCTAGGAATGCTGGTCATGCCTGTCCGGTTCATCGGATTCCTGATAACCTTCTATCAGCAAGCCATCGCAGGAGCCGAGCGAATCTTTGAGATAATGGACACAAGATCTGAAGTTGAAGAGAGACCCAACGCTGCCGAGCTTCCACCAATGCAGAAGCAGATCGTGTTCAAAGATGTGTCTTTCGAGTATGCCCCAGGAAAGAAAGTCTTAGACAAGATCAACCTGACGGTGAACGCTGGCGAAACGATCGCACTTCTCGGAGCAACCGGTTCAGGCAAAAGCTCACTCATCCAGTTGATTCCGAGATTCTATGACGTAACTGAAGGAAACATAACGATAGATGGACGAGATATTAGGGACGTGACGCTTAGGTCACTAAGGCAGCAAATCGGAATAGTCCTTCAGGAAACCTTTCTCTTCTCCGCCTCGATCAGAGAGAACATATCCTACGGTAGACCAAATTCGACAATGGAAGAGGTCGTACAGGTAGCCAAGATCGCAGGTGCACACGACTTCATAATGTCCTTCCCAGACAAGTATGAGACTAAAGTCGGGGAGAGAGGAACCACTCTCTCAGGCGGCCAGCGCCAAAGAATCGCCATAGCAAGGGCATTGCTTCTCAATCCACGCATACTGATCTTTGACGACTCAACATCCAGCGTAGACGTTGAAACAGAACACGAGATTCAAAAGGCACTGCAGATTTTGTTGAAGAACCGCACCACCTTCATAATTACACAACGAGTTTCGACAATAAAGAACGCAACAAGAATCATAGTCTTCGAGAATGGATGCATCGCCGAAGAAGGAACCCACGAAGAGCTGCTCGAGAAGAACGGAATCTATGCAAAGATCTACCGCACGCAGTTCAAAGAGCAAGAGGAACTCTTAGAGGCTCAGGCCATACAGCGGAGGAGTGACTAGAACCATGGCTCACTGGCATGCCTCAGACCTGCTTGGACAGGAAGAGATAGAGAGAAAGGTTCCAGATACAGTGCTATTGAAACGATTGAGCGCATATGTGGTTTCCTTCAAGACACAGCTTGTCACCAGCATCATTTTTCTCTTCGTCACCGCCGCAACAAACCTCGCCGGCCCATACATTCTCAAAATGGCGATTGACCAATACATTGCCGCAAAAGATCTCGCCGGCCTAGCGAACATAGTGATGGCATACGTCGCAATCAATATTGTGAACTTCGTCTCGAGCAACAGGCAGCTGTACCTGATGTCCGGCATAGGGCAGAGAATCATTTACAGGCTTAGAGAGGAGATGTTCTCTCACCTTCAGAGACTTTCGTTCAAGTTCTACTCAGAGAATGTGACAGGCAGCGTCGTGTCGAGGCTAACCAATGACGTGGATTCACTTCAAGAACTCCTTACGTCTGGAGTTCTCACATTGCTAAGTGATGTCCTAACCATTGTCGGCATATTCATAATAATGGTCTGGATGAGCCCACAGCTGACCCTTGTCTCAATGGTCATAACACCAATGCTTCTCGCGCTCATCTATATCTTTCAGAGAAAAGCGAAGAGCGCGTACTTGGCGACCAAGCAAAAGATGGCGGGCGTGACAGCCAAACTTGGCGAGAGCATCATGGGTATGAGGGTCATACAATCATTCACACGCGAGTCAGATCAGCAACAAGCATTCGGCCAGGCGAACATAGAGAACCTTCAAGCAAACCTAGTCGCTGCAAGATTGCTCGCAGTCTTTCCTGCAAGCGTTGAGATGATCTCTGCCGTTGGAACCTGCGTCGTGCTCTGGTACGGAGGCCTCCAAGCCTCCGCGGGCGCAATTACCATAGGCACAATCGTGGCCTTCATGTCATACCTCACAATGTTCTTCCGCCCACTCCTCCAACTAAGCATATTCTACACGAACTTCCAGTCCGCAATGGCTGGGGCGGAAAGAATGTTCGAAATAATCGACGCCCCCATAGACATAGAGGAGAAGCATGATGCAATTGAACTTCCCGCACTCAGCGGAAAGATAGATTTCAAGAATGTTACCTTCGGCTACGATCCCAAATTCCCAGTTCTGAACAACATAACTCTAAGGATCGCTTCGAACGAGACAATGGCTATTGTCGGCCCAACGGGCGCCGGGAAGACCACTCTCATAAGCCTTGTCTGCCGGTTCTACGACCCAACTGTCGGATCCATCAAAGTCGACGGACATGATCTTCGAGAATTGAAGCTCCAGTCGCTTCACAGACAAATCGGCCTGGTTCTTCAAGAACCGTTCCTCTTCGCAGGGTCGGTGAAGGAGAACATACGATATTCACGACCTGAAGCATCAGACGAGAAGGTCATTGAAGCCGCTAAAGCTGTAGGTGCCCACGACTTCATCGAGAGACTGCCTAAAGGCTACGACACGATTGTCCGGGAAGGCGCCACCAACCTCTCAATAGGACAAAGGCAACTCGTCTCTTTCGCCAGAGCACTTCTGGCAGATCCTCGAATCCTCATAATGGACGAAGCCACCTCAAGCGTCGACCCATACACGGAACTGTTGATCAGACGCGCCTTAGAGAAGCTTCTGAAGAACCGGACAGCCCTGATAATTGCTCATAGGCTTTCGACAGTAAGGAACGCCGACCGTATAATAGTGCTAGATCAGGGAAGAATAGTTGAGGAAGGCACGCACGACCAGTTGATCGCGAAGAAAGGCCTCTACGCACGACTATACCACATGCAGTTCAAGGAATCAGCAGAAGAAGCAATCACCCAAAGAGCCCAAATCCTAGACCATTAAGACCAGGCAAGATGCACGAACAGGTTCATCTGAAGATTAGGACGGGGCACGGGGCGTGTTCCATAATCTTGTCTGCCACGCTTCCTACGATGAGTCTTCTGAGTTGGCTGTGACCTCTCGACCCTATCATGATTATGTCGAAGCTCTCTCGTTCAGCAATGTTGATTATGGTTTCAGCCGGCGGTCCCGCTTCGACCCTCGCAGAAGTTGAGATCCCTTCCTCAGCCGCCTTCGCCCTGCCCTCTTCCGGAATACTCATGCCGGTAGCCTTCTGCTTCTCTACCTCTGCCAGGGCAGCCGTGCGAGGAATATCAACCACGTACAAAAAGGTCAGAGAGCAATTCGCTTTCTTCGCCACAGCTATAGCATATGCCACTAGCCCAGGCATGAATCGTGAGCCGTCAACCGGAACGAGAGCCTTCTGAAACATTTCCTAGATTCACATCAGTTACTCTTACCGAGGAAACAATAAGGCTTTTCCTTTCGAATCAACGAATCTCGTCTTGGCCATCAGGGCCGCACAATTAGCACAGGGCAAGTGGCATTATTCGCCACAGTGTGGCAGACGCTACCAAGTAAGAGGTTCACGATCTTGCTCCCCCCCCTTGCTCCGATCACTATCAAGGTGAATCCTTTCTCTTGAGCGACTCTAACAATTCTGTGACCAGCATTTCCAAAGTCCGTTTCAAGAATCCCATCAGCCTTACATCCGTTCGCCTCCACGATTCCCTGCGCTGTTTCCAGAATTCTGGCCCCTGCTTGCTCCAGAGGGGTGGGATCTATTGGCACACCCGGCTCCATTGAAGCTGGAAGAACCACGACATGGATTATCGTCATGGTCCCCCCTAGAGTCTTGACGAGATCGCATGCGAACTTGACATTTCGCTCCATCATTCGGGAGCCGTCAACTGGAACCAGAATCTTCTCAACCACAGCCTTTGACCCTACATTTCTTCAAGGACAGCTTCTGTAATAAGAATTGCCGAAGGTGGACTCAGACCACGTGACAGTTTGGTCCTCATAAACACTTAATAGTCAAGGAAAAATGGCTCTCTCTGTGAAACTTGTGTCGCGTCCATTGCTTACTATCGTACTATTGGCAATGGTCCTACCTGTTGCCTTGTGGATTATGCCATCATTCGGACAACCAGTAGCCCCGGATTTCACGTTGACCGACTTAAACAAGACGCGGTTCTCCTTGTCGGACTTCAAAGGAAGAATCGTTCTCCTCGACTTCTTCACCACTTGGTGCAAAGCATGTAGGGAAGAGATCCCGCATCTCAAAGCGCTAGCGAACCGCTATCCGAACAATACACTTGTGATAATCTCAATTGACATAGACCCCATACTCGATACAGAACAGGCGGTTAGAAAATGGGTCAACAAATACAATGTGACATGGATAGTCGTACCGCCCACCTTGGACACGGCAGGCGTCGCAAACAAGTATCAAATCCTAGAACTTCCAACACTGATTCTGATCGACGAACAAGGCTACATCCGACGCACACATGTGGGCACGACTGAAGAAGAAATTATCAGATCAGAGATCGAAATGATAATCCCAGAGTTCGAAGCAACCACAATCACAGCAACTTTGGCACTTGCATCAGCCTTGCTACTGTTGAGAAGAAGAACAGCGGTCCATCGTTCCGAGTCTCTGATCTTGAGCACTCATAACGACAAGCAACGGCCAATCAACCTACAGCTACACAACCAATCAGACTCAATGTTTAATAGAACAGGAAAATGAGGCCCTTTCGTGGAGAGCATGAGACGACCATCACTGGTAGCGATCTCGCTTGTACTCACGGCGCTGACACTTGCAGGGCCAATCGCTACTCAAGGGCAGACGGTCGCAACTGACTTCAATCTGAAAGACATTGATGGAAAGCAATTCTCACTCTCAGAATTTAGAGGAAGAATGATCCTCATCGATTTCTTCGCAACATGGTGCGGTCCCTGTAAGACAGAAATGCCTCACCTCAGAACCTTGACAAGTATCTACAAGAACGATAGACTCATGATTGTTTCAATCAGCGTTGATCCCGCGCACGACACGGACTCGACGCTGAAGACTTTCGCAAAGGACTATGGAATGACTTGGATAGTCGCAAGAGACACTGCGGGAGCGGCAGGCAAGTACAAGGTTGACGCAATTCCAACGCTAGTTCTGATAGATCAATCAGGCTATGTCAAGAACAAGCGGGTAGGCCTGACCACGAGCGAAGAACTCCAGACCATGATAGAGAGTACTGGCCCGAAGTCCGAAACACCGATCATAACCATTGTCACGGCTGTTGGTGTTGTCGTGATTGTCGTGGTTGTGGTGCTCGCAGTAGCCTTGACTCTATTCCGGAGAAGGAAACATGGACGTGCCACAGGCTCCTCTCCCTCATGATCAAGGAGAGGCCACGGCGAAAGCTGTCGCGCTCATTTCAGGCGGAATAGATTCCCCAGTAGCCGCATACCTAGTCAGCAAGAAAATGAAGATAGTCCCTCTGCACTTCTG
>Ga0315282_10009182_pt1 | contig 15784 bp, 10 predicted proteins | sample YL17G07_20_MG_FD_203693 | JGI IMG/M metagenome (GOLD analysis project Ga0315282, IMG submission 203693) | Sediment microbial communities from Yellowstone Lake, YNP, Wyoming, USA - YL17G07_20 | ecosystem: Environmental > Aquatic > Freshwater > Lake > Sediment | place: USA: Wyoming | collected...
GGCGCGTTGATGTCCACCCATGTCACCAGGCGGTCGAAGTCCTCCTTGCTCAGCTTCACCTCGTAGTGGCCTTTGCGGATCACCTCCACAAGCTTGCTGGCGTGCGAGCCCCACGAGTAGGCCTGCTGAGTCTCCGCCGGCCCTCCGCCCACCACCTTGATCTGGTGCTTGGTCCAGATTTCCGTGTACGAGATGTTGAACGCCGCGTTCTTGTCGCCAGCCAGGACCAGCTTCTTGCCGCCGTCCGTGGGAGGGACGCTCGCGCTGGTCGGGAAGTCGTGGCACTTGACGCAGGCGCGGTCGAAGACCGGCTGCATTTCGGCAAGGAAGCTGTACTCGCGCGGCGGGCCGTACCAGCCAGTGAGCCGGCTGACGTCGCGCTGCATCGCCTTGGGCGGCGTGCCTTTGGGCGGCGGCGCGGCGATGCGGTTGGAGTGGCAGCCGACGCAGCCGCTGCGCTCGCCGCTCTGCACCATCGTGCCGCTGCGCATGGACTGGATCATCATGCCGTTCTCGTCGAGAAGCTGGAAGTAGATGAACTTGTCGCAGGGCACGGCGAAGTACGCCGAGCCGTCATCCTCCACGGGCACCACGCCCAGGATGCGCTTGTTCTCGAAGCTGTGCCAGTTCATGCCGGGGCAGTGTACGCCCTGGCCGCTCCATGCCGGGTGCGTCCAGAACCGTTTCTCGGGGCTTTCAATGACGCGCAGGAACTTCACCGCGCCGCGTTTCACGCCCTGCATGTGCGTGCCCTGGTAGACATCGTACACGTACATGTACCCGTCCCTGTTCTCGTAATCGCGGCGTTCGGGGATGACCGGCGGGCGACTTCGTGGGCACAGTGGCACAGGGTCGTAGCAGCCCAGGCCGGGGTTCGGGTCGGCGTAGAGTTGGACTTCGTTCCCGAACACATCCAGCAGGTACAGCGCCATCTGCTCGCCGTTGCCTGTCATGCGCGACGCGAGGAAATACTTGTCGTTCAGCGGGTACGGGTCCTCGTACTTGAGCCGCACGCCCATGAACGTGTCCCAGGCGCCGTTGGCCGTGCCGGGATCGCGCACCAGTTCCACCGCGTTGGCCGGCCACGTCTTGACAACCGGCGCGCGGCCGTCAACGCCGCGGCGCACGTCAATGATCCCCAGCGCTCCCCACGGACGGTCATGGCACGAACCCAATACCGCCAGCACCAGTTCCGTTCCGGGGATCGCCCGCGCGTCAATGACGCCGCCCGGCGACGGCGTGTTGTTGCCGTAGTACACCAGGTGGGCCGTGCCATCCGGGTTGCAGGTCCACAGGCCCTGGGCGTCGCCGAAGTTCCGGTCCACGTATTCCCAGCGGTCGTACAGGATGCGCCCATCCGGCAGCAGTGAGCCGTGCGCTTCATGCAGCGTGCTCTTGCCGATCTGATGGATGTTGGAGGCGTCGGCGTTCATCACGAACAGGTTGCACATGATGTGCCGGTTGCACATGCAGTACTTCGGTTCGCGGGTGGAGGAGAAGGCGATGCGGTCATCGGCCAGGTAGATGGGGTCAACATCCGTGATGCCCGAACCGAACGTCAGTTGCTTCAGCCCGCTGCCGTCGGCGTTGATCTCGTACAGGTGGTAATCGTCTTCCCGCTTGTGGCGCATGGAGAAGATGATCCTGGAGCCATCCCAGTGGACGTCCGGATCGCGCGCGACGCCGTTGGGAACGTCAAGGAGCGTCGTGACCTTGCCGGTCTTCAGGTCAATGCTCTTGAGCCACGCCGGGCCGGTGAAGCTGCCGGTGTTGATCTCATTGGTCTGGAACATCGTCTCGGAATTGTGGTGATCGGGGCGATACTGCTGGCGCACAACGAAGACGAGGGGGTGCTCGCTGACCAGTGGGTTGGCGATCAACGCTTCCTTCTGCAAGGCCGCCAGGCCAGCCTTCCCCTTCTCGATGTCCGCGCCGCGCTCAGACGCCATGCCTTTCTCAATGGAATCCAGCCGTTCGAGGAACTCCTTGCCTTTGGGGTAGCTCGCGCCGCACGCGGCCAGCAGGTCTTGAACCGCGGCCCGCAGCGGTGCCGTCGGCAGTCTGGCGAGCAGGATGTCTCTGAAGTGCTTCCTGGTCGCCTCGGCATCAACCGTGCCGCGAGCGGTGAAATCGTCGAACGTGACGTGGCCCCAGCCGCCCGTATTCGTGTCAACCACGCGCAGGAACACTTTCTGGCCCACCAGTTGGGGCGCTTGCCACGTGACCTGTTGCATGACCACGGAGTTCTTCCCGCGCGCCTGCAACTGCTCCTTGCCGTCCAGCGTGCAGAGGGCCACATAGGTGTCGCGATGGCTGCCGCCCCCGACGCGGAAAGACATCTCCGGCCCGGTAAGCACGAAGACCGGCGATTCGATGACGCCGGTCATCTTGTCGCTCTTGTTCTTCTCCTGTTCGCGTTGCAGTGTGGTCAGGATGAACTTGCCTTCGCTGTTGGCGACGTCGCGCGGTTCGCACACCAGCTTCCCGAACTCGCCCTCAACAACCTGCCAGCCCTGCAACTCGCCCGTCTCGAAGTCGAAGCGCAGCACGCCGCCCGCCGTAGCACGGGCGTCCCCGCCCGTGGTGGCACGGGCGTCCTCGCCCGTGGCCGGGCGGCCAGGCGCTCCGGCTATCCCCTGCACGCAAAGGAAGGCCACGGTGAGGGCCAACTCTCTGGAAGCCGGTCGCGTCATATCCTGCTTTCTCTCCCCCGCGTTCATCTGTCGGTCGAGTTGCTTGTTCTCGACCTACTGCCGGTCGAACACCTTCGCCCCCAGGCGGATTGCCTCGCGATTGCGCCGTTCGATGCGTTGGCGCTCCTGGTAGAACGCCTCACGCTGCGCGTCCTTGTCGCACGGCTGGAAGTCCGGCACGTCTCCCCGCGGACGTTGTTCCAGTCTCTCTTTGCCGGTCTGGATGAGCGCGAGCGCCTCCTTGTACTGTGGACTGTCCTTGGACAGTTTCGCCAGGCACGGGCTGACCTCGGGCCTGTCGAAGCTGACCCACGGCCCCGTGTTGCTGCCGAAGTTCACCTCCTTGTCCCAGTTGACGCCGGTGAGCTGGCCCAGGCGGCGCATCTGGGCGTCGTCCAGCGGCGACCGCCCTCCCATGTTGTTGGGGTACGCGCTGTCGTAGGTGGGATAATACGGAGCGTTGATGTCAATCCATGTCACGAGGCGGTCGAAGCTCTCCTTGTCGAGCTTGATGTCATTGTGTCCTTTCTGAAGGTGCTGGATGATCTTGCTGGCGTGAGCACCCCAGGCGTAGGCCCGCTGGATGCCTGCCGGGCCCGCGCCAATGGCTTTGACATAGCCTTTGCGCCACAATTGCGTGTAGGAAGCATTGAAGAACGGGTCCTTATCGCCTGCGAGAACAACCTTCTTGCTGCCCTCCTTCTCGAAATCGTGGCAGCGGATGCAGTTCTTGTTGAAGACCGGCTGCACCTCGGCAACGTAGCTGAAGATGCGCGGCGGGCCGTACCAGGGCGCCATCTGGCTCGGCTCGCGCTGCAGGGCCAGCGGCGCGGTGGCGCCCGACGACGGCGGGGCCGTGAGCCGATGGTCGTGGCACCCTACGCAGCCGGTCCGCTCGCCCGCCTGCAGCACCGTGCCGCTGCGCATCGAGTGGATCATCATGTCGTTCTCGTCGAGCAACTGGAAGAAGACGAACGTGTCGGACGGCACGGTGAAGCAGGCGCTGCCGTCGGTCTCGACGGGCACTGTGCCGAGGATTCGCTTGGCCGTGAAGTCATGCCAGTTCATGCCAGGGGCCTGGAAGCCCTGCCCGTACCACTTGCCCGGAGTCCACGCGCGCTTCTCAGGCGATTCGACGACGCGAATCTTCTTGACCGCTCCCGCGCCGCCGGTCAAAAGTCCGGGTCGGGCGGCGGCGCGGGTGGTTTGACGGCTCGTTGGACGAACATCACGTCCTTGACCTCGAACGGCACGGCCTCCTCCACGATTCCCTGATAAAGCGTGATAACCATGTCGGCATCCGCAGGCAGGGGGGAATCAAACGTCAATTCATAAAGCACTTTCCGCCCATCTTGGGAGTCAACGCGGCCGGGGCACCACCACTTGATGGACTTTCCCGCGGCACCGCGGAATTCAACTGCCTTGATCCGTGCGCAGATTTCGGTCGAATTCGGCTGAGCCAGCACCAGTCGCGCGCCTTCCATGAGCGTGACCTCCATGCCCAAGTCCGACAGACTAGGCAGCCCAATCACCTTACCGCGCCACTGAGAAAGGTTGCGCACAGCAACGCACTTAGTCCCTTCTGCGTAACGCGCGAAGCAATGTCCTTTGACAAGGGACAGGCCGTCAAATGGCTTCGTGGGAATGCTGAGTGTCACCCAATATGAAGTCTCAACGGGCTGATCCTCGGGACACTCCCACGCTTGTAGGACGCGCACCTCTCCCCGGTCCATGCCCTGGCCGGAACTGAGGGACTCGCCTGCGTCGGTACTGGCCTTCTCCAACCGCGCGCCCGTTGTTCCGACCGTCAGTAGATCGTCCTCGTGGTCAAGGCCGATCCTGAGACCCAGAAATGGTGTGCAGGACTGCCGGATTAGCGTCGGGTCCTCGGGCGGCACCAGTGGAAAAACACGCTGCGACATCAGGTATTGCGGACAAGCCGTGAAACGCGGGCGTCCACGCGCGGGGATGCCAGGCCGAGCAGCCGTCTGTTGCCCTGTGGCGACGGGCAAGGGGATCGGGCCTTCCTGCTCTAGTGCGAGGTTCCGGAAGTCAAATGGAACGCGCTCGTAGGCCAAACCGTCGAATACCTCGAAGACGAGCGTCCCGTCCGAAGCCAGAGGGTCGCGCAAAGTAAGGCGGAATCGGCGCGCCTTACGGTCACCCATGCAAACCCGCGTGGCACAACTCCAGGGGATGAGTTGTTGTTTGCTGTCGAGAACCTGGACCGTCTTGAGTTTGGCGGAACGCTCTAAATCAGACGTATGCTCGATCGTGATCTCCTTTCCTTCGAGCTTTACGATGCGGAGGTCTACGGCCGCGAGCTCCGCCGAGTCCATCTTGCGGTCCACCCACTCGTAGGGGCGTTCGATAACCAAACGCTTCACGCGCGCCGCCGTCGTGACCGGGATGCTGCCCTTGATTTGGTTAACGCGCTTGAAGCGGCCAGTCGGCAGATCAAACGCGACCGTCTGCAGGGAGGCAGCGGGACGGTTCCCGGGCGTATCCCAAGAAAAAAACTGCCTTGTGTGGGCAGTTGTTACTTCCCAGTCGGGCCGCGGCACCTCACCCGTGTCGAGGACGACAGCATCAAGGACATACCCGCTATTGGAAACGACCTCCACGCCCGTGGCGACCTCAACCCTCACGGGCAAAGACAGGGAGCGGGTAACACTGGCGACCGGACGAAGGTTAACGTGTTCCGTTACGACCAACGCTAGAGGGACAACCCTGAACCGCTCGCCTTCCCGCCAAAGAGGTTTGGGCCGTGAACCGGCGTTGGCCGCAGGCGGCGTTATCGGCGTCGAGGAGTCAGCGGTCTCGCCGGCATCAGACGCAGCAAACGATAACGCCGCCGCACAGATAACTGCGGAGACCAGACGACTTCCTGCCACCTCGCACAGATTCTTCATGATGATGGTGGCCGCAAAAAGCCCAAATTGCCCATTGAACGCCCGTCCCCCAGGAAGCTATTTGGTTATTAGCACCCTGAAAACACTGGTGGTCGTCCAGATCCCCACGGAAAAGGTCACGGTGTACTCCAGTATGGTGCCAACCGCATAGCCGCCAGTAACAAAAGTTGGTGGCGGATTCATGAAGAACTCGTTAGGGATTGGCATGCCTTTTTTGTCCAACTTCTGCGTTATAGTTGCCCACGGGTTCGCAAGTGGCGTGGGAACCCCATTTACCGTGAGGGTAATCGAATAGCTTGAGGGGACCGTCACGGGGCCAAAAGAATCTAAGTTGAAAGTGATAGGGGTTCCCAATTTGACCCTCGACGGTTGCTGCTTGGCAGCCCGCGCGGGATCAGCATCAAGTGCCTTTCCTGCGTCGCAAGTTATGCGAATACCGCTTGGTGGCGCTTGCCCAGCGCATAACTTCGTGTGAATCCCAAATGTTAGGAAAACACAAACACTAATCCAGAGAACCCTGATCACATTCCCTCCCTTCCCCAACAACACGTAAGAGGCATTACGCGTTGCAGGCCATGACTCCGGAAACGCTCCCCCCATAATAGAGAGAAGCCGAGCAACTTACACCGAAGGGATAATCGTATGAACCAAGTCCGGTAGATTGTCAAGGTCAAAAAAGGGCAAGATTCTGGATTTCTGGATATTCCATCCCCGGCTCCTGCTCCACAGTGGAGAGGTAATACTTGCCCTGCTTGTTGTACTTGTTGTCCGGCGTGTATTGGTTGTGGAACGTCGGGCGGTCGGAGACGAGCCTGTCGAACTTGCCCTCCACAACCTGCCAGCCTTGCAGGTCGCCCGTCTCGAAGTCAAAACGGATGACACCGCCTGAGTCCTGCTTGTCCTGCGCTATCGCGCTGAGGGCGCAGGAGAGCGCCAGAACGCAGATGCCCCATTTTCCAGTGAGCGAAATCATGGCACTGTCAGCTTCCTGGTAACGACCACGGTCTGGTTGAGCGCTGGAGCGGACGCGGGGAAGACGAGCGTCTTGCCATCGTCTGTCGTCGCCTTCACATAATACTCGATCCCGACAACCGCGCCGTCCTGCGGCGGCAGGGCTGCTTTATACACGCCGCGGTCCACATGAGCGAACGGAACGGCCGCGAATTCGCCCTTTGCGAGTTGGCGCCAGTGAAGTGTCACGTCGCGCGGCGGCTTCGGGCTGAGCACGATTGCCTTGAGTTGCAGCGCTTCGCCGGCGGCGATGCCGCCGCGGACCGTCGGCACGATCAGGCGCGGCGCGCCGGCGTAGTCGGCGGAAGGCTGGGCGTCAGCCGGCAGGTCCTTGCCGAGCGCCTTGGCCAGTTCCTGTCCGGGCTTGCCGAGCAGCCCCGGCAGAATGTGCCGCTCCCAGTTGCTGACTGTGCCCATTTCGCCGGGCGTGCTGACGGTCAAGAGCAGGTGTCTGTGGACTTCAGCCACGGCCTGCACAAGCTGCCTGCGTAGCGGCAGCGCTTTCTTTTCCGCAAGCTCCGCCTTCGCGGGCGCTTCCTTCTGTGCGGCGACTTCCTTCATGGCGGCGTTGCACTGGGCCCAGAGACACTTCACGCGTTCGGTCGCCTGCATGTAGCGGAAGTTGTTGAGCCAGTAATCGAAGCGTTCGAGGCTGCCCGCGCCCTTGACTTGCGCGCGGAGTGCTTCGAGTTCGTCAACGAAAGCGTACGCTTTGAGCACGTCCTCGATGGCGCGGCCTTCGGGCTTGATGCCGCCGGGGCCGTCGGTCCAATCGGTCGTGAACGGAAGGTGGCAGTCAATCTTCGCGAACACCTTCGCGATGCCCGGCGCGGCGTCGGCGCCGAAACTCGCCGTGGCCCAGTCGGCGTAGAAGTCGTCGGTGGGCAGAAACCTGTTGGGCTGCGCGGTCGGGCCGGCCGCAGCGGGCCAGTCGGCGGCGTAGTCCTTGTACGCCGGGCCGCCGCAGTTGATCTTGCGGGTTGCGGCGGGGCCTTCGACGGCGATGGCCGCGATGCTCGGGAATTCGACGTCAAAGACGAAGTCAATGTCGAGCCAGCCGCCGGTGACCTCGATGTCCTTGAAAGTGTAATCGAGCGCCTTGTCTTTGCCGGCCTTGGCGAAAATGTCGAGCTTTTCAATGACCTGTTTGCCCTGCAGCTTGACGCCGAAGACCCGCTTGCCGGCTTCGGCATAGTGCGGCTCGCAGAACTTCAGCGTGACCGCGTACTTGCCGTTGGGCACGGCGAGGCGATACGCGGCGACGTTATAGCGCACGGTCTGGTAGAGTGTCTGGTCTTCCGTGCCGGCGATGGGATTGTTGGGAAACGGCGCGAACTGCCCGCCTTCCGCGCCCTCGACTCGCGCCTGTGCCGGCGCCGCGGCGTCCGCTTTGTGCCACGACTGGTCCCATGCCGCGGCGGCGAGCGCGGACACGTTCGGCCCGAGGACCCGCGTGCGCCAGTGAATGCCCAGCAGGCCCGTGCAGCCGTATTTGAGCGAGTCCACCGCGTCCTTGCGCATGCGGCCGGCCCACAATTGCACGGCGCACAGGTTCGGGTCGTCCTCCATCCACGGGATGGCCCACTTCGGCCGGCCGGCGACCTTGGCGAAGCCGGGTTCGACGGGCGCCTTGCCCACTTCGCGGTTGATGCAACTGAACGGCATTTCCTTGGGCAAGATGCCGTCGAACATGGCGCGGTCCTTGGGCGGGCCGAGCACCCAGCCGCAGGTGGCGAGCGTGAACGGGGCCTTCACTTTCTGCGCGGCGGCGACGGCGAGCTTGAGGTCGTCGGCGGTGCGCTGCACCTGTTCGTCCTTCACGCCGCTCCACGTCCAGTCTTCGGGCGTCCAGAACCAGTAGTAGTCCACCGGGTACGCGCGCGCGATGCGCTGGAACATGCCTTCGTACAGCATCTGAATGTGTTCCGGTTTCAGCGGGTCCTTGCCGGGAAGGATCCGTTGTTTGACGGCCCTGGGGACGGTGAGCGGCGTTTCGGTGCCGACACACGTCTTCACGCCCAGGGCGCGCGCGTGAGCGAACGCATCGTGCAGCAGCGCGCCGGCGCGGTCGAAGACCTCCTTGCAGGCCTCCGGCGTCTTCGGCACGGGGCAGTGGCCGACCATCACGTCGGGGCCGTACGCGTCGTGCTCAAACAACTGCGCCGCGCCGAAGACGAAGTCGCTGGTCTTCCTGGGCGCGTAGCCCCAATTGCCGCGCAGCGTGTTCATCCAGCTTGAAGGATGCGCGAACTGCACGACGCCCTTCCCGTCCACGTCGCCCGGCTGGCCGATCCACACGCACGGCTCCGGCCCCACGCCGCCTTCCGGGTATGTGTGCAGGCCGAAGAAGTTCATGCGCAGCTTGGGCAGTTGCGAAATGTACGCCTTGTAGTCATCGGCGTTCCACCAGTCCGGGCCTTCGGGGAAATCGTGGAACGGCTGGATGCCGCGGATACTGAACAGCGGCTTGCCGGCCTCGTCCACGGTGGGCAGTTCCAGCGGCATCTGCGCGTCGGGGATGACGTCGCCTTCCAGGTAGAAGCGCACGCCGAGACGTTCGGCCAGGCGGTAGGCGCCGTAGAGCACGCCCGCGTCGTCGCCGCCCGCAACCAACACGACCCGCTTGCCGCCCGCGTCAAGCGTCTTGAGCAGGTACTGCTGCGCTTCCAGCGCTGCCGCGTCAGCCGCCAGTGCGGCGACGGCGGGCCTGTCCTTGCGCGCCACGACGAACCCGCCGGTCTGCGGCGCGTCGGCGGCGACGATGGGCAGGAGCTTGCCCGTGCGCAGATACACGTAACGGCACAGCTCGCGCGCCGCGAGGACTTCGAGCGCGGACGGGTCTTTGGGATGGGTGACCGTCAGGTCTTCGGCCGCGACAGTGTTCACCAGCAGCGTCACGACACCCAGAGAGAGCGCGCAAGTGGTTCGCATAGCGGTGCTCCGGTGCTTCCCGATGAGATACCCCGCCAGCACGGCGCTGTAAACCCGAAATCCGAAGGGGCAGATCTCCGGCTACGGCGCTGTGTCCGAAGGCACGAGGACGACGCGGAAGCCGACGTCGGTGAACGTCTGCCAGGAGTTGGGGTGCATGAAACGGTAGGCGCAGCGCGTAGCGTTCGATGCTTTCCTGTCCGTCCCACAGCGGATATGTGGTCGCGGCTGAAGACGGCGTGTCGGGCCTGCTCGCCCCGCTGCCCTCTTCAACGGCAGACAGCGCCACGCTTAAGCCCCACAGCGCCAGGGCTGCAATACGGAGGTCCCGCCGGAACCGCGGGCAGGTTCGGCACGGAGCGCTCATGCACTGATACCGATCAACTTGGAGTTTTCCGGCGCAAAAATGCGGCGGGACGCTAGAATGCCGCGCCATACTGCCTGACGTGCAAAGGAGCCGCGATGCGCACAGAGGTCAAGGACCGCTTCTACAGGACGTTCACGTACCAGAAGGTGGACCGCGTGCCGGACGTCGAGTTCGGTTACTGGCCACAGACGATCCGCCGCTGGCTCAAGGAAGGCATGCCGATTGAGCTCAACGACGAGGAGCGGAAGGCGTACTTCCTGGGCAAGCTCGACAGCTTCTTCGGCTTCGAAGCCGAAGGCGTGGGCCTCGACCTCAAGCTGATGATGAACCCGCCCTTCACGGAGGAGATCATCGAACGGCGCGGCGACGCGGTCGTCATGCGCGACAGCAGCGGCACCGTGGCGCTGCGCTACCAAAGCGACGTCGAGGAAAGCTCGATCCCGCACTACATCAAATTCCCCATCGAGACGCCGGACCACTGGAAGCAGATGAAGGAACGCTACCGCCTGGACGATCCGGCGCGGAAGATTCCCAAGGCAGACATCAAGAACGTCCGCAAGGGCATCCGCAGCGGCAAGGCGGTGACCCTCGGCGCCTGCGGCTTCTACGGCTTGCTGCGCGGCTGGATGGGCTTCGAGAACCTCTCAGTCGCGTTCTACGACTATCCCGAGATGCTCCACGACATGGTCGAGCACTGGTCGGAGCTGGTGGCGCGGCAGATCGAGTCGCTGCCCGCCGACATCGTCATTGACCAGATGAACTGGTGGGAAGACATGGCCAGCAAGAACGGGCCGTTCGTCGGCCCGGCGATGTTCCGCGAGTTCCTCCAGCCGGGCTACCACCGCGTGATGCAGGCCGCCAAGAAGCGCGGCTGCGTGCTGGGCATGGTGGACTGCGACGGCAACCCGCACGCCATCGTGGGCAACTGGATCGAGGAAGGCGTCAACATCATGTTCCCGCTGGAAGTCGCGGCGGGCTGCGATCCCTACGCGTGGCGGCGGGAGTTCGGGAAGGAATTGCGGCTGCGCGGCGCCATCGGCAAGGAGCCGCTCGTGCAGGGCGGCAGCGCCATTGACCGCGAACTGGAACGCATCCGGCCGCTGCTGGAGCAGGGCGGCTGCATCCCGCACCTGGACCACCTCGTGCCGCCGGACATTCCGTACAAGCACTACTGCGAGTATCTGGAGAAGAAGCACAAGCTGATCGGAAAGACGTAGCATGGGCGTCTCGCCCATGTGTGCCGCCCCATGGGCGGAACGCAGATGCTGCGTCAGGTGTGCCGCACGCCGGGGCAGGCGGTGGCTTCCACTTCGAAGAGCAGTTCCTCGCGGCACACATCCGCCGGCACCGTGATGAAGGGCCAGCCGTACTTGCCGCGGACAGAGTTCCAGACCTGTTCGACCTCGGGCGTCTTGCAGTAGGCGATGGCGTGGACGACGTCCTCATTGCGGCACTTCATGTCGCTCAAGACCGCGCAGACATTGTCCATGGTGTCCGCGATCTGCCCCGCGGCGTTGCCGACGTGGCAGGTTGCCCCCTTGGCGTCAATGGCCGCCGTGCCTGACACGAAGACCGTCTCGCCGCCAGGCGTGTTCGTGCGAGCGGCTCGCGAAAACGCGGAACCGTAGTCGTAGGCGGAACGCTGGTTGCCCGCGCCGCCGAAGCAGCGCGTCCGGTCCTGCGGCGCAAGGATGGCGACGACATCGAGGGCACACGCGGCTTCATCGGCCGGACGCATCCCGATGCCCGTGCTGGCCGGCAGCCGATGCTTGCTGCCTTCCTTGCCGATCAGGCCCCGCTCTTTGAAGAACTCGCCTCTGGCACGGTTGAACTCACCGTACCACCCGCAGATGTCGTTCAGCCACCACCACGTCCGGGCGACGGAGAAGAAGTCGGCGCCGAGTTGCTTCAGGAGCGATTCGGCCTTCTCGAAGCAGCGGTACGCCTGGTCGTGAGGCGGACCTGCTTCCAGAGACGAGATCGCGGAGAGCGTCACCAGACTGGAGTCCTGCTGCCGCAGGATTCTGCCGATCGGCGTGCCTTCCAGCTTGATCTCCTCCGGCCTGGGTGTCTTACAGACGGCGTGGACCTGGATGCCGCCAAAGTCGCTGAGGGGCGTCCGCGCGATGTCAATCCGCAGCGGGCGCACGTTGCCGGCGCGCGGCCCGTAGGAGCGTGAGCGCGCGGCGCACAGCAGCTCCAGCGACCCGGCTGTGCCAAACACGCGCTCCTCCACGATCCAGGCATCGTGCGCGCGCAGCGCTTCGTTCACCGCCCCGCACAAGGCGACGGCATGGTTAGGCGCGGTTGCGGGCGCCGTCGGCACGGCCGTGATAAACAACTCCGCGGCGCATGCCGATTCCGTGATGAAAGACTGAACGAGTGTGGTGGCCGACGTGGAGGTGGGTGTCATGATCTCGCAATCTGTGGCGCCGTAATCCCCTCTGGCGAAGCCTGACATGCTTTCCTGTCTCTTCCTACACCGAGCTTGCATATTTGGCCAATAGGATTAAGCACTTTATCTGCTGTTTTCCGAAGATCTTCCCTGGGGATGGGGGCACCATGCGCGTTCTCATAGCCGACAAGTTCGAACCGTCAGGGCGCGAACACCTTGCGGCCCTTGGCTGCGATGTCGTCTACCAGCCCGGCACGAAGGACGATGCCCTGGTCAAGGCGATCGAGCAGCACAAGCCGGACGTGCTGGTCGTCCGCTCCACAAAGGTAACCCAGCCCATGCTCGCCGCTGGCGCGCTTAAACTGGTTGTCCGCGCCGGCGCCGGCTACAACACGATTGACGTGGCCGCGGCATCGTCGCGCGGCATCTACGTATCGAACTGCCCCGGCAAGAATTCCATCGCCGTGGCGGAGCTTGCCTTCGCCCTGATCCTGGCCCTCGACCGCCGCGTGGCCGACAACGTCATCAGCCTGCGCAAGGGTGAGTGGAATAAGGAGCAGTTCTCGAAGGCCAGGGGCCTGTACGGCCGCACACTGGGGCTGATAGGCGTCGGGCAGATCGGTTCCGAGATGCTCCCCCGCGCTCACGCCTTCGGCATGCCGGTGGTCGCGTGGAGCCGCAGCCTGACGCCCGAGCGCGCCGAGGCGCTCGGCATCAAGCACCGGGCGAAAGCCGCCGAAGTCGCGCGCGACGCCGATATCGTCAGCGTCCACCTGGCGCTGAACAAAGACACGAAGGGCATGCTGAACGCGAGCTTCTTCTCTGGCATGCGCGAGGGCGCGTACTTCATCAACACGGCGCGCGGCGAGCTGGTGGACCAGGCGGCGCTGGCGGCAGCGCTCAAAGACCGCAAGCTGCGCGTCGGCCTGGACGTTTTCGCCAACGAACCGGCCGGCGGCACGGGGCCTTTCAGCGATGCCATCGGTCAGGACCCGAGCGTCTACGGCACGCACCACATCGGCGCTTCGACTGAGCAGGCACAGGAAGCCATCGCCGCCGAAACCGTGCGCATCATCCAGACGTTCAAGGAAACGGGCAAGGTGCCCAACGTCGTGAACCTGGCGCGGCGCACCCCTGCCACGCACATGCTGGTCGTGCGGCACCTGGACCGTCCGGGCGTGCTGGCGGGCATCCTGGACGCCCTGCGCACGGCGGAGATCAACGTGCAGGAGATGGAGAACACGGTGTTCGAGGGCGCGCAAGCCGCCGTCGCGCGGATCAACCTCGATAAGGCCCCGCCGCCGCAGGTGCTGGACGAATGCAAGGCCGGCAACAGCAACATCATCGAACTGAGCCTGCTGCCGATACAGAAGGCTTGAGGCTGGGGGCTTGAGACGTGGATAACACGAACGACTGGACCAGCCGGCGGCGTCTCCTTACCGCCCTTTCCTGCGGAGTGCCGGACCGCGTGCCTGTCAGCACCTACGAGCTGGTGGGCTACAACAGCCGCGCCTGGGAGAACCACGAACCCAGCTACGCGCGCCTGATGGACCGTGTCCGCGCCGCTACCGACTGCATCGCGATGTGGGACCCGGGCAGCAACGGCCGCTTCCTCGCGTCCGCGCACGCAGTTCCCTGCGACACGCACCAGGAGCGGAACGGCGACGTCACGCGCACCACAACCATCATGCATACGCCCAAGGGCGACCTGCGGCACGTGTCGCAGCAGCAGGACAGCGTGCACACGTGCTGGGAGACCGAACACTGGTGCAAGAATCTCGCCGACGTGGACAGGGCCTTGAGCGTGCCGTACGTGCCTATCAGCTACGACGCGAGCGACTACGCACGGATACGCGCCGAAGTCGGCGACCGCGGTATCGTCATGGCGGGGCTGTCCGATCCGGCATATGTCGCCGCGGCCCTGATGAAGTTCGAGGACTACATGCTGTGGGTCTTCGAGGAGACGGAGCACTTCGCGCGCGCAACCGCCGTGCTGGCCGAACGCGTCATGGAGAACCTGCGCCGCGAACTGGACGTGTGCGTCGCCGACCTGTACCGCATCTGCGGGCCGGAATACATGACGCCGCCGTACACGCCGCCGGCGCTGTTCGAACGCTTCATGGTCCCGCACCTCACGGCCATGACGCGGCTGGTGCATGAGCGCGGCAGCAAGGTGCGGCTGCACTGCCACGGCAAAATCGGCCGCGTGCTGGACATGATCCTCGCCACAGGCTGCGACGGCACCGACCCCTGCGAGCCGCCGCCTGACGGAGACATCGAGCTGGATGAACTGAAGCGGCGTTGCGCGCCGAGGCGCGTCTCGCTGTTCGGCAACATGGAACTGAAACTGTTGGAAAACGGCACGCCCGACGACGTGCGGCGCGCCGTCCGGCGCATCATGGACCAGGCGAAGGCCGGCGGTGGCCTGGTGCTGATGCCCACGGCCGCGCCCATCAACATCCCGCTCTCTCCGGCGACCGAAGCGAACTACATGGCGTTCATTGACGCAGGGCTGGAATTCGGGCGGTATTGAACCATGTTCGCATTCATCGTGCGGCGGTTGCTGCAGTCCATCCCGGTGTTCATCGGCATCATCCTCATCTGCTTCGCGCTGCTGAAGCTCTCCGGCGATCCGGTGAACCTCATCGCCAGCCCGCGCGCGTCCGAGATGGAACGCCAGAAGATTCGCGAGCGGCTCGGGATTGACCAGCCCTGGCACGTGCAGCTTGCCCGGTACTTCAAGGGCGACCTCGGCAAGAGCTACCGCCACGACCGCCCCGTCCGCGACATGGTCCTGGAAGGCGCGGCCGTCACCGCGCGCCTGGCGCTGGGCGCCATGACCCTGGCCGTCGCGCTGGGGCTGTTCTTCGGCCTGCTGTCGGCGCACAAGCCGCGGTCGCTGGTGGATTACGCCTCGGCGGCGGCGGCGAGTATCGGCGTGTCCATCCCCGCGTTCTGGCTGGCGATGCTGCTGATACTGATCTTTGCGGTGAAGCTGGAATGGCTGCCGCTGCCGCGGCCGGGGATGGGACAACTGCGCTACTTCATCATCCCTGTCATCACGCTGGGGCTGATCTACACCTCGCTGATCGCCCGCCTGACCCGCGGTTGTCTCCTGGAGTGCTTAAGCCAGGACTATATCCGCACGGCCAGCGCGAAGGGCCTCAGCCGCGCGCGGGTGCTGCTCGACCACGCCTTCCCCAACGCGCTGGTTCCCGTGGTCACGGTCATCGGCACCAGCTTCGCGGGGTTGCTCACCGGCGCAGTGCTAACCGAAACCGCGTGTGCGCTGCCGGGCCTGGGCCGCGTCGTGTTCCAGGCCATCACGGAACGGGATCACCCCGTGATTATCGGCGGCTGCCTCTTCTTCGCAGTCGTCTTCGTGACCATGAACCTGGTGGTGGACATGCTGTACGGCCTGATGGACCCGAGGATTCGGCACCATGGCTGACGGCGGCAGCGCGGCGCTCGGCAC
>Ga0315282_10009183_pt1 | contig 15780 bp, 11 predicted proteins | sample YL17G07_20_MG_FD_203693 | JGI IMG/M metagenome (GOLD analysis project Ga0315282, IMG submission 203693) | Sediment microbial communities from Yellowstone Lake, YNP, Wyoming, USA - YL17G07_20 | ecosystem: Environmental > Aquatic > Freshwater > Lake > Sediment | place: USA: Wyoming | collected...
GGTGCCGGAGGGCAACGATAGTGAGGGGGAGCCTCGTATGGGTAAGTGGTATGCCTTCTTGCAGCCTAAAGAAAGGTGATGGACTAAGCTTATAAGGAGAGCAGCAGACAGTTCACATGGGTAAATTATGAAAGTTAACATGTTACTGTTTAAGCTCGTCTAAGCTTGAATATTTAGGGTGAAGGATGGACAAACCCGAATTCTCATGTGCCATCCTGTCCAAGCTAAACTTGGACGACATCGAGAAAGTGGTCAAGGAAGCCTACCACCACAAGGATGATCCGGGCAGGCCGCCCAGGAAACCGATGGGCATCTTTAAGGCGTTGATGGTGAAGAGGCTTCAGCAGATTCCAAGCGAGAGGGAACTTTGTCGGCGGTTATGGAAAGACGATAACTTGAGGGAGCTCTGCGACATCGAAGCGGAACAGAACCCTTATCATCCATCGCAGTTGTCGCGGTTCAAGAAACGCGTCGGAGCCAGAAGGCTTCAAAGAATCATAAACAAGCTGCTCAAGGAACTGTTGAAGAGAGGCGCAATCAACGGTGAAACCGTCGTGTTGGACGCTACCTTCATCAAGGCTTACAGTAGAAGAGACCCGCACGAGAACAGTCGTGGAAAGTCGGACCCTGAAGCCAGGGTGGGCAGGAACGGCAAAACCTACGAGCTCGGCTACAAACTGCACGTTGCAGCAGACGCGAAGTCGGAGTTGCCTCTGGCAGTCATCGCGGCTCCGGCCAACCGAAACGAGAAGAAACACGCATCAGCGCTCTTCCGCAAGGCCATGAAGGCAGCAGGGCAAAGGATGAAAACGCTCATTGCTGATTCGCAGTATTCCAGCAGAAAACTCAGAGAACACCTTTCGGCTCAAGGTGTAAAGGCCGTGATTCCTTACCCTGCAAACCAGGGCAGAGAACAAAAGACGCTGCTGCGGGTGGACAAGTACTTCAGGACCCATGGCTCTGCGTGCGAACGCCACATTTACACTCAGAGGGGAGCCGTTGAACGTGTGAATTCAAGGCTGAAGGAACAGCTCTGTCTTGGAAGACACAGGGCCAGAGGCCTCGAACGCATAACCATACACGCGTTACTCTGCATAATCGCCATGCTCCTAAATGCATTAACAGCGTTAAGGCTGAACAGACCGGAAAAAGCCAGATGCATCGCCATGCTCGCAAGATAAACAGAAATTAACACAAAGAAATCGATTTAGCAACAGGCTGGCGCGCGGTATAGATTGAGCGTTGAACCCGGGGTATGCAGGAATGAGAATAGGTTTTTTTTCGACATACTTCCCCTACAAGGAACCATTTAGCAAGAAAGTAGACAAAAGATACTTCTGGGGAGGAGAAGGAGAAGCTGCATATCATTTAGCTGTTAATCTAATGGAAAGAGGACACAGCGTTAGGGTTTTCACGAGCGCAGCAGATTCCGTGAATAGCATAGAAAGGTACAAGAATATCACTATCCATAGATACGCCAAAAGCTTCAAGATATTCAATACATGTTTCTCCTTAGGGTTGTTACATTCTCCATCAAAGTACGATGTAGATATCGTTCACGCCCATTTCGCAACGCCTCCCGCCCCTCTGGGGGCAATGATGTATCACATGCGTTCCAGAAAGAAGAAACCTTTTGTGGTCACTATCCACCAAATACATAACAGGTATGCAGGTGCGAGCTATGGCAGCGTGGTCAGATATGCTTCGCTCCTCTTCTACAAAAGGTTTGTCGCCAACACTATTCTCAAGCAAGCAGATTGTATTCTTGCTCCTTCAAAAGAATACGTTGATCAGTCAGATATTCTGCAGAAATATGCTGACAGAGTGAAGATAATCCCGATTGGCATGGACCCTGAGGAATTTACCATCGGTCTTTCAAAAAGCGATTGTAGAGCTCGCTTGGGGTTGTCAGACAACGAATTGGTCATACTTAATGTTGGAACTCTTAGCGAACAGAAAGGGCTAGATGTTCTTTTGAAGGCCTTCTTGACAGTCCGCAGACGTATACCTAATGTCAGACTTGTTCTTGTAGGACCTTTGCTGGCAAGATCAAGGGAAATCCTAGACCTAACTCGTAAGCTACACGCAGATTCTGTCGTAGACTTCACAGGCGTAAAATATGGGTATGAGAAGAATCTCTATTTTGCTTCTGCCGACTTATTCGTCTCTGCAAGTTATGATGAGAGTTGGGGATTGTCTGTTTGTGAGGCAATGGCTTGCGGTTTGCCAGTTATCGTTAGCGATCTGGAAGTTTTCAGATCCATTATTGCTGACAAGCAAAACGGCTTTTTAGCCAAGAGAGGAAACTATCAAGACTTCGCCAACAAGATTATATATGCACTCGAGAATGATGCCATAAGAAAGAGAGCAGGTGGGCTTGCAAGGGAGAAGGTCAAGGAGTTCTCCTGGAAGAAAGTCGCCGCAGAGACTGAACAAGTCTATCTGACTTTGCTGGACCTGACAAAAAGTTGAGAATAGTAGAGTATGTTTTTGGATTTGTTGGTTTGCGCCTCAAGAAACCAATCTCGAAAGATAAAAACAGGCGCGCGTCTTTACGACGATTTGTTGCAGACGAGAGTTTGAAAAAAGCTTGTTTGTAAAGGTGATTTTGAGGTTAAAGAATGCGCAACATAAACAAACACATTTATGACATTCACGGGATTGCCCAAATAAGATCGAATGTCGATGTCGGTCTTTCACGCTTCTTTGAGAAGACAGAAAGTGTACCTGACAAGGGACCTGATTCAACAATCATAACTATCAATGCTTTGGATGATTTTTATGTTGATCTGAGTGACTCGGTAAGAGGCGGTCCTAGGTTCCATTACTTTGAAAGCAGAGATTGGCTCTATTTTGAATATCCATGGCTTGGCAAGAGACTGAAGCTTCTGTTAAAGAGCGCGCAAGAAGATCCTAACAGAATTGACGTATTTGTGAATGCTCCCTACTGTAGGTGGATGAGATTCGGATATGAACTGCGTGAATTGGCTGAAGCACTTTTTTGTGTCAAGCTATTGCAGAGCGGATACGCCGTTCTTCATGCAGCTTCCTTGTCTTCTGATCAACGCGGAGTTGTTCTTCCTTCATTCGCTGACACAGGGAAGACAACAACTGTTCTGGCTCTTTGCAGAAGTGGGACGTTCAAGTATCTTTCGGATGACTTGACTATAGTCAAACCAACTGGAGAAGTTTTCTGTTTTCCGACTTTCTTGACGATATCTCTAGGTACGCGCAAACGGTTTCATGTCACTATGAGTGCTGGAAAGAACTTGTCCCTTGTCTTCAAGTCTCTGGTTTCGCATGTAATACCAAGCCCACTAATGCTCCCTGACGTAAGAATTGATCCTTGTGAGTTATTTGACAGAGCCGACATACAGCCAAAAACCAATGTGAAAAACATATACTTTCTTGAGATCGGCCCAAAGAAAATGAACGATGTGGACGACAATATTGCCGTCAGAAAACTGATAGCTATCAATAGAAGTGAGCTTGGATGGTATCACAACATAATCCTTCGATTCTACGATTATTTCAATGGAGAACTGAATCTAGAAGGCCTCATGATGAAAGAAAATAAGATACTTCGTAGTTTCGTTCAAAAAACGGAGACATGTTCGCTACTTAGATGTAGAAAAGGGCAGCATGGAATATTCCTAAGTGATTTGCTCAAACACTACAATAGTAGGTGAACGCATAAAGGCGCGCATAAGTGGTCATTAATGTTTTCTTAGTCTGTTTTTCTTGAATAAGGATTCTTGCGGCTTGGTTTGGCCTAAGAGGGTGGGAGCGTTAGGGGATCGTTGAAATAGGCATTGGATGGGGCGAATAGGCCCGTTTGAGTGTTGCTGGTTCATTCTTGTGGTGTGCATCTGTGTAATTGCGTGGTCGGATGCAGTCTGGCATCGCCAGAACGACCCATCAGACATGGCTGCTGGACACGGACAACACAATAGCACGCCTAATCGTCAATCCTAGAAAAACCCAAGAAACGCCCCGTTGACAGAAACAAGCCCAAGAACAATTAATGACCACTTATGCGCGCGAGTGAACTGTTCAAGTATTACGATAGAAAACAAGCACACTAACGCACGCTGCAGAAGATGAGACTACGCTATGAGACTCTGCATACTGAAAATCATCAAACGAAATGATGATCCAATTTTAGAACAGCTAACAAGAGTCCTCAGTCCACTTTCAGGGTCAATCTATCTGATTTCGCCCAACTTCTGCGGATTCGTGCATGGTGAAAACAAGAAGAACTTGAAAGACCAAAGGCATCGCTCCAAGCTTAGCGGGCGTTTAGGTTGCAGTTTTGTGGATAGGTTTGCGCCTCTGGGATATCTTCAGAAGCAGCTTAGTTTGACCCTGGATGTGCTGTTAGGTAGAAATGCATACGATACTGTTTTCCTGTATACCGGTGCAGGCCCCTTGGTTTTGCCAGTTGTGGCTTTGCGAATGTTGTCAAAAAAAATCGTTTTTGTTTATTCAGGGTCACTTTCATTGTCTGCGACTATAATCTACGGTCACAGACTTTACGGAAAGATCATGTCTATAATGGAGAAGTTGTCTTTGAAGCTTTCAGATATCATTATTGTTTACACCAGATCATGTGTCAGAGAGTTCGGTCTAGCTGCCTACTCACAAAAAATTGCTTTCGGACATGAGCACTTTGTGAACATGAACAAGTTTAGAATCAAGAAGAACTTACGGGACAGAGCAGATATGATAGGATTCATCGGAAGGCTAAGTGAAGAAAAGGGCATCCTGAATTTTGTCAGGGCGGTACCAAAAGTCTTGGAGAAAAAAAGAGGCGCAAGTTTTGCTATAGGAGGCGGAGGTCACCTTTATGATCAAGTCACAGAACGCCTAAAAAACGAGAAGTTGAACGACAAGGTTAAAATGTTTGGGCGGATTTCTCATGAGACCGTACCAGAATTTCTCAATGAATTGAAGTTGTTGGTCATACCGTCTTACACTGAAGGACTGCCCAACGTAATGCTAGAAGCTATGGCTTGCGGTACTCCTGTACTGGCCACACCAGTCGGAGCTATATCGGATGTGCTTGTTGATGGAATAAACGGCTTCCTTCTGGAGAGCAACGCTGAAGATAGCATTGCAGAAGCCATTCTATGCATACTGGAGAGACAAGACTTACAGGAAATAGCGGAACAGGGAGTAGAGACCATAAAAAAGGATTTTACTCTCGAGTCTGCAATTGGAACGTACAAGAAGGTTCTTGAAAAAGTTAACCGTTGAGTGCATATGTTTTCGTTCCAGTTCCATGTTAGATTGTGCAAATATATACGCGCGCTGTGAGAATTTGAAAATGCGTTTGGAAGTAGCTGCAACGATTATAGCAACTATTTTCGTAGGGCTTTCTCTGTACACAATTGGCGCTACTCCTCCTGCAAAAGGCTATGAACTGTCAATATATGATGCTTATCCTATCTACCTGTGGTTTTTCCTAGTTTCAGCTGTTGGGTGTGGCATTGTCATACTACTACATCAAGCTTTTGCGAAGCAAAAATCTAGATGGTGGATAGCAGGTATTCTTACGATAATAGGCGTTAACACCATCATATTATTATTACCTGAGTTTAGAGGATACTTCTTGTATGGCCGAGAAGACACATTGTCGCACATCGGAAGAATCAAGGATATCCTTTCGACTGGACATGTCGGTACCACGAATTTCTATCCGATGGTTCACATACTTGGCACGACAATAACACAAATCACTGGGTTGCCTATCGAACACATTACTTCCATCTTGTTTGTACTTTTTTCCGCCATATACATCTTAAATATCTATCTTTTTGCCAAAAGTATTGCAAACCATTTCGGCCAAGTTCTGTTCACAGTGGCCTTGGCTTCACCTCTGATATACAGCTTTTTTCATGCGAACATCCACCCAGCGCTCTTATCACTTTTTATGATTCCGTCTCTCCTGTATTTCTATCACAAAATGGAGAAAGCTCCTCATAGCTCTCTCAGCAATGCTATCGCATTTTTTTTAGTCGCCTTTTTCATTGTATTTTGTCATCCAATTACTACAATTTTTATTATTGTCATTTTGCTGATGTTTGGGCTCAGCCGCTATCTTCTTTCACATCGTGGGTTCTATCAGACGATTTCAGGCCTTGGTCTCGGCAAGAATTTCCTCGAACCTATCCTCATGATTTTCATCGTTTTCTTCATGTGGTACTTCTCATATTCCGTCATCCAATCCGAATTCAGATCTGTCTATGATCGCGTTGTTTATCATAAGGGTATTTCATTGCTTACAGCAATCGGAGGACAATTGGGAAATGCCAATCTTACTTTAAGTCAAACGCTGTGGCTGTTCGCTAATAGGTACGGTGCCGTTTTTCTATTATTATTTGCAGCTTTCATTTCTTGCTTTTCAGTTCTCCATGGCTTCCTTCAAAGGAAGCGCAAGATAGAAGCCATCGCATTTGTTTACACCATTCAGTTCCTAGCGGCTTTTCTTATCGGACTCACGATGTTGACAGGCTATTTCGCCGAGTACGAATACGACCCAATCAGACTCATAAGATTGCCTTTGCTAATGGGCACGCTTATTGCTGGAACTGTTGCCCACGCGTTTGTCAACAAACATCTCCAAAAACACAAAGGAAAGAAAGTACGTGCTGGAATTTTATTGATTATCGTATCGACATACATACTAATCATGGTTGCGATAAGCGTAGGAAACATATTCGGGTCACCACGAGTTGCTATTGTAAACGATCAGGTTACACGTATGGATGTAGCAGGAACAAAATTCCTTGAAACTTTCAGAAGTCCCGAAATAGAGATAGCTGCGAACATTCCAGGACAGATACACCGGTTTGAAGATTACAATCTTGGGGTGGATACTTTTCCAGGTCCGCGGGCAAAAGTGTTTCGTGTTCCTTCGCATTTTGGCTATGACGTAACCAACCAAATTGGCGTGGCCCTTGGCTTCCAATGGAGTTACCTTGTGGTAACCAAACTAGACATGCTAGCTCCATTGGCTTTCCCTGAGAATGCTCGACAAAATGCACATCAATACACTGATGAGGACATCTCAAGATTGTATTCTGATCCGACGATATCCAAGCTTTATGACAACGGCGAGTTTTCGCTCTGGATAGCACATAATGCCGGAAATCAATCGACGTTAAGCCTCGGAAAGTAGAGGATTTATAATTACAAAGGACTCATCTACAGACTTGTCACGGGCCATGTAATTGAACAATTCATATTGTCTCTCACGGTGGTTCTGGTAGAAATGACTCATTGGAACAAGAAGTTGGCCTTAAAGCTAGCTCTCATTCTGATTCCAGTCTTCTTGTTTGCTATTTTGGGCTCTTATTATGTCGGATATAACGAAGGACGCTTCAATACACATGTACCTGAAGCTAGAGATATTGTCGAAGGCTCCTACATAATATGGAATGACGATACAACTGTCTACGCGAAAAATGGTAGAACTGGGGAAATCGATTTTACTGATCAGAATGCTAGTGGAGTGATACAATCAGCAATTGACGCGATGGCCAGCACCAGGCGTAAGGGGGAAATACTGCTTAAAGCAGGAACCTATAACATAACCAATTCAATAATGCTTAGAGGAGGAGGAATCAGATTGGTGGGGGAAGGCATATCTCAAACTACGCTCAAAGCTTCCAAGGATCTTCAGGCGAACATCATAGAGTTCGTCCCGATCGATGAACGCGAGTCTTTCGACGGTTTGAGAGATTTGCAGATATGGGGCGCAGCGCGTTCAGGTGGTACAGTCGGCCATGGCATCTATGTAAGCACCGTCCTCGGAGGCCTTCCATCAGACTTCTCGATCGAACAAGTGTATGTGAGAGAATGTGCGCAAGATGGTATGCATCTGGAAAATGTTTGGGGTTTCAAGATAATGAATTGCATATCTGAACATAATCTTGGAGAAGGACTATTCATGAAAGGCAGTAGACAAGCAACGATAATTAATTCATTCATTGCATATAATGAAGGAACTTACGGGTTAAGCATACGCACTGGAACGGACAATGTAATTGTGCAGTCATGTACGATATACCAAAATATGAAGACTGGAGTGTTTATTGGCGGTGCAGGCAATGTACTTACTTCCAATGTGATAAGAAACAACAGCCAAGCAACTGTAGGTGGCTATTCTGGTCTCTGGCTAGACACATCTGGCAACCACACATTGGTCAATGCCAACGTCATTGAGGGTGATAGTCAACAATTATACGGTATCTACATGCTTTCAAATGACAATATTGTCACAGCAAACCAAATTGACTGGAACTCTGTTCAGATTTTCAACAACGGAACAGGAAACATAATCAGCAATAATGAAGGCCAGCGCGCGCACTGAGCTGGACTCATACAAATTTGGCAAATGAGGTCCTAAACATTGACCCACCCGTAAGTATTCCCTACGTAGCCAGTCAGAAGATTCGTTCCATAAATCCACTTTTCATAATAGGTGGCTCCACTACTGTAAAGTTGACTAGCTTTTAGCATCAGAGCCCAAACCTCATCTAGGGGAGGATTCGGGCTCCAATAGTATGTCATGACCATCATATTTCTGTCAAAGCAATTCTTCAATTCTAAAGCTATTGACTCAGGCTCCCATTTCTCATCAGGATTTATGTCATTAGACCCGATCCAGATTCTCGTAAGAATCCAAAACTTTTCTTGCTTCTGGAAAAGTTCGTCAGAAATTGAGAAATACTGTTTCGTCCACGTGAAATCCTCGAGATTCTTGGTGTACAAATAGAGAATCACAAAATCAAAATTCTTTCTTATGAAATCCATTGCAGGCTCCCCGTAATACTTTGATACTCCTAGCGCCCAGCTTTGGTTTCTGAAGTCTTCCACCAAAGTGCCTGCATCGGCGGTTAAACCGACATTTGTCTTTTCATGAAAGTAGTTATAGAACCCACGCACCATTCTCAGGTACATCTCATCTTTCCAACTCTCCATGGTTGAATTTGGGTTGGCTGCGAGATAGAGGGGGTAACCCAGCAGTCTTTCTCCGAACCATGTTGTGTTCACATCGTCGTTAAAGCCTATGTGTACCCTGTAATTTTCTTCACATATGAAGAGAATGCCCCAGAATTTTTCTGGCGAAATAGTCTTGAGTTTCGATTCAACCTCCTCTATGTCTGATTGGTTTTGAAAGGGGTTAAACGGTTCATATGGCGGATGCACGCTGTACCAGTCTAGTATTACTGAAAGGTTTTCTCTTGGTTTTGCGTAGTCAGGGTAAGCTGCGACTACCCAACTGGCTTCAGATGGAATTGTATAACTGCTTTGACATACAAACCAGACACCAAATTCACTAGGCGAGCGCGCTATAGTTCCAGTCGTCGAGATGCATTGAAACGACTGTGGAACGTTTGAAAAGCTGATCTCAGCCAGTGGAAATAGGAGGAAAACAAACAAGAGCACGCAGATTTGCACTATCTTTTTCGTATCGTTCCCTCTGCATTTTTTCCTCATATAGGCATTGGAAGTGTCGGCTATCGCACTATATAATAAACCGCGTTCCAGACTCTATAAAGGTTTTGGGTGGATTGCTCAACAAACATACGGGCGCGATACTTATGTCGTGGGCACGTTCCACATTGTCTGCCGAGAAAACGAAGATGTTCTAAGCGCGCGTGTGTGCTCCCAAACTCTCTTTTTCAACTGTGACGGAGTTGGGCCGCGCCTTCTAAACGATGCTTCTCGCATCTCAGTGCACGCAATCATCCATAGACAAAGCAAAGCCAGAAGAATAAGCCACCTCGCAAACGAATTCAGGAGAAGCGCGCGCCGCGTACGCTACAAGGTACTTGAATAGTGCTAGATCATGAAGAATACTCCAATAAAATAGAAGAAACCAAGAAAACCCTACTTCAAAAGGACAACTTAACAAACTCGTAAACGACTTTGTCTACCCGCTGGCAAAAACAGACAAGCGCTTCATACTAGTCGACGGACTCCTGCACGGGCTCACCGAGAAAAACCAGCCAGAAACCGTCAGGAAATTCATAAAACGCAACATTCCCGAACTCATTAAACAACTGGAAAAGTTTTCAAAAAACCATGCTCAAGAACAGGCTTGAGAGCGCGAGCTCAAGGTTGTCTGATTAATGCGGAAAAATCGCATGATGGCTCATCCAACGTCTGACACTCACGGGACTGATGCTGTGCATAAGCCAAACGCATCGGTAATCACGAGCAAAATAAGGTTTGATCAGACAACACTCATAATGAGCCTTAAGATCGGCAGCCTAGTCTCCTTCCTCATATTACTCTATGCACAAGACTTGGTTACCGTCTTCCGAGAGGCATTGTCTGACGAAGCGTCCAGCTACCTGCTGGCAATCCCGATATTTCTAGCCTATCTTGTCTATCGCAAACGGAAAATTCTAAGCGCTATCATTCAGAACCCATCTCTAACGGGTGCCGCAAAAGACAAGCTGGCACTTTCATGCGGAGTACTGCTATGTGCCACGTCAGTGTTCCTGTACTGGTACGGCTCCTACACTTTTGACCCGCTCGAATATCACATGCTCACATTTCCGATATTCACGGCGGGCCTGATCATCGTGTTGTTCGACTATGCTTTGTTGCGTCAGCTGGCCTTTTCTGTTTTCTTCATGATATTCCTGGTTCCCCCACGCGCGCAATTGTTGTACGGCGTCGGGTCAGCCCTGTCCTTAACGTCAGCCAGCATCTCAACGGCTTTTATGAATCTGCTGGGCATGCCGTCCACAACCTCGTTCGAAGCGGGAAACCCTGTTGTCGTCATGAGAAGACCAGACCAGACGACCGCACGTTTTGGGATAGACATCTCCTGCTCAGGAATCTACGGTCTGATAACATTCGTAGTCTTCAGCCTGTTCCTGGCGTACATGGTCAGAGACAGACTCTGGAAGAAAGTCACGCTAGTCCTCGCAGGTCTCCCGCTCATCTACGCCCTGAACATCATCCGAATATCAACACTGCTTGCAGTCGGCTACCATTACGGCGAAGACGTCGCACAAACACTGTTCCACAGCATAAGCGGAATAGCCTTCACGTTCGCCGGAGCACTCATACTCGTCCTAGCCGCACAGAAACTGCTCAAAACCAACTTCAGCAAAACCCACACCCTACAAGGCTGCCCAAACTGTTCAACCTCCCAAGACGTTACGTTCGGTTTCTGCGAGAGCTGCGGAAAACACCTAAAAAACACTCGGATGAAACTGATGAAAAAGGACGTGGCAAAAATAGGTGCCGCGGCGGCGATAATCGTTTTGTTGCTGCTTGTTCAGGCGCCGATCTCAGCCTTGGTGAAGGCTCCAACAAACCTGCTAGACCAGTTGAAGCTTGAGCAAGAACCATCTACAAGCATTCTTCCGCAGGTTAGCAACTGCTCCCTCCAGTTTGAATACCGCGACACAGAATTTGAGCAGCAGACGGGACAGGATGGAACCTTAACATACAGCTACGCTCCGGTCGACGCGTCAAAAGACAAGGTATGGATAGTACTGGAAATAGCAGACGGCACCTCCAGCTTCCACAACTGGGAGTATTGTCTCATCACGTGGCCGCTCAACGAGGGCAAAGAGGCGTCCGTGACACAGCTCGACCTCAAAGACGTGCAGATAATGCAGAACCCACCGTTAATCGCAAGATGCTTCGCTTTCAGATGGAACAGCTACAACAACACTCAAGTTGTCGTTTATTGGCGCGAAACCCTGGCCTTCACTTCAAACAACGAAACACGGCAGAAAAGCGTTGAGGTCAGCCTCAGCATCTACCCGAACCATCCTGAACAGATCACACAGTCAGAAGATGCCCTTCAAAAACTCGCAGAATCCATAGCTGCCTACTGGGAGCCACTGAGAACCTGGACTCCCGTGGCCCTTTTGCTTTCCAAGAACGCCAACATCCTCGCAGCATCCTCAACAGCAGCTCTTGCGCTCGTAATCCCTGCGGAAGTCCTCAAAAAACGAAACAGAAAAGCTGGGAGGAAAGCGGCCTACAGTAAAATTGCTGACGGAGACAAAAGCATATTGGCCGCCCTAAGCCAGCTTCAACGCAAGAACCTCTCCACGCCGGACAACCTGAAGCAATCGTGCCAGACACTGAACAACCTGGACATTGACGAGCACGCACTCGAAATGAGGCTTCAGGAGCTGAGCAGAATCGGGTTAGCCTACCAGGAAATCAGGAATGTTGATGATGACCCTGTTCTGGTATGGAAGGCTAGCATATTCTAGGATGAGGCAGAATCACTAAGACGAGATTTGGACGGCACGGTGAGGTCACGAAATTCAGAAAGGCCCATGCTAGACTCAGGAAGAGACCTATAGAGGAATCTTACAGAAAACCCGGCCCAAGTTCCATAAAAGCTTTTATCGACCCATCATATCATATGAACTAGGAGAAGACTTGATGGTGAATCGAAAGCTGTGCCTACTGACCCTAGCAATAGTACTTCTAGCAGTATCAATAGGCTCCGTCCAAGCCAGCATTAACATATCGATAACGGTAACTCCCAACGGGACAGTACCGTTGAACACAACATCCGACGTCACCGTGCACTACGACAGCACGAACAACAAACCCGCGGCTGGAATACTGATCGTCTGGTACCGACCCAACCCAAGCGGCAGCTGGACACCCAAAGAAATGCTGCTAGCGAAAATAATGACAAGCCCCTACGAACATACGGTTCAGTACACGTTCAAGAAGCCAGGATACTACAAGTTCACATGGACCGTGCTGAAAAACATATGCGAAACCAAAACCGTCTGCGCCAAAGTCGGCCCAGTCCTGCCTGAACCCGGAACCCTCGCCGGACTCGCATTATCAGTAGCAGCTTTAGGGCTTGTCTTCACGAAGAAACGCCTCACAAAATAGGCGCGTATCCCATCCAGCCAACGGCACGGCACAAACTGTTTCTTCAGACCCTGTAGAAGAGGTCATAATCGGCACAAAGATCCATGAAACGATATTCGTCTTCAACTCTTTTACAAAATTGAAATTAGGGAGTGCGCCTACGCTTTTGACGGTGATAAGGATTCGTCTTGGAAAAGAGCATGTCAACAAGGTAATTGCTCTGATGATGCTTGTCCTCGGCTTAGTTTCTCTGTTGGGCTCGGTTCTCTACTCTTCCTACGTCGCAGCCTTCATTGGGCTCGGTCTGAGTTTCTGGGGAGCCCTCCTCCTCTACATCATTCCGTCCAAACACGTGAGGCTGGACCTTTTCACGGCGGCAGCCTCCTCAAGCCTCGCCGACATACAGAAGGTCCTCGTGGACTCAGCCTCGGTCTCGGTCCCGAGGGGCGTTTACCTGCCGCCGAAGCTTCTGAAAGACTACCGTTCCAGCCTCGTGTTTGTTCCTTCAAGCACGTCCACACGGCTGCCAAAACGGGAAGAAGTAGACGAAGAAAACCTCCGTTCCAAAAGCCCCGCAGGCATCTACCTCACGCCGCCCGGCCTCGCGTTGTCAAGGCTTTTCGAGAAGGAACTGAACGTTTCCTTCACAGAAACCGACCTCGACTACCTGCAGAGGGAACTGCCGAAACTGTTTGAAAAGCTGGAAATATCCAAGAACACAACCGTGGAAACGGTAGGAGCAACGGTGATCGTGACAGTCTCCAACCACATATTCAGGGCCCTCTGCGAAGAAACAAGCAAGCTGAAGAGGACACATGAAGCAGTCGGCTGTCCCCTCTCCAGCGCCCTCGCCTGTGCCCTGGCCAAAGCCACGGGAAAACCGGTAATCATAGAAAAAGAAGAAACCACACCAGACCAATCAACAACAATCAGGTACATCGTCCTGGAGGCCTAAACAGTGCAGATTCCCCTGGACTTCTGGAGCATCACCCTCTGGATCGCCGTAACCAGCATAATACTCCTCATAACCGCCCAGCTCGTCCAAGCCTACGACGGGCCGCAAATGCTACTGATCGACTCGAGAAAACTGAGAGCCGCAGCACTCACGATGGGAACCCTCTTCCTGGCAACAGTGGCCATACACATATACACAATAATAACTACAAAATGAAACACCGATCGCGCTACGTTTTCGAACCCAACAGTCTAACCTGAACTTTTCGACAGCAATACTGCCGCAGCATCGGAGCGGCTGCTGCTCGAAAAACCAGGCGTGGCTCTGAAACAATGAAACCTCGTCAGGCCCTTCTCTCCCTAGTAGGCGAGCCCGTTGAAGTGGGTCTTTTACCAGACGTTGAGAAGGGCGAGGACCTGGTTGATTCTCGTGGAAACGGCAGTTTTCAGCGGTAAAAAAATACTGGGGAGGGTGCGTTTTGACGGGTAGAGTAGGGCGTAAAACGCAGGGTCCCGTCGTGTTTTTCAGCTACGTAGAACCTTGAGGGTTGGCACTCAGCGGATCAGACTGAAAACAGTCGAGCGGCTTGAGGAACTGTTTGATTTGGCTTCAGGGTTTGCCAGGGGCACGTACAAGTTTCAGTATGATGGTGACAAGCTTCCTGGAAGAACAGTTTCAGCTATTATGAAGCAGCTGCAACGTTGCCCTATTGTCCAGACAAAGCCCACGGCAATTGTCCAGACTATTAAGCCAGCGATTCAAGGCGAGACTCCCACTAGAGGGAATTGAAAGTTTTTCCAGTTCTCTGTTAAGGATGATTGAAAGAACAATTTCAAGGGGCGTGCATTTTTCCATTATCGAATTTTCCTTTGAGCAGAGCGCTTATTATCAAGAGGGCTTCTGAAGCGTATGTGAACCAGTATCCTGCACGATAATCAGCCGAGTATAACCGAGGAGTACCTGATAGATGCAAGAACGTGCATGTCATGAGTGCCGTTGACACTGGACATATAATTGTGGGCAAGTCATCGATAATGTTAATGTTTGGACGCTAAACAATATTGCCAGAACCACGGATATTTCCGAGAAATAAGGCCAATAATCAAAAAACCATAACTCAAACTTGCCACCCCACCAGCCGACTACCTCACCGGAACATTTAAACGACCATAACTTGGCTCTCCAAACACTGCTTCTAGGAACCTGCGCTGAAGGGGCTTTAGTATGCAACACCACTAAAGGGGCATAAGAATACTCCATAAACGGCGTGACCACTGAAAAAAGAAGAAGTACAGCAGCAGCCGCAACAACCATCCTGCTCAATAGCTTAAGGTTGCGCATCAGAAGCCAAAAAAGCATCGCGAAATATAAATCCACAGATTAGAACAACTGATGTTCTGTTAAGAGAAACCAATGGACTCACCTCAAAACATGTAGAAAACTGTTATAGAACCTTCTTCTATAGGAGCGTACGCGTCAGAAATGGTTCACAGCAACCCTGATAATGACGCAGGCACTTCAAGAAACCTGCTTGTTTAAGGTTCAAGTACGAAGGAGGAAACCCCTCGCCGTGCCTGCGTCACCGTAATCTGAAGGTTGTGCAACGTTTTTAAAGGTTACTGCTTCCCGCATGATGGGTTGCAGACGCTGATTTTCAGGTGCCCCACGCTTTCCATAAGCCTGTCCTGCCCAGAAAAGTCTGACTCTTCACGTGTCTGAAGGATCGCCCTGCTTGATTGTCACAGAAATGCTCATGATGCTTATCCGTTCCAAGACGAGAAAAAAAGGGGAGCTGCGGGAGACGTCGCCACTCGGAGACGGGTTCAAACCCCATCCCCCGCACTTTTCAACGAACCCTCCCCATTTGAAAGTTGCTCCCACTTCTTGTAGTTCTTGAACCCGTCTCTTTCTCTGATGTGTTCACCAGAGATAGCAAATTCTGATAA
>Ga0315282_10009184_pt1 | contig 15778 bp, 9 predicted proteins | sample YL17G07_20_MG_FD_203693 | JGI IMG/M metagenome (GOLD analysis project Ga0315282, IMG submission 203693) | Sediment microbial communities from Yellowstone Lake, YNP, Wyoming, USA - YL17G07_20 | ecosystem: Environmental > Aquatic > Freshwater > Lake > Sediment | place: USA: Wyoming | collected...
CCTCGGAATCTCACCAATTCCTATCCGTCGCCAAGGGATCCTGTGCCGAGCTGCGATCGCAACTTTATATCGCGGCAGATGCGAGATACCTGACGGAACCGCACTTCAAGAGCCTCTACGAACAGTCGGCTGAAGTGTGACGAATCTCAGGAGGGCTCCGCGCGGCCGTACAGCGCAAACGTGGCCAAGCCTAAACCGCCGCTCGCCACTCAGCGCTAAGCACTGTTATTTGAGCGCGATCAGTTTGAGTTGGATGAGCTTGTCGAGGATCTGCAGGATCTCGAGCTCGCGGAGGGGAGAGAGCATCACGATGGATTTCACGTCGCAGGCGCCGTTGATGCGCGAGGCTACGAAGCCTTCCTGGTGCGACAGGTTGAAGTGCATGATCTCGTGCTCGGGCACGAGGAAGAAAGGGATCTTGTCGGCCGGGACGGACGTCTGATAGAGCTCCTGGCACAAAGCTTCTTCGGCGTCCTCCAAGAGTTGGTCCGCACGGGCGTTTTGGGGGTCGGCTTGCAAAACCTCTTGGAAAACTGCAATCGCATCCGAATACTCTCCGGCCTTCAGCAGCTCCTGGCCGCGATCAAGGAGCACGGCCGGGTCGTTGGGTGGCAGGGGCGTTTCCGCGACTTCCTTCACGCCCACGACGTTCATGCCGTAGAGTTGAAACAACTCGAAGTTGACCTGGAAATCAGAACCGTGGAGTTCCAAGATAATCTCGGAGATTCTCTTCCCCTGGCTGACGAGAAATAGCATCTTCTTCTGAACTGGGGTCAGCGCCAAGCTCCTCAGATCCGCGCCGGGCTGGAGTTCGAGCACTACATTGTTGCTGGGGAAGACCGCGCGTATGCGCGCCCACTCGTCCTTGCGGCGCACTCCCTCGAAGATGGTGGCATTGATGTCGAGGTCGATCAGAATCAGCTCGTCCGGGTTGAAGCTGTCCGCACTGAAATGGAAGTATCCTTCCTCCCACAGGAACAAATCGTATATGACTTCCTCGGTGCGACCCACCAGGGCTTTTTCCGCCTCCTCCTGTTTGATGATCCCCTCCTGCACCAGGATTTTGCCCAAGGCCATACGGGTCTGCAGTTGAGTCTCAAGCGCGCGCTTGAGCTGAGCCTCATTGATCTTCCCGTGAAACAAGAGGTAATGACCGAGCTGTCTTGTGGGCTCGTTGGACCTTGACGAGATGATTTTGCCGTCTTTGAAAAAAATGGAGTTTTTCGTCTTGTTGCGCACAAATGTCAGCGAACCCGTCTTCCTTCCCAATGTGACCCACTGGAGAAGCTCAGCGAGGTCCATCGTTTTCAGATTGCCGGAAAGTGACATCTGCCCGCCCAGCCTTTACAATAGGATGCGTTGCCGCCGGTATTGGGTACAACTATACCCAACTCTCTCTTATCGGATCGGCAGCTAGGATTCAGGACTTTATCGTGCAAGAATCAGGCCATGACTGCCGATTCTGGTGCGCCAAACAGCGGTATCACTGCAGTCATCGACCTCGGGAGGCAGCGCGGGTCAGCGAAGGATCCGATGCATTGGAGGCGGTGGGATCGAGGAAGGTAACGCCCACATATTGAATGAATCCGGGGAACATGCCTGTGAGGATGCGAAGGCCCACATGTTGCTGACTTATGCCAATCAATTGACGATTCTGCGGATGATCTTTATTCCTTGCTTCGTTCTGCTGATCATCTATGGTCATCAAAAGAGCGCCATGCTACTGTTCATTCTGGCCGGGCTCACGGACGGACTCGATGGCCTTCTCGCCCGCAAGTTCCAGCAGAGAACCGTCCTGGGATCATTCTTGGACCCCATGGCGGACAAACTCCTGCTGACCTCGGCCTTCGTCACGCTCACGGTTCCTTCCGTGCCGGTAGCCTTTCATATCCCGATCTGGCTCACAGTCACTTCAATCAGCCGCGACTTGCTGATCGCGCTCGCGGCCCTGATCATCCACCTGCAGACCGGGCACACAGAGTTTCCCCCGAGTTTTCTCGGAAAATGCACCACGGCAGGCCAACTGATCATGGTTGCAGCCGCGATGCTGGCGAATCTGACATCGGCAATCACACCGGCCCTCGACCCGCTCGTCTATGCCACCTTGCTGGTAACGGTGGCCTCAGGGCTGCACTATTTCTATCGCTCGGTGATGCTCATCGAGTCCTATCAGAGGGCGGAAGCAAACAGTGCCAAGAAGGGGAATTAGAATCTGCAAGGTCCAACCGGATTCACCGGCCCAGGCTGCTGGGCTCTCCCCGGGAGACGAAATCCTTGCGGTGAATGGAAAACTGGTTTCGGACGAGCTGGCCCTGAGGTTTCGCCTCGCCGAAGAGTCAGTCGAGCTGGAAGTGCTCAAGGCCGGCGGGCGGAAAGAGCGTATCGCGGCGGATCTGACCGACGGCCGAAGTCTCGGAGTCGAGGTTGAAGATTTTCGGACGCGAACCTGCAACAACGATTGCCTGTTCTGCTTCATCAATCAGTTGCCCCCTGGCGTGCGGAAATCGCTCAAGGTCAAGGACGACGACTACCGGCTCTCTTTCCTTCACGGCAACTACATCACCCTCACCAACCTATCCGAAAGTGAGCTCGACCGGATCATCGAGCAAGCGCTGTCGCCGCTTTATGTCTCCGTGCACGCGACCGATCCTGAGTTGCGAACCCGGATTATGGGGCGCAGAAAAGCCGACGACCTGGCCGGCAAGCTGCGCAAGCTGGTGGACGGCGGCATCCGGATTCACGCTCAGGTCGTACTCATGCCGCGAGTCAACGACGGCGAGCACCTTTCGAAGACAGTTTTCGATCTCTATTCTTACTTTCCAGGTGTCAGCTCGGTCGCCCTTGTACCCTTGGGACTCTCGGACTACGGTCCGGCCCGGGAAGTATTCACTCCGGTCACACCACGCTTTTGTCGCGAAGTCATCCGTCAGACAGCATCCTGGCAGCGCCAATTCAGGCGAGAAACAGGCAGGGGCTTCGCATATCTCGCCGACGAATTCTACATCCAGGGAGGAGTGCCGCTCCCCGGCTCCAGGTACTACGACGATTTTGCCCAAATTGAAGACGGCGTCGGGATGGTGCGCCATTTCCTGAACGACTTCGCGTCCCACCTAAGAAGAGGATACAAGCTGAGGCCGCGCCTCAGGGGAACGCTGGCGACTGGAAGGCTCTTCTATTCATTCCTGCGGGCGTGCGTCGCCCGGCTCAACCGGGAACTGGGATCGCGACTCACTGCCGTCGAAGTGGAGAACCGTTTCCTGGGAAGGGATATCACCGTGGCGGGGCTCCTCGCCGGGAGGGATTGCATCGAGGCCCTTGCCGGGCGCACTCTGGGCGACTTCATCGTGATCCCAAACGAGGCGGTATCCCGGGTTGAAGGGATTCTGATCGACGACATGACGCCGGCCGACCTTGCGCGCCGGCTCGGCAGGCCCGTGTTCTCGAGCGGACGCACCATGCGCGACTTCTTCGAGTTGCTTGGACGCCTCTAGCGAAAGCTATTGTTTTTGGGACGTATCTCCTGCAAAATGTTTGACCTCAGCGCGGAGGCAATATGGCCAGAACTATCCAAGGGAAACTGGATGCTATCGGAATTCGATTTGCGATCGTGATCAGCCGATTCAACTCATTTATCGGCGATCGCTTGCTAAGCGGCGCCCTCGACGGCTTGGAGCGTCACGGCGCGGCGCCGGACGACATCACCGTCGTTTGGGTGCCCGGCTCCTTTGAGATAGTCCTGGCGGCCAAGAAACTGGCGCTCTCGCGCAAGTACGATGCCGTCATTTGCCTGGGGGCGTTGTTGCAGGGCGAAACCCCTCACTTTGAGTACATCTCCTCTACGGTCACCAGGGGGATTGGGAACGTCAGCCTGGAATCCGGGGTCCCGGTAATCTATGGCGTTCTTACGTGCAACACCCTGGAAGAGGCGATTGATCGGGCCGGGCTCAAGTCAGGGAACCGAGGCTTTGACGCCGCCCTCTCAGCGATAGAGATGGTTCAGGTCTTGAAGCAGTTATAGGGCCGCGGACGCTTCAGCGCACTCCTATTACCGCATCCTCGGATCGCATTGTCAGAAATGGGACTCAGAAGGACCGCGCGCGAATGCGCGCTGCAAATGCTCTATGAATATGACGTGGGCAAGCATGCCCTCGACATGATCCTGGCGTCTTTCTGGGAGATGAACGAACAGCCGGACAAGGTGCGCGAGTTTGCCGACCATCTGTTCACGGGAACGGTCACCCGCATGAAGGAGATTGACCGGATCATCCAGGCTCACACCAAGAACTGGCGCTTAAGCCGCATGGCGGCAGTGGACCGGAATGTCCTGCGCCTCGCGGTTTACGAATTGCTCTCGGACGTCAAGACGCCCGACACCGTGGTAATCAACGAGGCTCTGGAGATCGCCAAAAAGTTTTCCACCAACGAATCGGCGCAGTTCGTGAACGGCATCCTGGACAGCATCAAGAACGACCTTCTGAAAGAAAGGGCGAAGGAGTAATGGAGCAAGAAACCAATCCCCTGGTTCAACGCCGCTTGAAACTGGAGGAATTGAAGCGCCGGGGCTACGATCCTTACCCGCACAGGTTTGATTACAGCCACACGTTGAGACAGGTGCACGACCGTTACGACGCCGCCACAGCGCAAGAATTGGAAGCGTCCAAACCGACGGTGCGCGTGTGCGGGCGCATCATGGCGCTGCGCCCGCACGGCAAAGCCGGTTTTCTGGACCTTTTCGACGGTGAGCGGCGGCTCCAGGTCTACGTGCGGCAGGACCGTGTGGCGCCTGAGGTTTTCGGGCTTTACGAGCTTTTCGACCTCGGCGACATCGCAGGTGCGGAGGGTGCGCTTTTCCGAACGCGCACCAACGAGCTCACCGTCCTGGCTTCTTCGCTGCAGCACCTCGCCAAGAGCTTGCGGCCACTGCCGGAGAAGTGGCACGGGCTCGCCGACGTCGAGACCAGGTTCCGCCAGCGCTACGTCGACCTCATCGTCAATCGCGAAGTGCGCGCGGCCTTCGTCAGGCGCGGCAAGATCATCCGGGAGATCCGGAGATTTCTCGATGCCCGAGATTACCTCGAGGTGGAGACTCCTGTGCTGCAGACGATTGCGGGCGGCGCGCTGGCGCGACCCTTCAAGACGCATCTCCACGCCCTGGACATCGATTTGCATTTGCGCATCGCCCTCGAGCTCCATCTCAAGCGCCTTATCGTCGGCGGCATCCCACGCGTCTACGAGCTGAGCCGGATATTCCGCAACGAAGGCATTTCGACTCAGCACAACCCTGAATTCACCATGCTCGAGTTCTACCAGGCATACAGCGACTTTCGCGATCTGATGGACTTGACCCAGGCGATGATCACGGAGATCGCCGAGGCGGTCACCGGTTCGCGCCAGGTTCCTTACCAGGAACACACGTTGGACTTCGACCACTGGCAGCGTTACTCGATGAGGGATGCGATTCTGCAGTTCTGGCCCGAATCTGTTTCCAGGCCTCCCATGGAGGAATTACGCTCCGAGGAGAAACTGCGCGCGTGGGCGCGCGCCCTGGGCGCCGAATTCGAGCCTGGCGACAGAGCAGGCAAGCTCTTGGCAGCCATTTTCGAACTGGTCGTTGAGCCCAACCTGATCCAACCCACTTTCATCTACGACTATCCGACAGAGCTTTCGCCGCTTTCCAAAACCAAGCCCGATGACCCGGACACCGTGGAGCGCTTCGAGCTCTACATTGCCGGCATGGAGATCGCGAACGCTTATTCGGAGTTGAACGATCCGCTCGAACAGCGGGCGCGTTTCGAGGAGCAGCTCAAGGCGCGGGGCCGCGGCGATCTGGAGGCGCACGCGATGGACGAGGATTACCTTCGCGCATTGAGCTACGGCATGCCGCCGACGGCCGGTGAGGGAATCGGGATCGACCGGCTCACCATGGTGCTGACCAACTCACGCTCCATCCGCGACGTGATCCTGTTCCCGTTATTGCGACCCGAATCAGGAGGAGAATAGCACAGAGTACTGAGCGCTGAGATTACGGCCTGCCTCAGCACTCAGTACTCAGCACTTCGAAAGGCTTGGCATGGGATCTTGATGAAATTCGAATTGTTTGTCGCGCTCCGATACCTCAAGGCAAAACGCAAACAGACAATGGTGTCGGTGATCTCCGCCATTTCCGTGCTCGGCATCACTGCCGGCGTCATGGCCCTGGTAATCGCCTTGGCCCTATCCACTGGGTTCCGAGAAGATGTCCAGACCAAGATCGTCCGCGCAACGTCCTATATCAATCTTCTGCACATCGACAGCACCCCTCTGCGTGACTACGAGCCCCTGCTCACGCAACTGGGCCGCGTGCCCCACGTGACCGGCGTAGCACCTGCGATATTGAACCAGGTGTTCGTCGCGAGTTCCACGCGCAACCAGGGGGCCGTGCTCAAAGGAGTCGACCCCGAGCGTGAGAGGCAAGTCTCCGATTTCTTTTCCTACATCATAGACGGGGATCCAAACGCCCTGGAGGAGGGCACGGAGTCTGCGCCTGCAGACCTGGACACGCTTCCCCCGCCGAGCAACATCATCGTTGGAAAGGAGATGGCACGTTCACTCGGTGTCAAGCTTGGCGACACCTTGAGGGTGTTTTTCCCGATGGGTAGATTGACTCCTTTCGGTATGACAGTCTCGCCAAAGACATTCCGCGTTGCCGCCATTTTCGAGTCGGGGCTGTGGGACTACGACTCAAACTGGGCATACACGAACATGGCCGCTGCGCGCCGGCTGTTTTCTCTTCCGTCCGCCTCGGCATCCGTGCTGCAGTTCAGGACCGACAACGTGGAAGAGGTCGAATCGGTGGCCGACGCTATCCGCGCGGTCGCGGGTCCCGGCTTTATCACGACTACTTGGATCGATCTCAACAAGCCTCTCTTCTCTGCCCTGAAACTCGAGAAAATCGCATTGTTCCTCACCATCGGCCTGATCGTTTTCGTCGCGTCGCTGAACATCGTGACCACCCTGATCATGATGGTGCTCGAAAAACAGCGGGACATTGCCATCCTGACGGCAATGGGCGCGACACAGAAGACCATCATGTGGGTGTTCATACTCCAGGGGCTGATCATTGGTGTGATTGGAACCGCTTTAGGCGCCGGCCTCGGCATTGGGGTGAGCCACGTCCTAGACAAATACAAGTTGATCCGATTGCAGGCCGAGGTCTACGGCATCCCCTACATCCCGTTTCACGCAAAGATCTGGGATGTTGCGCTGATTTGCGCCACTGCCTTGCTGATCAGCTTTGTGGCCACGATTTATCCGGCGCGCAGCGCCTCGCGCCTCGATCCCGTGGAGGTCCTGCGACATGAATGATCTCCTGACGGTGCGGGGCTTGTGGAAGGGCTACCGATCTGCGGCGGAGCGCATCGAAGTGCTCGTGGATCTGAACCTGGACCTCAGTGAGGGGGAAATGATGGCGGTGACCGGGGTTTCAGGATCCGGCAAGAGCACCTTGCTGCACCTGCTCGGCGGCATGGATCGCCCCGATCAAGGCTCGATCGTCATTCAAGGCGTCGAAATCACCGGGCTTGCCTTGCCGGAACTATCGCGGTTCCGCAACTACACGGTCGGCTTCGTTTTTCAGTTTCACCATTTGCTGCCGGAGTTCACAGCCATCGAAAACGTCATGATGCCGCTCCTCCTCCGGGGCGAGGCGCCGCGGCAAGCTCACAACCTTGCGCACGCTGCGCTCGCGAACGTCGGCATGGAGAAGCGCGTGGCTCATCGTCCTGGCGAACTCTCCGGTGGGGAGCAGCAGCGGGTCGCGATCGCGAGAGCACTGGTGGGGCGGCCGAAGCTGTTGCTTGCCGACGAGCCCACGGGAAATCTGGATCTGCGCACCGGCGCGGCAATCGGCGAGTTGATCCGCGCGCTGCATAAGCAGCACGGACTCACTTCCATCCTCGTTACGCACAATGAGAGACTGGCGGAGATCTGCACGCGCAGCTGCCGTTTGGAAAACGGCAAGCTGTTCGCGCGATAAACGAGCCTCCGGCTCCTGATCTTGTCCGGAGGCTGTTTTTTCAGCGCAGCCTTTTCGGTTCGGCTATACTTGTATGATGACTTTATGGATTGTCGCTGCCATCGTCTTTTTGCTAAACCTGCCGTTCGGGCGCTGGCGCGCGCGGGTTCGCAGATTCTCTCCCCAGTGGATGATGGCGATTCACATCCCCGTCCCTATGGTTATAGCCTGCCGCATCTTCTCCGGACTCGGCTGGCACCTCATTACTTTTCCAGTGATAATCGGAGCCTTCTTCTGCGGCCAATTCGTGGGAGGCAGGTTCCTCAACAAGTGCTAACCCGGATCATTCTTAAAAAGAAGAGCGGCAAGGCGCAGATCTCTTTCAGAGCCGCGACCGCAAGGGAGCGGGTGGCAACGCACGAATGGCCCAGAATGAAAGAAACTGGATAGACCGCCCGCTCGCTCACGCTCGCGGCTCTGCGTGGGTCAACCAGCAATTTGGCGCATCGTGTTCGTGAATAATCCAAGCCAAAGACGATCTTAGAAACTGAACCGCAAAGACATTTGGATCGTGCGCGCCCTGCCCGCAGTCGAGCTGATCATGCCGAAGGTACTCCGAGAGGACAGATCCGCCGTGGGCGAAGTGAAGTTCGTGTTATTCAGGAAATTGTAGACTTCGCAACGAAACACAACCTCCCTGGTCTTTTTCACGCGAATGTGCTTCACGATGGACAGATCTATGTCAAAATAACGGGGCCCGCGAAAGCTGTTTCGCCCTGAGGTCCCGGTTTCTCCGGCTGAAGGAAAGGAAAAGAGACTCCGAATTTGCTCAACATAAAACCAGTACACTCCGTATTCGGAACGAATCACACTGCCGATGTTGCGGTTGCCGAAGTAATTGGCCCAGCTGTTCACGCCGGCGGCCAGAGTCTGACGCCCTGACGAGACCGTAAAAGGCACTCCGCTCTCCCACACGCCGAGGAACCCGATGTCCCAACCGGTGACACTTTGCCGGAACCATTCCGGGGCATCGCGCAGAAAGGTCCTTTTCGCAGGAGGGAGAGAATAAGTCGCCCTCGCGGTGACCACATGCGGCCGGTCGGCGTCACTTCGTCCTTTATTGAGAGCAACGTTGAAATTGTCGACGGGACTTGTAAAACCACCCCCATCCACAGAGATGTTATCCAACGACTTGCTCCACGTGTAGGACACATCCGCATTCAGCGCGCCATATCGCTGCAGAATTCGCGCCTGCACGGAGTCATAGTAGGACCGCCCCAAGTTAGTCCCCACAATCAGATTGTCAAACTGCGGGAAGTTTCTCAAATAGAAGTCCGAAAGTCCTGCGGCGCTGTACTTGGAGTAATAGCTGCGATCCAGCGTATCCGCAGCGGCACCCGCTTGGCCCTGATCGAAGGCAGCACCGCCCAGCGCATTGATGGCTCCGCCCACCGACCCGAAGACACGCACCAGAGTATTGGTGGCCGGCACAGGCGTGAGGTCGCTTCTAAAGGCCTGGATTTGTTCGAACGCCTGCAGAAAATCCCCCTGGATCCTGGGCTGATTCAGGTTCACGTTCATAAACAGATCCATCCCGCGGCTACCGACATAACCCGCCTCTACCACCGTGCCGGGGTGAACCCGCTTCTGCACAAACAGACTGAACTGGTGAACGTAGCCCGTGCGTAGACCCGGATCAAAAATCGCGGCCGTTGTGGCGCGCGTGTTTGGCAACGTAACGGTGGGCGCGGCAGGCTGAACCGGAAGAGGAATGCCATCGCTGACGCGCACGTCGCCGGAGGACCGGTTGGGAAAAACGCTCACGGTCTGAGAGAAGCCCGGTGTGTTGGCAGACACGAAGTCTGCGGCCGCACCAACAAGGCGGTCATAAAACAAGCCATAACCTCCGCGGACGACGGCCGAACCATCTCCCCGCGGATCCCAGGCAAATCCGATTCTAGGCGCAAAGTTGTTCTTGTCGCTCGTGTACCACTGGCCGCCCGGTTGGAGCGTCAAGTTCGAGAGCCCGGCAGACTGGCGAATCTGCGAAGCCTGGTCGAGCACTCCCTGTTGCCCGTCGCCCTCGGAGGGCACGCTGCCATATTCGTATCGGACTCCAAAGCTCAGAGATAGGTTTTTCTTTGGCCTCCAGTCATCCTGAAGGAATAGGCCATATTCGTGGAAGGCAAAGCTGCGTGTCTGAGGGGTGCCGCTCGGCTGGAACATCTGGAGGTTGCTGTAAAACGTCTGATTCACTTGTTCCATGCGTCCCAGCAGCGCGTTATACAGCACCTGGAAAGTCTGCCTCTCGTCGGGTGTGACTGAGCTGATACTGGGGCCGATCGAGGCGGGCGGCTCGTTGCCGAAGGACGTTCCAAAGGTTACGTCAGGAAATACACCCGCAGCAGTGGACGATTTCTGCGTCGTAAACCGCAAGTTCAATCCGGCCTTGAAGGAATGCAGCCCGCGAACCAGGGTCAGGTTGTCCGCGATCTCGCTGGCCGCTGAACCCCGGCTCGAAGGGAAGTCGGGGTCCAATGGGTCCGTCCACAGACCAGAGATCATCATCGGCGTTGATTGGCGCGCGGGGCGAAGCAGAGAAACGGAATCGCTTCGCCGGCCTGCCCGGAATTCATTCACCATCCGAGGCGAGATGATCCAATCGGATCCAAGGGAGAAGCCCCACGGCCGATCCTTTTCAGTGCCGCTCGGCTGGCCGGGAAAAGTGGCGTCGGCGTTGCCCTGCCAATCAACCGAGTTATCGCGGCCCCAGCTCTGGCGAAAAAAGAGCCGGTGAGTGGCTGTCAGGTTGTAATCGACCCGAATCGTGAACTGATCCTCAGCGCCGTTGACTGGATTGTTGAATCGATACCCGGCCGTGTTGATCCCATCTCCGACAGCGCCGTTGTTAGGAGCGGGAAGCAGGCTCAGGACCTTTGCAACCGCAGAGTCGATTCCCCGGCCACGAGGATCATTCTGCACGATGTTGTAAGTCTGCACCGTGGTGCCGCCCAGTGGCAGCCACCTGAAAATGCCGGCTTTGGCATCCGAAGTCAGAACGGTGCGGTTGCGGACGATCTCCTGCTTTGCGCGCATTCCCTGATAATTGCCGAAGATCAAAGCGCGGCCGCCGGCGGCCGGGCCACCGATGGAAAAACCAAAGGTGTTCAAGTCGGATTTCGGCTTTTTGCCGTCCACCGCATTGTTAAAAAAATCGTTCGCATTCAGAGCATCGTTTTGCAGGTAATGGTAAGCCTCACCCGACCAATGGCCGCCGCCGGATCGAGTTACGAGCAAGATCTGCGCGCCGGCGTTTCGCCCGTACTCAGCCTTTCCTCCGGCAGCGATAACCCGAACCTGCTCGATGGTGTTCGTGTTGTTCGCGACGAGCGAGAGCCCGAGGCGGGGAGAAACGGGATCGTTTGCATTCATGCTGTCCAAGTTCAGGTTATTGCTTCCCTGGCGGGTTCCATTGAAACGGGAGAAACCTTCGCTACCGCCCTCCAGTTCGACTCCCGATTGGAAGACTGCAAGCAGAACCGGCGCAAGCGTCAATTGAGGAAGCAATACGATATCCCCACTCGAAAAAGTGCGTAAAACCTGGGGATCGAGGATGGCCGCCAGTTCGCTCGCGTTCTTGGTCACCGGGGCGCTGGATGGATCGCCGGGCTGCAACGTCAGGCTGACGCTCAGACTATCGTTGATGTTCAGAACGATTCCCCTATAAACAGTCCTGCGAAAGCCGCCTGCCCGGACGGTCACATCAAACTCTCCGGGCGGGAGCGAGGGAAAAAGAAACGATCCCTGATCGCCGGTTACGGCCTCGAAGTGCGCCTGACTCACGACAGCCACCGCGGAGACCTTCGCTCCTGGAATCGCCGCTCCAGACTGCGCGCGAACCACGCCGCCCAGCCGGGCGGATACAATCTGCGCATGGATGTCCATTGTTAGAATGACGATTCCGGTCGCCAGCAACCATCCGACTCTGCTTCTGTAGATCACGCGTATCTCCTAGATCTCCAATCTCACGGTTCGGGGAGAAAGGCGAGTTCGCCTTGCCTCGACGCCGGCAAATAATATACGATTCCGGGTGCCATTGTCACCGTTACGGAATCCACGCGGGGCCGGAAAGGACAATGACTGGCCGCGAACGCCGGCCTCGGCGGCAATGAGCAGTGCTTTCGGAGTCTCAAGCTGGAACAGGTTTCCGGGTCTGGCATCCTGGATGCTCCCGATAGGCCATTCATGCATTAGCTGCACTAGGTCCTGGATCTGAGTAAGGAGAGAAGCATGTCTTTGAAGTATCGCCCACCTCTGCAAATCCTGTTGGCGGTCTGCCTGATCATTGCCGGCTTGCCCAAGGAGTTTCGGGCACAGATAAAACTGTTCGCAAGGGTTCAGCCCAATAAGGAGAGAATCAACATCAGCGCGGAAATTTACGATCCTGCCAGCAGCGCCTTTACCGCGGCAGCCGGGCCTATGTTCAGCGCGCGCACATCGCACACAGCGACAAGACTGCCAAACGGAAGGATACTCATCACCGGCGGGCACGATGGCCTGCAATACTTGAGCACCGCAGAGATTTTCGATCCCCTGACGGGCACGTCCGCGGAAACGACGAAAATTGATCCCACAACTTCTGAGAGAGTTGCATCAAGTCTGGTAACTGCCCGCCAAGGCCATACAGCCACGCTATTGCAGAACGGCATGGTTCTTATAGTCGGCGGTTACAACGGAACCTATCTCAATAGTGCAGAGCTTTACAATCCGGCGACCGGGGTTTTCTCACTCCTCTCAAGCAACTTGGCCACCGGTCGGGCATACCACACCGCGACCCTGCAGTTCGACGGCCAGGTTCTGATCGCCGGCGGTTACAACAACGGTTATCTTAACTCGCTTGAACTATACAATCCTTCGACCCGGACTTTCACACAGCTTTCTCCCACGCTGGGCTCGGCTCGCGCATATCATTCGGCGACCCGGTTGTCGGACGGCAAGGTCCTTATCGCCGGCGGTTACGACGGAACAAATTACCTGGGCACCGGATCGATCTATAACCCTTCCGATATGTCCGTGCAGCCCATTGCAAGGACAATGACCACGGGCCGCGACAACCACACGGCGACGTTGCTGCCGGACGGCAAAGTGATAATCGCCGGCGGCTTTAACGGCAGCGCACTCGCCACGGCCGAGATCTTCGATCCAGCCGCAGGCTCCTTTACGGCAGTGTCAAGCCAGATGTCGGCGCCTCGGCAACAGCACACGGCGACATTGCTGGACAGCGGGAAGGTGATGATTGCAGGAGGGGGCAACGGCAGCCCGCTCGCGGCCGCCGAGATCTACGATCCCTCAACTCAAAAATTCTCGGCAATCCAGAGTCCCATGATCGCCGCGCGGCAGAATCACACGGCGACGTTGCTGAAAGACGGCAGGGTGTTGCTGGAGGGCGGGCAGAACGCGGATTTGTTGGTTTTCGACGTGAATGCAGACAGCAGCGACAACGTTGCGCCGAACATCGTTTTCACCGGCGACTCCAAACGCGGCGTCGTTTCATACACGGGATCCGGGACAGTGCTTATCTTCTCGGCCGTGACCGGCAAGACATTGAACACCATCGCGACGGGGGGTGAACCCACCTTCATCACTCCGCTATCCGACGGACACACACTGGCAATAGTCTCGGCTTTCGACAACAGGATTTTCCTGATCGATACGAACACTTCTCAGCTCACATCTACCCTTACCTTCTCGGGTGCTGAGTTCGGATTCGGCTCGATCGTGACCGTCGCGCACAACAGCAACGTCGGATTTGTCTCTTCGGAGGGGACCGGAGAAGTCATCAAATTCAGTCTGCCGGACGGAAAAGTGCTGGGCCGACTCGGCGGCTTGAGTGCTCCGTCTCAGCTCACCATTACGCCCGACGACAGGACCCTTATTGTCGTGGATCCGGGAACCACGCAATTGATTTTCGTGGACCCCTCCACGATGCAGAAAAAAACTGCGCTGGATGCCAAGAACTGGGATCCGGACGCCGCCTTCACCATCTGCAATAACATCGCCCTCTCAGCGGACGGCAGCACGGGAATCATTGCCAGTCGGGGACAAAACGCCGATTACGTCTATACGGTGTATATTTTCAGCACTTCAACGGCGTCGGTCGAAGCTCTAGAAACGATGACGAACGCGCCCGGATACGCGGCACTCACGCCGGACGGGCAGAACTGGGTGATCCTGGGCGCGGACAGCCTTCTTGTGGTTCCCACGGCAAACCCTGACGGGAAATTGGAACTTTCAAGCCAGGGGGAACCGCTGATATCCGCCAATATCGTTTTCTCGCCGGATTCCAAGTACGCCTACTACACTTCGGCAACAAGCGATTACTTTCTCAAACAGAACCTGTCGTCACTTGCTGTGGAAGGACATCTGAACTTGGGAGACGATCCCAACGTGCTCTTGGATCAGTCGGCGACCGTGGCCGAGACGCCGGACGGCCAGACGTTTGCGGCACTGAATTTCGTCAGCAACAACATCGCGCTCATTACCTTGGATACGCTCCTGGTAAGCTCCAAATTTGTCAGTGGTCCGGACCCCTATACCGAAGTCCCATCCTTCACCAGCCTCTGCCTCATAAACACGTCGGACTCCACGGCAAACATCCAAATCTCGGCAGTTCACGATTACGGCAGCAATGTAGCCGGCACGGGCATAACCAACCCGGTCACTATCGCCCTCGCGCCCAACGGTCAGATTTCAGCAACCGTCGATCAACTGTTCGGCTTCGATGGAGTGGCGGCTCAGGCGGGATGGTTGTCGGTCGTCAGCGACATTCCCGAGGTCGTCGGCTACGTCTCCGCCGGCCAAGTGCAGGGATCCTGGCTGGGCCCGACGATAAGGCGGTTGGACGGTGTGCCCCTCGTTCGCGACCCGCTGCACGATTGGATTGTCCCGGAGGTTTCGAGGGAAACGGGGCGTACCACGGAGCTTAATTTCCTGAATCCTTATTACAGCAGTGCGGCTTACAATTTATCCAGTATGACGGCCGACGGATCTTCGATAGAAGACCGCACCGATGTTTCCATTACCAGCGCCCAACGCATATCCCAGTCATTCACAGCCGTCTACACGCAAACCAAGCAGGGTCAGGTGCTGATCGCCGGCGGACAGGACGCAACCACGACGCTCAGTTCTGCGGAAGTCTATGACCCGACGGGCCTCATTTTCAATGCGACGGCCGGGACAATGAACCGAGCGGTTCAATCTCAAATGGCGACGGTGCTATCGAGCAGCAAGGTCCTGACGGCTGGAGGGAAAGACAGCAGCAACAACATCGTGAATTACGCCGAAGTCTATGATCCAGTGAGCGGCGCCTTCACCGTGACAACGGGCGCAATGAACACGGAGCGATACCGTGGCACGGCGACTCTGCTGCAGGACGGCAGGGTGTTGATCGCCGGAGGGCAGACTTCACGCACTACCAGCAATACTGCGGAGCTGTATGACGCAACGGCGAGCACTTTTTCGTATACGCCAGGAACGATGGCTTCGGCACGCGACTCTCATACCGCTACATTATTGGCAAACGGCAAGGTGCTGATCGCGGGAGGTTCCGATGGCAACCAGGTGCTCGACACCGCCGAGCTCTTCGATCCAAGCACTGGCACCTTTGCCGCCACGGGGAAAATGACCGCGCAGCGGGCGTTTCACACGGCGACGCTATTGTCGGACGGAAAGGTCTTGATTGCAGGGGGATACAACGGCAGCTATCTAAGCACCGCAGAAATCTAC
>Ga0315282_10009185_pt1 | contig 15777 bp, 10 predicted proteins | sample YL17G07_20_MG_FD_203693 | JGI IMG/M metagenome (GOLD analysis project Ga0315282, IMG submission 203693) | Sediment microbial communities from Yellowstone Lake, YNP, Wyoming, USA - YL17G07_20 | ecosystem: Environmental > Aquatic > Freshwater > Lake > Sediment | place: USA: Wyoming | collected...
AGACATCATCGAAGCCGATGTTTAATCTTCTGGGAACTCCAGCCAAGGACAAGCAGCAGAAATTTTATGATACGGACCATATCCCGCCGGTCAATGAAATGATCAAGGAATCTTTGCTCTGGCTGGACAAGTATTTGGGCCCAGTGAAATAATCAGCTTAGAGCAAGCTGTGAGCGCTGAGCCGGGGGAAGAAAATATTCAGTTCACCTTTATTCCAATATTCTTGGGAGGATAACCACGGTCTGGTTCAGGTCTGGAGCGGTTGACGGATAATAAACCTCCTGGTTGTCCGCGCGGACCTTGATGTAGTATTCGATATCAAATTCCTGGGGCTGAAACGTCACGCCATAGACCCCGCGGGCGACGTGGGTAAGCGGCACGGGCTTGAACCTTCCCTTGCCCATCTCCCTCCAACAAAACACCGTGTCCTTGGGTTTTGATCGGCACAGAATGATAACTTTAAGCTTCAACGGTTCTCCGGGTTCAAGACTCGTCCTCACCGCCGGGACGATGATCCGCACCGGCCCTTCATAGGTTTTGGAAAGCCCGGCCTCGGGAGGAAGCTCTGTGCTCAGGATCTTTCTGAGTTCCTCGCCAGGTTTTTCCAAGGCCTCCGTCAGATTGTGCTGCTCCCAGTTGGCGATCGTGCCCATCTCACCCGTATTGCTCACGGTCGCCAGGAGATGCTGCAGGATTTGCCTGGCTGAATCCACCATCTTGACCCGGAAAGGAAGCGCATTCTCCACGGCGAGTTTTGCCCGAGCGTTTTCATCTTTCTCTGCTTTGACCTTTTCCATTTCTTGGTTGTAGACCGCCCAGAGGCAGTTGAAATGGGCCACTTCCCTCATATACCGAAAATGGTTCAGCCAATAATCAAAACGTTCCCGATAGCCTTTTCCCTTGATGTCAGGGGAGATCGTCAACAGATCATCGACGAACTGAAAACTTTTCTTGACCTCATCCCAGGGTTTCGGATTCGGCACGATCCCCCCGGGACCGTTTGTCCAGACCACGGGAATGGGAAGTTTCCCGTCGACCCGGGTGAAAATCTGGGCTATTTCTTCCGCCGCCGCCTTCCCGAATTGGTTCCGGGCCCAGTCGCGATAAAAATCGATCGCCTGCAGGAAACGGGGCGTCTCCGGCCAGTCGGCTTCATAATCGAGGACCGCCGGACCGCCGCAGTTGATCTTCTTTAGAAAGCTCCTCCCCTGGATGACGATTCCGGCGATGGCCGGATAATAAATGCGGTCGGCAAATTCGATCGCCAAACGGCCGTCGGCCACGGCGATGTTCGGAAAACTGAAATCCAAGGCCCGGAATTTTCCGACGCGGTCAAAGATATCCAAGCTCTCGAGGACTTTTTTCCCCTGGATCGAGACATCGAACACCCGGCCGCGTTTCCGGTCGACCTGGCCTTCGCAGAATTTCAGGCTGACGCCATAGGTCCCGTCGGGTATCGGGATATAGTATGCGAAAACCCGGTCCCGGACATCCTGGTACACCGGGCTTTCTTTTGTCCCGGCGATCGGCGTGTCTTTGAAAGACACATACTGGCCGGTGATGGGTCCGGTCTCGCGGGAGAGCCGCTTCGGAAGGGTGTTCCAACCCTGATCCCACCCCGCCCTTGCCAGGGCCAACACGTTGGGCGAAAGCATCCGGGTCCTCCAATGGATGCCCAGGAGTCCGTCACAGCCGTAGCGCAGGGCATCGACCGCGTCCCGGCGCATCCTCCCCACCCAGAGTTGGGGCGAGGTGAGCGAAGGGTCGTCTTCGAGCCAGGGGATGGCCCACCGCGAGCGGCCTTCAATCCGCGAGAAGCCGGGATCAACGGGAGCTTTTCCCACTTCCCGGTTGATGCAGCTCATGGCCACACTCTTGGGCAGGGCCTGATCGAAAAGGGTCCGGTTGGAGGGAGGTCCGATGACCCAGCCGCAGGTGGCCAGGTTGAAGGGGACCTTTGTTTCCCGGTGCGCGAGCACTGCCTGATCGAGGTCCGTGGTCACGGCCTTAATCTGTTCCGAGGTAGCGTCGTCCCAGGTCCAGCCTTCGGAGGTCCAGAGCCAATAATAGTCAATCGGATAGGATGCGGCTATCCGGCCGAATACGCCTTTGTAGATCTCTCGGATATTCTCAGGTTTCATCGGGTCTTTTCCCAGGGATTTGAGACGGCCCGCGACGAGCCGCGGGATTATGAGTGGCGTTTCGGTGCCTACACAAGTCAGGACCCCGAGGCTCCGGGCAAAGCTAAAAGCATCATGGAATACGGCTGCAGCCCGGTTGAAGACTTCATTGGAATCGCCTGGGGTTACAGGCTCCGGGCACATCCCTTCCATGACGTCGTTCCCGTAATCATCGCGCTCAAAAAGCTCAGAGGCCCCCAGATGAAAATCGCCCGTTTTCTTCGGCTGGTAACCCCAGTTGCCGCGCAAGGTATTTTGGTAGCTCGAGGGATAGCTGAACTTGACCCGGCCGTCGGGGCCAAAATCCTGCGGGAGGCCGATCCAGACGGTGGGCTCGGCGTTGGGTCCGCCCTCAGGATAGGTATGAAGCCCAAAGAAATTCATTCTGAGCTTGGGGAGCTGGCCCAGGATCGCTTTGTAACCCTCCAGGGTCCACCAGTCCGGGCCCTCCGGGAAATAATGGAAGGGCTGGATGCCCCGCACCCGAAAGAGGGGCCTTCCCGTCTCGTCGAGATCGGGAATGCCGAAGCTCACTCTCTCTTCGGGAACGACATCTCCCTCAAGATAGAAGCGGACGCCCAGCGTCTCCAGAAAATAATAAGTTCCATAAAGGATACCGGGCCCCTCTCCGCCCGCGATGAGGAGGTGGAATTTTTCGCGCTGCTTGACCGTTTTCAGCCAATAGTCCTCGCGGCCGAGTATGGGAATCTGATCCTCGGAAACTTCTTCGATCGACTGCCTGCTCTCCCTATCTTTCCTTAGCAGGCGAGCCTGCTGGGAGACGATGATTGCCGGGTTCTTGAGGTCGGCCAAGAAATCCTGCGTGAGGACCGGGACCAGCTCCCCCGTCAGCAAATAGAGATAGCGGCGGAGCTCGGAGGCGCTCAGTCTTTCCAGGGAGGTGGGGTTCTGCGATATGACGATGACCGGGGCTTTATTGGATCTGGTGCAACAGATCAGCCCGATGATTATAAACAAAATAAATAAACCGACAGCTCCGTTTCTTCTTGCCGCCATGCCGAACTCCTTTAGGCCCATTCTAATACAAAAAAAGGGTCAGAAACAGGCCTTCGTATTTCCAGACTGGGGAACGTCCCCCGGTTTATGACGAGATTGACTGACAGCATGCTATAATCGTCGCACCATGAATGCCCGCGAGCGGTTCAACCGGGTCCTGCATTGGCAAAAGCCCGACCGCGTCCCCAACTTGGAATTCGGCTACTGGGACAAGACCGTCCTGCTCTGGCACGAACAGGGATTGCCTTCGTCGCTTCGAACCAACGAGGATATCGAAAGATATCTGGGACTCGAAGGGACCTCGATCATCGCCGAGGTCCCGGTTAAGAACGGACTCTACCCTCCGTTCGAAGAAAAAACCCTGGAAACGAGGGGCGAGCGCCGGATCATCCAGAATAAGGAGGGCCTGATCTGCGAAGTCCTGGAGAGCGATTCGTCGATCCCTCGTTACCTCAAATATGTAGTCGAGACGCGAGTGGATTGGGAAAAACTCAAGCGGGAGCGGTTGGACGTCGACTGCCCGGAAAGGGTCGGAGAGATGAGTATGGCCGTCGAAGCCGCGCACGCTCAGGGCTTGCCCGTTCGGTTCGACGCCGGCTCACTCTACGGCTGGCTCCGCAACTGGATGGGCCTTGAGAAATTCTCGTTCGCGCTCCTCGAGGATAGAAAGTGGGTCGAGGAGATGATGGATCATCTGACCGCGATGACCCTTAACCTGATCGAGCGCTCGCTTCCCGGCGACGGGGTCGACGTCGCCTGGTGGTGGGAGGACATGTGCTACAGCCGAGGACCTCTCCTCTCGCCCGTCCTATTCGAAGAGCTGATGGTCCCTCGCTATAAGCTCATCACCACGGCCCTCCGCGCCCGCGGTATCGATGTCAACGTCCTGGACTGCGATGGACGGATCTATGATCTCGTCCCCAGATGGCTGCGGGCGGGAATCAACTGCATGTTTCCCATCGAGGCGGCCCACACCGATCCCATCCGCCTGAGGCAGGAATATGGTCGGGAGATCCTTCTCATCGGCGGAGTGAACAAGTTGAGTCTGATTCAGGGAAAAGAGACGATCGACCGGGAGCTGGAAAACTTGCATCCCCTGGTCGAGCGGGGCGGCTTCATCCCCTGTGTCGACCACCGGGTCCCGCCCGACGTCACCTTCGAAAACTATCTTTATTACCTGGAAAAGAAAAACCGGATCCTCTAATTTTCTAAGAGCATCCAAGTCGGACTAATTCGAGCTTCAAAATAGTGCAGCTCTGAAACCAGATAACCGAGCGGCTTCCTAATGAATGCTGCTCACGGCTCACAGCTCACTATTATTGGGCCAGCTTGGCCAGATCGCCCAAGCTCATGCTCTCGATCAACTTTCTCAACAGGGCGGCGTCGCTCATCCCGTGTCCAGCCACTTTGACCATGAACCGGTTGCCCACATAGAGATTGATTTCAGCTGATTTATACTGGCCGTTGTCCACTTTTTCCGTCCCCGAGAACCCTCCGATCTTGACCGATTTCTCATATCCGTTCTCGGTCTGGTTCTCAAACTCAGTGGCTCCCATCATAGAAACTCCCATCGAGGCGAAGGGAATTCCGGCCATGTCCTGGATGCTGACTTCGATTCGGTCATCGCCTTTGACATAATTAAGGGTCGCCTCCGAGGTGGACATCCCCATGGCCGATGATGTCTGGCCGCCTGGCTTTCCTTTAGTGAATCCCGGGACATCCACGGTGGGAAGGAATTTTTGCAGCTCCCTGAAATTAACGGTTTTCGGCTGTGCCTGTCCCGTCGCGACCAGAGCACAACACATGATAGCCATCACGATGATAGCGATGGTTTTACGCATGCAGACCTCCTTTTTGCGACGTAATCTTCAATGCCTCATGAGCATTTTCGGCTTTAATCATCACGAGTCCTGCTTCGTTACTACTATTCCTATATATTTTATAGTATAAATAACTTTTATCACGGTTTGAGGTCCCAAGTCAAGCCACGAGGAGGAGAAGTCTGACCGTTTTACCCGACAGAACACGCTCCCATTTGAGAATCCCTATGATTATTTTCGCATAGAAACTCGGTCATTTTCAACGGCAGGGTCTTTTGTCTCGTCAAAAAATAAAAAAAGGCCGAAGCAAGAAGGATTGGTTCTTGCCTCTGACGAGATGACGAGATAGACCAAATAGACGAGAAAGACCTTTTTTGACTGTTACCTGGCTATGAGCGCCTCGGCAAAAAGAGTTTTCACTCTGGTTTCCAGAGCGCTCCTGAAGTTTTCGATCGTCTCTTCCTCTCCCCCCTTGAGATAATCTTTGATCTGCATCGGTTTTCCCACATTCACGATAACCGTTTTGGGCACCGGGAAAGGAATGTGGGTTCCATAGAGCGCCAGAGGGGTCACCGGGACCGAGAGGCCATAACGAGTCAGGAGATTATAGGCCATGATCGACGAGCCCTTTCTGAACTTCCTGATGTAGGGATGAGGATCACGGCTGTGAACGCGGCCGCGCCCCTGGAGAGCGATGATGGCCCGTCCCTGCAGCAGGTATTCCTGACATTGCTCGATGGCCTCCCTTCTCCGCCTGTCCAGGTCCACCGGGATGGTCCCGATCTTGGCGATGTTCGAGGAAACGTATTCAACAAAAAGGAATTTTAGAGGAGTCAGCATCAGGTTGACAAAAAGGCCGAGGCTCTTCATGTGCCTTTTCAAGTGTTTGCGGAACAGGAAATTGAGCTCCTGCCGTTTGAAGATGTTCTTGTTGGCGGTAAAAAAAATAGGCCGGGGCACGATCCGGAACAGCGTTGCCACATCCTTGAAGCTGCCGCTGTGGTTGCCGACGATGATGTTGGGACCCTGCCTGACGAAATTCTCTTCGCCCCAGACTTCGATTTTCTTCCCGATCAGGGCGAAATTGCTCAGCCGCCTGATCATCGGCCGGAATCGTTCGTATTCCTGTTCGAAACTGGGTGCGTGCATCGAGTTGCGCTCATTTTACCGGAAACAAGGCGAAATATCAAAAAGGGGCAATCTTGTAAATGCCTAAAAAGCATGGTAATTTAGCAGAGAAAATTCTCCGGCGAGGAGGACCGCAATGATCACGATCATCAGGGAAGGTAACGTTTTTGCCCCTGATCCTCTCGGTCTCAGGGATATCTTGATCGCGGGGAGCCAGATCATCGACGTCGCCGAGCCCGGCCGGGCCCAGGTCCATGGCCCGGAGGTCCAGGTCATCGAGGCGAAGGGCCGGACGATCGTTCCCGGCCTGATCGATACCCACGTCCACATCCTGGGTGGCGGCGGCGAAGGCGGGCCTGCAACCCGGGCGCCCGAGATCACGATCGAAGATATCATCCAGAGCGGAGTGACGACCCTCATCGGCTGCCTGGGGACGGACGGCATCACCCGCCACATGGAATCCCTGCTCGCCAAGGCCCGGGGTTTGGAGGTCGAGGGCATCACCACTTTTATTTTCTCGGGCTCCTACGAGATCCCGGTGAAGACGCTCACCGGAAGCGTTCGGTCCGACCTGGTCCTGATCGATAAAGTCGTCGGCGCGGGTGAGATCGCCATCTCCGACCACCGGTCGTCTCAGCCGACCTTCGATGAATTCGCTCGTCTCGCCGCCGAGTGCCGCGTCGGAGGAATGCTCGGCGGTAAGGCTGGAATTCTCCATTGTCATCTCGGAGACGGAACGAGAAAGCTCGAGCTGCTCTTCCGCCTGCTCCGTGAGACGGAAATCCCTCCCTCCCAGGTTATCCCCACCCACGTCAACCGCAACCGGCCGCTCCTGGAGGAATCCGTGGAATGGGTGCGCCGGGGCGGGACGGTCGACCTGACCACCGGACCCGAGCCGGAACCGGAGAGCGGAGAAGTAGGGATCGAAGAGTCCTTCGCCCTTTTTATCAAGAGCAAAATTCCCCTGACCAATATCACCGTGAGCTCGGACAGCAACGGGAGCTTTCCCGTTTTCGACGAAAGAGGGAGGCTCATCGGCCTGACGATCGCCACCCAGAAAGACCTCCTCCGGAAATTCCGCGATCTCATCGCCTCCAAAACCTTGAAGGTCGAAGAGGCGGCCCGGGTCTTCTCCACGAATCCCGCGGTGTTCTATAAATTCGGCCGAAAGGGCGAAATCAAAGCCGGGAAAGATGCTGATCTCCTGGTCATGGATCAAGACTGCCGCCCGACCCACTGCCTGGCCCTCGGCAGACTGATGATGGCCGAGGGAAAACTCATCGCCCGCGGCACGTTCAGCCCAAAATGACGGACGCAAGAGAACCAAGAAAGATAAGCCTGGGCATCGCCCTTTTTCCTCTCATCGCCATGGGCATTCTCCTGGGCATCGGCTACGGAGTCTACAAGATCAGGCCGCAGGTCCTTCTCGTGGCCGCCGCCTTCCTCACCGCCGGCCTGGGCTTTCTTCTCCGCTTCAGCTGGAAAGAAATGGAGCGGGGCATCGTGGACAGTATCCACAAGGCTATGCCGGCCATCCTGATCATGCTCTCCGTGGGCATTCTGATCGGCTCCTGGATCGCCTGCGGAACCATCCCCATGGTGATCTACTTTGGGTTGAAACTCATCTCGCCCAAGTTCTTCCTGGTCACCGCCTGCCTCGTCTGCAGTTTGACCTCGCTCGCGGCCGGAACGTCATGGGGGACGGTGGGCACACTAGGCGTCGCCTTTATCGGGATCGCCATGGGACTCGGGATACCGTTGGGGCCGGCGGCGGGCGCCATTGTAGCGGGAGCCTATTTCGGGGACAAGATGTCCCCACTCTCAGATATCCCAAATCTCGCCTCGGTCACGGCCGGGGCCAATCTCTTCGACCACATCAAGCACATGTTTTGGTCGGGGGTGCCGGCCTGGCTCATCGGGCTTCTCGTCTATTTTCTCGCCGGGCTGAGCTATAAGGGAAAAGTGATTGAGTCCGAGACAATGACCCTGCTCACCGAGACGCTTAAAAAGAATTTCCATTTCAATATCATCTTGCTCCTGCCCATGGCCATCGTCTTCTATTTCGCCATAAGCAAGAGACCGACCATCCCGGGGATGCTCCTCTCGTCGTTCGTGGCCGCGGCCCTGGCCGTCATCTTCCAGAAAGCGTCGATCCCGGAGATCGCAACGGCCATGAACAGCGGCTACAGGGGGCATACGGGAGTCGCGAGCGTCGACAACCTCATCTCGCGGGGTGGGATGATGAGCATGATGGAGACGCAGCTCGTGGCCTTTACCGCCTTCAGCTTCGGCGGCATCATGCAGCGGACCGGGCTTCTCGCGGTCATATTGGAGCGGGTGATGAAATTCACCCAAAAGGTCTGGAGCCTGGTCATGATCACGATCGGCACGGCCATCCTCTCCGCCCTGATCACCGGAAGCTCTTATCTCTCGATGATCATCCCGGCGGAGCTTCTCTCCCCCATCTACAAGAAAAAGAACCTGGCCGCCAAGAACCTCTCCCGGATCATCGAAGAGAGCGGGGGGATCATTGTTCCCCTCGTCCCCTGGAGCATGGCCGGAGTGTACATCACGGGGACGATCGGCGTCCCGACCTTCTCTTACCTTCCCTGGGCGGTCATGAATTATACGGCCGTCATCATCCTGGCCATCTTCGGCCTCACCAAGTTCACCATGGCCCCTCGTCTCCACGAAGACGAAACTCAAATCGGAAGCTAAAGACGTGTGAGCAGTGAGCCGTCAGCAGTGAGCAGCCATCAAATCGAATACCAAAATAATCTATCTTCAAAAGATATCACTTCTCACAGCTCACCGCTCAGTGCTCACCTTGTTTGCTTCACTTTTTCATATGTTTTTGTTAGATTTGGAATATGACCGAGGAACTGAAGAACAAAGACCATATCATCCGGCTTGTCTGCCCCGGCTGCCGGTTGGTGCTCTGGGTCGACTGCAACACCCAGGAAGTGATCAAAACCGAAAAAGGCAAAAAAGAAAAAAAGTCGCTGGATGACTTGTTGCTCAAGGAAAAAAAGAGGCAGGAGGAATTCGGCCGAAAGTTCGAACTCACCGCGGAACTGGAAAAGAAGAAGCTGGAAAAAGCAGAAGAGCTCTTCAAGAAAGGGCTTTCCAAGGCCGACAAAGAAGAAGATTAGTTCGCAACTCACTGCTCTGTGCTTACTGCTCACTATTGACTAATTTTGTCCTTTAAGTTTTGGACATCGATTCGGTGCTTCTTGATCAGCTTGAAAAGGCCCTGCCGGGTCAGGCCGATCTCTTCGGCCGTGCGGCTCCGGCTGTAGCCACAGCGAACGAGCGCCTGGCTGACAAACCGCCGTTCAAATTCGGCCTTGGCCCTCAGGAATGTGTGGAGGGTGGGCGGAGAGTTCTCCCGCGCCGGGTTGAGATTGGCCGAGAGATGGTCCTCTTTGATCAAATTATCGCCGTCCGCATAAACCAGGCATCTTTGGATCTCGTTCTGAAGCTCCCGGACGTTGCCGGGCCAGGCATAGTTGAGAAGCAACTCCAGGGCCAGCGGGGAAAAATGGATTGGCTCCCGTTTCAACTCAGAGCAGTATTTTTTGAGGAAGTAGTTCGCCAGGAGAAAGATATCATCTTTTCTCTCCCGCAGGGGAGGAACTTCGATGGTGAAAATCCGGAGACGGTAATAGAGGTCTTCGCGGAAAAGGCCGTGCTCGATCTCTTTCTCGACATTCTTGTTCGTGGCGCTGACGAACCGCGCATCCACCGTCCGGGTCCGGTTCTCGCCGATCCGACGAATTTCCTTTTCCTGGAGCAGCCGGAGCAGCTTCGCCTGGAGAGGCAGCGAAAGGTCGCCCACTTCGTCCAGGAAGAACGTCCCTCGGCTGGCTGCTTCGATCAGGCCGGCCTTGTCCCGCAAAGCGCCGGTGAACGAACCCTTGGCATGGCCAAAAAGCTCGCTCTCGAGCAGATGGTCGGGAATGGCGCCGCAATTGACGGCCACGAAAGGCCCCTGCTTTCTTAGGCCCTGATCGTGGATGGCCCTGGCGATGAGCTCCTTGCCCGTCCCGCTTTCGCCGGAAATGAAAACGGGAACATCGGTGACCCTCACCTTCTCGATCAGCGACAGGATGTCCAAAAAAGCCTTGCTCTGTCCGATGAATTCCATTTTTGTGCCGCTTTGTCGCGCCCTGTTGTTTCAAAACAAATAACGATTCCCCGGCCGGCTTTTTCTCAATCGGAGCCGGGCGTTCCTCCCGAAATTGCCGACAGGAATTGCCGACGGGTCCTGCTTCGGTTCACCCCCGAACCTCGCCACCCGTCGGGATTCTTTCTATCAGAGAGCGACAAGTGCCTATCGGCATTGTCGGGTTCCTTATCCCGCTGGTTTTCTTTGTGTTATACTGTTTTTATGCCCAGCCAGCCCAACCGGCTGATCCATGAGAAGAGTCCCTACCTCCTCCAGCACGCCCATAATCCGGTGGACTGGTACCCTTGGGGCGAGGAGGCTTTGGCGCGGGCGAAAAAAGACAGAAAGCTCATCTTCCTCTCCATCGGCTATTCCACCTGTCATTGGTGCCACGTCATGGAGAGGGAGTCGTTCGAGGACCTCGAGGTCGCCAGGCTTTTGAACGAGGGCTTCGTTTCGATCAAGGTCGACCGGGAAGAGCGGCCCGACCTGGATCACTATTTCATGGGAGTCTGCCAGATGCTCACCGGTTCGGGCGGCTGGCCCTTGACAGTTGTCCTGACCCCGGATGGAAGGCCGTTTTTTGCCGGAACCTATTTCCCGAAAACATCCCGATTCGGACTCCCGGGGATGCGAGAGCTCCTGCCGTCCATCAGCAGCCTGTGGGGAAATCGCGCCGAAGAAGTCCTCAGGTCCACCGAAGCAATCCAGAGCGTCCTCGCTCAATCCGCGAGCGTCATCCAAAGAGGATCTCTTGACAGCAAAATCCTCAAGAGCGCTTTTGATCAGTTCGGGGAATCCTTTGATGGGATCCACGGCGGTTTCAGACCCCCTCCGAAGTTTCCTACCCCTCATAGCCTGCTCTTCTTGCTCCGGTACGGGAAGCGCAGGCGACAAGAAAAAGCTGTCCGGATGGTCGAGCAAACGCTCACCGCGATGCGCCTCGGCGGGATCTATGACCAACTCGGGTTCGGCTTTCATCGCTATTCGACCGACAGTCAATGGCTCGTCCCCCACTTTGAGAAGATGATCTACGACCAGGCGCTCCTGGCCTTGGCTTATACGGAGGCCTTTCAGGCCACAGGAATAGCACTTTACGAGCAGACCGTCAGGGAAATCCTGAGTTACGTGCTGCGTGATATGACCTCCCCCGGCGGCGGATTCTATTCAGCCGAAGACGCCGATGTCGCAGGAGAGGAGGGCCGGTTCTATATTTGGAAAGAAGAAGAAATCCGAAGTCTGCTCACCGCTGAGGAGACGCGACTCGCCCTCACGGTTTTTAACATCGATTCCGGAGGAAATTTCGAAGAGGGAACCGGCCACGGCGGCGGACAGAACATTCTCCATCTCAAGAAAGCTCCCCTGGACCTTGCCGGGGATCTTGGCATTCCGGCGGAAGAGTTCGGGGCTAGTCTGGACAGAGTCAGAGAAAAACTGTTCGCGGCAAGAGAGAAGAGGCCGAGGCCGCTCAAAGATAAAAAAATCTTGGCCGACTGGAACGGGCTGATGATCGCCGCTGCGGCCAGGGCGGGTCAGGCGCTCGGGGTTAAGGTCTACGAAGAGGCAGCGATCAAGGCGGCGGAGTTTGTTTTGAGCGCGATGCGAGATGGCGAAGGCCATCTCTGCCACCGCTCGATCGATGGCCAAACCAAAATCAGCGGCTTCTTGGATGACTACGCCTTTTTCATCTGGGGACTTCTTGAACTCTATGAGACCGTCTTCGATGTGCGCTATTTGGAGACGGCGCTCAGATTCACCCGCTACACTCTGGCTCATTTCTGGGATGGCAGAAATGGCGGTTTTTACTTTGTCTCGGATGAATCCACTGAGTTTCCTATCCGGCCCAAAGAAATCCACGACGGCGCTCTGCCCTCCGGGAATTCGGTCATGATGAATAACCTTCTTAGACTCGGGCGGATGACCGGAGACCCGACCCTTGAGCAGAAAGCCTCCGAAATCGCCCCGGCCTTTGCGGAGACGATCTCCCGATCTCCGGGTTCCCATGCTCATCTGATGAGTGGGCTCGATTTTGCAGCGGGGCCCACTTTGGAAATCGTCCTGGCCGGAAACCTCGACTCAACCGATACTCAAGAGCTTCTCCGGATTCTCCGCCAGACCTATCTCCCCGACAAGGTCGTCCTCTTCCGGCCTGAGGGAGTTCCGAATCCGGAGATCGCAAGTATCGCGCCCTTCATAAAATCCCTGACCTCGGTACGGGGAAAGGCCACGGCCTACGTCTGTTCGAATTTCCGCTGCGAGCTTCCCATAACCGACCCTCAAAAGCTTCGAGAATCCCTCAGCCGCTCCATTCGTTGAGTTGCTCCTCCCTCTTTCTCGTTTGCCTCGTTAAAAATAAGAAAAAGAAATAACATAAATACTAATAATTTTTGGCTTTTCACTGCTCAGTGCTCACGGCTCACTTCTCACAATTTATAGAATTGACATGCCCAGGTGATTCCTGTATACAAAATTCGCTTCTGAATTAAAGAAGGTGAAGACTTGAATGGAAACGAAATCAAAAGAGATCTCCCTCGCGGTCGATGCTCTTGAAGAGCAATTCCATGGCTTTATCCAGTCCCTGGTCAGAATCCCCAGCCTTCCCGGAGAGGAGCAGAAGGTCCAATCTTTCATCGCCGATAAACTCAAGGCGCTCGACCTCGAGGTCGACGTCTTCGCTTTGGATGATGACGCGCTCCAGAATCATCCGGCTTTCCATGATGATGGTTTCTCCATGAAGAGCCGCATCAACGTGGTCGGCCGATGGAAGGGGCGTTTGGGCGACGATTCTGCTCGGGGATCGGCCCGCTCATTGATCCTCAACGGCCACGTCGATGTCGTTTCCCCTGGAGATGAATCGCTCTGGGAAGACTCGCCGTGGAGCGGCCGCATCAAAGAGGGCAGACTTTTCGGGCGAGGGGCCTGTGATATGAAAGCCGGTCTGGCCTGCGGCATTTTTGCCCTTCAAGCCCTCAAAAGCCAGGGCTTCGTGCCGGCCAAAGACATTCTCCTCGAAAGCGTCGTGGGCGAAGAAAGCGGAGGGCTGGGGACTCTGGCCACGCTCGTGAGAGGATATCGGGCCGACGCCGCCATCGTCCTGGAGCCGACGAAGTTGGACATCTGTCCCGTCCAGGCCGGAGCTCTCAGTTTCCGGCTTAAGATCACCGGCCGCTCGGCCCATGCCTGCCTGAAAAAGTTGGGTGTGAGCGCCCTCGAAAAGTTCTTTCCGATCTTCCAAGCCCTCGAGGCGCTCGAAAAGAAGCGTCATCTGACCTATTCGAATCCCCTTTATCGAGATCCTCACCAGATCGCCCCGCTCAACGTCGGAACGATCAAGGGTGGAGATTGGCATTCGACCGTCCCCGGAGAGTTGGTGGTGGAGGGGAGGTACGGCGTTTTTCCCGACGAATCCGTAGAGACGGCCAGAGCTATTCTTTCCCAAACGGTCCGGGAGGAGGCTCAGAAGGACTCCTGGCTGAAAGACCATCCTCCCGTCCTTGAATGGTTCGATGGTCAATTCGAACCGGGACGCACGGATCCCAGTGAGCCTTTCATTGGAGTCCTGTTGGAATGCAGCCGAGAGATGTCCGGCCGGGCGAGCCGTCTGGCGGGCGTCACCTACGGCTCCGACCTCCGGCTGTTCACGAATTATGGAAGGATCCCCGCGGTTTTGTTCGGGCCGGGAGATGTGGCCCAGGCCCACGCGGTCAACGAATTCGTCCCCCTGGAAGAAGTGGCTCTGGCGACGAAGATCCTGGCGTCAACGATCCGTGAATGGTGCGGGAGCGCCTAGACAGAAGCTTGATTGTTTTAGATGTTTTGAGAAGCCGGGCCCTTGTCGAGCCGGCCTATTTTCTTGGTCACCTCGCGATAGAAGGGGTCCCAGCGCTGGACATCCAGATAAAGAGGAAGCGCTTTATCTCCCTCCTTCAATTCGTCATAGAGAGATGCCAGGTCATACTTGAGTGCGAACATCTGAGATGAGCCCTGTCCGGCGAGAGAGAGGGCCTTCTCTATCCATTTGGCCGCCTCGCTATATTCCTTCTTTTGCCGGTACAGCCCTCCGATGATGCCGTAACACTCCATCGTCCTATCCGCGTCGCGGGCCGCGACCTGCAGCTCATCGATAGCCTCATCCAGCAAACCCTGCTCCATAAATGCGACCCCGAGATAATAATGGATCTCATAATCGTCCTCACCGATCTTCTCTCCGACGGCTTTTCGAAACTCCTGGACGATTTCGCCAAGCTCCTTCTCGAAAACGGCCGTGTTCCCCTTAGCCTGGGCGCCGAAGAGCTCGCTGATGACCTTGTTTTCCTCATCGATCGGCCCCCGGAGGTCGAAGTAGTGGTGTTCCCCGGCCGTGATGATGGGGAAAGGCACGATGTCGGTTTCGGCAAAGATGTCGGCCGCGATCACTTTAGGTTCGTCGCCCGCCGTCGGGGCAAAGGCGGAAGCCCGGGGCTGACCTTCCTTGGCCTGCTTTTCCAGCAGCCTCGCCTCCCTGGCGCTGATCCTCTCGATCCGAAGGGCCAGCTCGTCGTCGCCGACCTCTGTCTGCATCTCATCGAGCACGGCGATCTTCTCGGCAATCCGGGGCTCATCGATGTAGCGCATCTGCAGGTTTTCCAGGATGCGGCGGGCATTTCGGACCAGGCCCTGTTCGATGTAGAGATCAGCCTGGGACAGGTTCGTCTTGATGATGTTTTCATCATCCTCGGTCAGCTCGATGATCTCTTCCAGTCTCTGGTCTTCCGTCAACCCGAATTCTTTCCTCAAGGCCTTGTACTCTTCGACGACCTTCTCGTCGTCCGGGCAGATGGCCGCGAGCTCCGACAGGACCGAGAGCATCTTCTCTCGCCTTCCCTGTCTCCGCGCCTCCTCCAGGAGCACGCGGGAAACAACCTCGAAGTTCTTTTGTTGATTGGCGGCTTTGTAAATAGAAGCCAATTTTTCAAGCGTGGGAAGGTGGACCTTCTTCGAAGCGAGGATCAAACCGAGCAAACCGATCGCCTTCTCTTCCCTCTGCTTTTTGACCAGATTGGCCACGAGCGGCTCGAAAAGCTCATAGGCCTTGTCCAGCTCCTCATGGTGAATATGGATGCGGCCGAGTTTTATCCGGGCCCGAACATCCATCGGGCGTTCATCGATGACTCTGGCAAAGAGCCCCTCCGCTTTCTTGAAATCCTTGGCCTCAAAGTACAATCCCCCCAGAAGCTCGAGGAGGCGGACGTTATCGGTATCTTTGGCCAGAATCTGTTCGATAAAGGCGATCGCTTCTTTGGCCCTGTCCTTTTTCCGGTAGATCTCGACCAGATTCGTGACCGTCCGCAGGTTGAGCTCGTTGAGTTTACTCGCCTGGGTCAGGACTCTCTCGGCCTCCTTGAGGTCATTCTGGGCCAGCCTGAACTCGGCGACGTCGTTGAGCTCATCGACGGCCTGGTCGGTCATCCCTTCGTTTTTGTAG
>Ga0315282_10009186_pt1 | contig 15777 bp, 11 predicted proteins | sample YL17G07_20_MG_FD_203693 | JGI IMG/M metagenome (GOLD analysis project Ga0315282, IMG submission 203693) | Sediment microbial communities from Yellowstone Lake, YNP, Wyoming, USA - YL17G07_20 | ecosystem: Environmental > Aquatic > Freshwater > Lake > Sediment | place: USA: Wyoming | collected...
CTCTCCGCTAGCGGAGAGGGGGAACGGCCCTGAGCTTGGCGAAGGGCCGGGGGGTGAGGTCGGCACCGGCGCGACTTCCGGTACAGACAATGCAAAGCCTCACTCTCGGCGGTTCGCTCGTCCATCCCGGGCGAATTGCCATACGCCCCACAGACCTCGCCCTTCTACCCTAGCACGTCCTCCAACACCTTCGCGTCGATCCGCCTGCAGAGCGCGACGCAGAGGCTCAGCGCGGCCTCGTAGTCCGATGTCGCGATGAGTTGGTTGTGAGTGTGGATGTACCGCGCGGGCACGCAGAGCAGGATGTAGGGCACGCCGATCTTGTGTCTGTGAACGGCCGCGCCGTCCGACCCGCCGAACTCGTAGAACGAGTCCTGGAACGGGATGCCCTCCTCCTCGGCGACCTTCCGCGCGAAGGCTCGCAGCTCCGGTGACGGCACAGCGCCACCCTCCGTGAAGATGATGGAGACGCCCAGGCCACACTTCTCGGTGGCCTCCTTCGGCTCCACACCCGGCACGCCGCCCGTGATGCCGACCTCCAGGATGATGGCGATGTCCGGTTCGGTACACCACGCGGCCACCTGAGCGCCGACCATCGACTTCTCCTCGCGCACCGTTCCCGCCGCGAAGATGGTGTTGGGGTGGTCGTCACCCACGCTGAGCGCGGTCTCGACGGCCAGGGCGACGCCCACGCGGTCGTCCCAGGCCTTGCCCAGGAGGAACTTGCCGCCGGCCATCTCCTCGAATGCCGAAAGCGGGACGATCGGGTCGCCGGGCAGGATGCCGAGCTCCCCGGTCACCTCGTCCTTCGAGGACGCGCCGACGTCAAGAAACATGTCGCGGGCCTTGACCATCTCGTTCCTCTTGTCGCCTTGCAGGAGATGCGGCGGCTTGGCGCCGAGGACGGCGAGCACCTTGCCCTTGGAGCCCTTGACGACGAACCTCTGCGACAGGAGCACCTGGTCTATCCAGCCGCCGACGGGGATCATGTAGATGAACCCCTCATCGGTGATCGTCTTCACCACGAAGCCGATCTCGTCCATGTGACCCGCGAGGAGGATTCGCGGCCTGTCGGCCGAGCCGCGCTTCTCGACCGCGATCCCGCCGTGGCGGTCGCGGTGGACGGTGCCGACGCCGGCGAGCCGCTCCTCAACGATGGCCCGGATCTCGCCCTCGTGACCCGCGATCCCGTGGGCCTCGGACAAGCGCTTCAACAGATTCTTGCTTCGATCGGTCATTGTCACATCCGCTCCGACAAGTCCATGAGAACACAGCCACTCAGCAGCTTCGGGTAGAAGTAGGTGGCTTTGTGCGGCATTCGCTGCCCCGCGGAGCAGACCTCGGACAGGTCCTCTCCCGCCGGGGCCTTCACGAGTACCGCCAGGTCACATGCGCCGGCCCTCACCAGCCGTAGTGCTTCATCCGCGTCCCGTGTATGGCTGACCCCGCCGGCGGCGTCGAGCTGGTCGGCTCGGAGCCCCAGTCCGTGGCTCAGCAGGACTTCGTGCAGCAACGTGAGGGGTTGTCGCCGGAGCACCGGATGCACAGCCGACAGCAGCCCCTCGCACTGCTCCGGCTTCCCGATCCGCACGACGAAGGCTCCCCGGCTCGTCAGGAACACGAACGCCGGCACGCGGGACGTGTCGGCGGCGCTTGCGTCATCAAGCGCGGACAGAAGGCTCTCGCCGCCTTCGGCATCGATGCGCTCGACACGCGCCCAGGCCGTGAGCCCGTCCAGGTTCGGCGGCCCCCCGAGTCCGGAGAATAGGCGGTGGGTGCCGTAGGCTCGTACGCCCGGGTCCCGGGTGTTGCTCAGGCAGACGAGCGTCCTCGCTCCGGTACCGTCGTGGGTGAGACGGCCCTTGCGGCGGGCGTGCTCGAGGGCGGCGGTGTATCGGTGGTGGCCGTCCGCGATAATGATGGGGCCCTTGCGCAGGGCCTCGCGCACAGCCGCAACCGCCCCAGGGTGGCGCACGCGCCTGACGCGGTGGACGCAGCCCCGCGCATCGGTGCATGTCAGCAGCGGCTCCGAGGGGGCATTCGCGAGGGCCGCTCCGGCCTCATCGAGAGGGTCGGAGTACAGGGCGAAGATCGTGCAGAATGCCGCGTCTGTGGCCTCCAGGAGCCGGATGCGATCGGACAGCGGCCCGGGGAAGACCTCCTCGTGCGGGAGGACCTCTCGGTCCTCAAACGGCACGAGCCTGAGGGCGCCCATAATCCCGCGCCTCGTCCAACGCCCTCCGGTCCGAAGGTCGTCGAACTCGATGTCATACGTGTAGAGCGCAGGGCACGGTTCGCGACGCAGCACACCTTCCCGGCGCCAGCGGCGCCACGTCTCGGCCGCGCGCGCATAGACGTCGGCGCCGAACTCAGTTCCGGGCGCGGGCTTGCCGAGGATCAGGTGGATGATGTGATGTGGGGACGACGCGGCCATCCTCCCCGCTTCGTCGGCGGTGATGACGTCATAGGGCGGCGCGAGCACCGCTTCCGGCCCGCCAACCCGGTCGAAGTCATACGTCCATCCGGCGAATGGAGCAAGATCAGCCACGGCAGTCTCCCGTCAGGCCGATGGCGGCACAGGCGGAAGGTCGACCAGGCACACCGACCTCATGCATTCAAGACCCCTCAGTTCGTCGAGCACGCCGGACGGTACTTCGCCCTCCAGGTTGAGCACCATGAGCTGCACGGGCTCAGCCGCGGACCGGCCCACGTGCATCTGCGCGATGTTGATGCCGTGGCTGCCCAAGAGGGCGCCCACCTTGCCGATGACACCCGGCTGGTCGGGCGACTCGACGAGCAGCAGACGGCCAACTGGTTCTACGTCCACCCGGAACTCGTTTATGAGCACGACTCTGGGCTCTCCGCGGCCCCGCAGCGAACCCTCGACGACAAAGACGCCGTCGTCGCATTCCGCCTCGGCGCGAACGAGGCTCTGGAAGACGGGATGCTCGCCAACCTTGACCTCGCTGACCACGGCGCCGCGCTCGGTCGCGTAGATGATCGCGTTGACGTCGTTGATCTCGCCCGACACCACCCGCCGCAACAGCCCTACGATGAACCTCCGGGTCGCCATCGTGCAGTCGAAGCCGGCGACGCCGCCGCAATAGGTGACGCGGACGGCCCTCAGACCGCCCTTGGCGAGGTGGGAGACGAGAAGCCCCATCCGCTCCGTCAGGGCCAGCCACGGACGGAGCTCGGCGAACTCCTCGGGGATGATCATCGGCAGGTTAACGGCGTGACGCGGGGGCCCGCCCCGCAGTACCTCGACGATCTCCTCGGCCACGTCCATCGCCGCCCCGATCTGGGCCTCGGTCGTGGAGGCCCCGAGGTGCGGGGTCAGGACAGTGTTGGGCGCGTCCATCAGGGGGCTGTCCCAGGGCGGAGACGGCTCAGATGAGTAGACGTCGATGGCCGCCCCGGCGAGGCGGCCCTCCGTCAGCGCGGCCGCAAGCGCGGCCTCGTCGATGACTCCTCCGCGCGACGAGTTGACGATTCTGGTCGTCGGCTTCATGAGGGCGATCTCGCGCTCGCCTATCATGCCGCGAGTGGACTCCGTGAGTGGGACGTGGAGGCTTACGAAGTCGGCCTCGCGCAGCAGGTCGTCCAGCTCCTTCGGCTCGATGTCGAGCTGTCGGCAGCGGTCGTCGCTGAGCGCCAGGTCGTTCGCGATGACCCTCATCCCAAGCCCGCGCGCCATTCGGCCGACCTGGGAACCCACCTTACCGAGCCCGACCAGGCCGAGGACCTTGCCGCGCACCTCGCTGCCCAGGAGATCGTTGCGCTTCCAGTTGCGGCCTCGCATCCGCGAGTCGCCCTCCGGGATGCTCCGGGTAACGGCCAAGAGCAGCGCGATTGCGTGCTCGGCCGCGGCGCGGGTATTGCCTTCAGGAGAGTTCACTACCACGATCCCACGGGCTGAGGCCTCGCGGACATCGATGTTGTCGACACCGACTCCGGCCCGTCCCACGATCCTCAGGTGCGGCGCGGCGGCCAGCACCTTGGCCGTGACTCGCGAAGTAGAGCGGACGACGATCGCGTCGGCGCCGGCCGCGGCCTCACAAAGCTCATCCTCGGAGAGGCCGGTCTTCACGACGACTTCGCCGGCCTCGGCAAGCTTGTCAATCCCCTCGTCCGCGATCGTGTCGCACACGAGTATCTTGGCGTTCATGGTGGCTGTCATGGGCGACTGCCCCACCTTCCGGTTGCGTTCCGGGCGCTCTGCTACCTCGTCGCCCGACCGAGCACGTCGGCCGCGGCGGCCACGCCGGCTCCGGGCGGGAACGCGGTGTAGCCCTGGTCGCGCAGCACTATCTCGAGGCAGGCGAGCGTGCCCAGCATCTGGTACGGCTCGATGGGTCCAAGGTGCGCTATCCGGAAGATGCGGCCCTTGAGGTCGGCCTGCCCTCCGGAGAACACAATGCTGAACCGCTTGGAGAGGTCCGAGCGGATCTTGTCCGGGTCGAGGCCGTCGGGCGGCAGGATCGCGGTGACGGCGTTGCTTGCGTGGGCCTCGTCGGAGAAGAGCTTCAGGCCCATCGCGGCCACCGCCGCGCGGACCGCGGTGCCCATCGCCGTGTGCCGGTCGATGATCGCCTGGAGTCCGTCCGCGAGCAGAAGGTCCAGCGCCACGCGGAGGGCCCGCACCAGCGTGGTGGATGCGGTGTAGCTCGTCTGCCCCTTTTCGGCCGTCTTCTTCATTGCCGGCAGGTCGAAGTAGAACGTTGGGCTCGTGGCGGACTCGATCGCCTCCCAGCCGCGGGGCGACACCGCGACAAAGGCCAGGCCGGGCGGGATCGCGAAGGCCTTCTGCGAGCCCCCGACCGCAATGTCCGCGCCCCACTTGTCCATGAGGAACTCGGTCGCGAGGAGGCCCGAGATGCAGTCGACTATCGTCAGCGCGCCATGGCTCCGCGCCACCGCCAGCAGCTCGCGGGTCGGGTTCAGGACGCCCGTCGAGGTCTCGTTGTGCGTCAGAGCGACGGCCTTCACCGGTGTGGGGGCCGAGCGTAGCGCCTCATCGAGCGCGGCAGGGCCGGCGGCCTTCCCCCACTCGAACCGGGCCGGCGTGACCTCGCATCCGAAGCGTCCGGCGATGTCCGACCAGCGCTTCCCGAAAACACCTATCTCCACCGTGACGATGGAGTCACCGGGCGAGAGCGCGTTGGCGATCGCCGCCTCCATCCCCCCGGTGCCGCTGCATGCGAGGATGATGACGTCGCCCTCGGTGCCGAAGGCCGTCATCAGGCCCGCGGTGCACGCGCCCAGGGCCTCCGCGAACTCGGCACCTCGATGTGAGATGGCCGGCTCGGACAGCACACGGGCGATCGGCGGCGGTACGGGTGTGGGCCCGGGGATGAGGAGAAGGTCGGTCTCGAAGCGGTTCATCGCGGCCCCTTCCAGTGTGATGGGTCGTCGCGCAGCAGTGCTCCGACGTCCTGGTGCCGGCCGCCGGAGCCCCTAGTATACGCAGGAGCAATCGGAGCGCAAGAAGAGGCGCGGCTCGGCCCCAGGGTCGTTTCGTTCTCCGAGCGCTAGCGCGTGGTGACCCAACCTCACCCCCCGGCCTCCGGCCGTTTCCCCTCTCCGCTGGCGGAGAGGGGGTGGTCGCTGGCGTAGCCAGGGACCGGGGGTGAGGTCGTCGGCACCACATCGCGACAATGAAATGGCCCTGCGGCTCGGCCCCACAATGGGCTCCGGCCCATTGCCTGCTAGTGACCCTCACTCCAACCCTCTTCCCGCAGTGCGGGGCGAGGAGTGTGCACCACCACGCTCGCTAGGATGTGTTCCGCCCTTCCACGCTCGATGAACCCCGGGCCGAGCACTTCAGCGTTCGCCGCCCCGCAGGCCACGGCCATCGCGAGCCTGTCGCGGAGCGGACGTCCCTCGAGCAGCGCCGCCACGTACCCGGCCGCGAACGCGTCACCGGAGGCGACCGCGCTGATGACGGCAAGCTGGCAAGTCGTCCGAGCATGGAGGCTCTCCTCGGACGTCACAGCCAGCGCCCCGTCACCGCCCAGAGTCACAAGCACGGTGGAGGTGCCCTGAGCCACGACGTCTCGCGCGGCTTGCGCCGCGTCGGAGGGGCCCGTGACCTCGCGCCCGATGAGCGTGGAGAGCTCGGGCTGGTTCGGCTTGAGCACATCGGGTGCGCTGCCCGCCGCGCCGAGCAACCACCGCCGGCTCGCGTCCAGCATGACCGGCACCCCGGCCCGCCTGCACTCCGCGATCATGGGGCCGTACACGCTGTCCGGAGCGCCCGGCGGAGCGGAGCCTGCAATGACGCAGAAGGCAGGTCGCGCGGCGATCTCCTCACGGAATGCAGCGAAGGCCCTGTCTACGTCCCCGGCACCGATGTCGGGCCCGCCCTCGTTGACTTCCGTGTGTACGGATCCGGCGGGATCGACGATGGTTGTCGTCAGGCGCGACTCGCCCGCTACCCGCAGCATCCTCAGCCCGAGCCCCTCGCGCCGCAGGTTGTCCTCCATGAACCGCCCGGCCCACCCGGCCGAGAAACCCAGGATCCGCACGCGGTGGCCGAGCCGGTGCAGCACGCGCGCGAAGTTGTTCCCCTTGCCGCCCACGCAGCTCAGAGTGCGAGTGGGACGGTGAATGCCGCGGGTCGAGAACCCGGGCACCTCGTACACCTTGTCGGGCCCGCCGTTGAGGCAGACGGCAAGGACCGGGGCCCCGCGCGGTTCGCGGCCAGATCCGCCCTCACCCCGCCCTCGTTGCGCGCGGGTACCCCTCTCCCCAGGGAGAGGGGCGGGAGGTGAGGGCGTCTCGGCTGGGCCTGAGTTCGCTATGTTGCCGTGCAAGTCGTCGATCCCCCCTCAGTTACTCCGTTCACAGGGGGAAGCAGGACTCCTACCAAGATAGACCCGCATCCCCTTCACCGCAGTGCCGCGGACAGCCGCTCGATCTCATCCGCGACCGCGCTGCGTCGTTCGTAGATCGGAGCCGGGTCGACTGTGTACTCCGTCATGGACGCGAAGATGGACGCAGGCACGGTGAGCAACTCGCGGGCGGGGTCGAGCTCGGCTTGCGGCAGACCGCGTCTAGCACCCTCGTCGACCAGGTCCTTCAGTGTGCGCAGGTATTCCCAGTCCTCGATCCCCTCGCGAAGCACCTCCCACCTGATCGAGTTGACGGGCCCGCAGACATACTTCGTCGTCGTGTCGCCGGGGTCGCGGTTCGGCGGGTATATGAAGCGGCCGTCGCCGTTGCCCCAGGGGAGCTCATCGCCGGGGCCGAAGCCATAGCCCGAGACCCAGCTCATGGGGTCTTCCCAGGGGTTCTGCTTCTCGCCGGGGTACTTCGCGCCCGACGTCCAGTAGTTGGACTGCCACACGAGCACGCCTTCGACGTTGTTGGCGAACGTCTGCCAGAGCCACACGCGGAGATCGGTGGCCGGGTGGTCGATGAACAGAGTGCAGTAGGGCGCTTTGGGGCCTGTGCAGATATACCACCACACGCGCTCTCCGGCCTCTTGTCGCCGAGCAGCCGCCTCGCGGTGGAACTCGGGCGTGCAGAGACACCACACGTCGACCGCGCCCCCGAGCGCGTCCTCCGGCTGCTCGGTGAGCATCCGGACAAGCCCCGGCGCGAGACGGTGGATAAGCTCCATCCCGTCGCGCACGAAGTCATAGTCCTTGGGCTCCGGCTCGTCGAACCAGTAGACATAGGCCCGGTCAAGCCAGCCCTTCTCGCGCAGGTGACTCTCGAGGCCCTTCAGGTACGCGCCCATGATCTCGTCGTACTCGGGGCTGCCCTGTCGGTAGCCCGCGACTTCCCCCGGGCTGCGGGAGTAGAACGTCCCGCTGCCCATCCACCGGATCGGCAGCGAGAAGGACTTCAGGCCCAGCCCGTCGAGGTAGCGCTCGCCGGCCGCGTCCCAACGTGTGAAATCGAGCGCCACCTTTGGGAGGCCTGTCTCCTCGAAGCCGGGGTCTGCCAGCGCGTTCCTGCCGCCGGGGACGCCGAGGAACACATCGTCGAACCAAGCCGTGCCCTTCCCGTCGCCGACTTCCGTCCAGGGAGTCGGCCGGAATACGAGCACCACGGAGGCAGTCGCATCCGCCAGTGTGCCGGGGTCGACGACGAACTCCTGCTGAGTCCAGTCCGGCCCCTCCGCGAAGGTCCGGTCGACATTGTGCCCGGAGATCCAGCTCCCGGCCGCATCGTATGTGTTCAGGGTCACCTGATAGGCCTGGTTGATCGCGGCGGAGCGCACCGACCACGCCACGCGGAGCGGCTTCGAGCGGTCCACCGCGACCTGCGCGGTCGTATGGATGTCCCTGGCCGACTTGTCATCCTCGTCGGCGACCTTCGCGCACAGCTTGCCGGAGTGCGGGTTGTCCGCGTCGCGCTCCAACCCGCTCCACTCGGCGCTGGTCAGGTTCACGCCCATCGGGTCGAGCGCCATCGGATCGTTCGGCGCAATGCGGTGCTCCGCGAAGTTGCGCAGGTACAGGTCCCACACGCGCTCCTGGTCGGCCCGGTCCCACACGTTGTGGTACCGCCAGATCTCGTAGGGCGAGATGCCGAACGTCGCGGTCAGCCTCTGCTTCTCGGGTATCTCGAAGTCGCGCACACGAAGGTGGACGGGCACCGTCACATGCTCGACGGCATCGAGCGGACTCCATAGGGACAGACTGACGGCGCCGACATACTCTCCGGGCGCGGCGTCGCGCGGGATGCGGACGCGGACCCAGAGAGGGGCGTTTTGGTCGGCCGGGGCCGGGAACGTGCCATCGTAAGGCGGCAGGGGGTCGGGCCAGTCGCCTTCGACGCCGGTCTCATCGGTGGGCATGGTGATCGGCACGTACTCCACGCGCTCGATCGACACATTGTCAGCGGCTATCTCCGCGGCTCCGGGCCCCTTCAGCGGCTGAGCCCTGACGCTGATGCGCTTCAGGTCTTCCCGGGGCGCCAACACTATCTGGAAGGGCTCGAACTCGCCGCGGGCGCCCTCAATTCGGACCCCGGCCTTGGACACCGCCTCAGGCGCCGGCGTGTTCGTGCCGACCTTGCGAGTCGCGTCGCACCACCAGACCGTCGCAGTTTGCCCCGACGCGATGGTCTCCCCGTATCCCGCGAGCGCCGTGACGGGAATCGCGAGGGTGGTCTCGGCTGCGTACAGCGTCGTGTCCTTGGCCTTCACGGTAATGCGCACGGGCTGGACGCCCGGGGCGTTGGGCCTGAGAGGGAGATCCACCCGCCAGGGCTGAGGGAGACCGGCGAGCATCGCGCCGAGCACCGCGGGCCTGGTGTTACCGATCTGTGCCGCCACCTCAGTGAAGTCCTCCGCCGCGCGGCCGGAGACTTGGACCTGTACGCCAGTGGCTTGCAGTCGGAGCAGCCTTACATCGAGCCCCGGGTCGCGCTCGATCACCTCGACGAAGGCCGTCCGGCCGTATCTGCTGCCAAGGTCCTGATCGAGCTTGCCCTCAAAGCGGTAGCCGCCGACCTGCACGTAGGTCTCGCCGATCGGCTCCAGCCGGACAAGCAGCGTAGCTGCGGGGAGCATGCTCGCCGGTATCTCGGCCGCCAGGCGTCCGCCCGACGATTGCTCGCCGATCCGCGTCCAGGCCGCGCCGTCGGTGGAGACGGACACTTGCATCGCGCCCTGGACATAGGCCTGGGTGTTCACGACGACCGACGCCGATATGAACGCTCCGGCAGGTGCCTTGTTCTCGAACACGAGCGAGGTGCCTGTGCTGAGGATGAACCTGTCGGAGTTGAAGGTGGCGTTCTGGCCGATGAGCTGTCTGAGGCATGTCGAGCCTTCCCAGCCGAACTGCGGCGCAAACGCGTACTCAGATCCGCTCACCCGCTCGCCGTAGCTCAGCCCCTCATCGCCCACGTCCGCCGGCTCGACTCGCACGAGCGACACATCGTCGAACCAGATACGGCCCTTCCAGTGCCACTGGCCGAAGCGCACGGTGGTGGGGTCAGGAATCAGGGTACGTGTGCTCGGTGTGCGGAAGACGAATGAGTAGCGCGTCCATGACGTGGCGGGTGTGGAGTCGCGGTTGACGGTCGTGGGGCCGCCGATGATGCAGCCACCACCGCCCTCGCCTCGCGCCCAGAAAGAGACGCGGTACGCGGACCCCGGCACAAGGCTCAACTGCGTGCTCCACTGGCTCGAGTCGTCCCCGGTTCCCTGGACCATGACGCACCGGCCCGCGTGGCCTTCGTCAGTTACCGCGCCGCCGCCCTCGAGGGTCCAGTAAGTGGGCGCGGTTGCCCCGTCCTCAAGCGACGGGTTTGGGAGCAGCTCCTGGTTCGCCGACACGAGCAGCAGCGCGAGAGCGATCATTGCCGCTCACCTCCGCGACGTGGCTTCGCCGCGTCGGATGGTCGGCCCTCGCACGGCCGTCCGCCAAAACCGCCTCGAGGACCGGCGCGTATCGAGGGTGATAGGGAGAGGATGAGGGAGTATGAACGCCCTGCAGCGCGCCGCCGCGATCGGCGTATGTGCCGCCGCGGGCTCATGGGCGCTGACCGGCCAGGCGGAGGGCCCGAACAACAAGGCTGCGTGGGGGCTGGTCTTCGTGCTGCCGGTGGCCGGCGGGGTACTGCAGCTCGCCTTCGCGGCGCTGTTCCCGCGCAGCGTGCGCCGTATCGAGGGGGCACTTCGCACCGGGGTGGACTCCGCCATCGGATGGGGGGTGCTGCTGCTGATCCTGACGGGCCTTGTCGGCGGAATCCTCGGCGGAATGGGCGGTCAGGCAGGGCAAGCGTTGGCGGGCGTCATCGTGGGCCTGGTGGTGCTTGTCGCGATGGCCGCCGGGGCGGGGCCTGCCGCCGTTGCGGGGTCGTGGGCGCTGGCCCGCGACGGCCATGACCGGGCGCCCACCTTCGTGCGGGTCGCGGCGGGCGGGCTCTTGCTCGGGTTCGCGGTCTTGATCCCCGTTGCCGGCTGGATGCTGGCGCTCGCGCTGGCTGTGTTGTCGCTCGGCGCCGTGGTGAGGTGCACTGTGGGAGTGCCGCCCGTCCCGGACATCCCCTCCCCTTCTCCGTACGCTGCTCCGGGCGGTGATGCTCCGTGCGGCTCTCTGTGATCGTCCCGGCGTACAACGAGGTCGCGACACTCGGCGAGGTGCTGGCGAGGCTGCAGCGCCTCTCCCCGTCGCCGGAGATCATCGTCGTGGACGACGGCTCCACGGACGGCACCGCCGACGTGATCGCGAGTCTGGACGGCTCCGGCATCGTAGTGGTCACGCTGCCCAGCAACTCGGGCAAGGGCGCCGCCGTTCGGGCCGGGATCGCCAGGGCTTCCGGGGACATCGTCGCCGTGCAGGACGCCGACCTCGAGTTGGAGCCCGAGGCGCTTCCTGCCCTCGCGGCCCCCATTGCCGCCGGCAGGGCGGATGCAGTCTTCGGGACGCGGTTCGCTCTGCCCGGCAACGGCAGCCCACTGTGCAGAGCCGCGAACGCGCTCCTGACGTCCGCCGTTAACCTGCTGTTCGGGACTCGGCTGACCGACATATCCTGTGGGCAGAAGGCGGTCGCCGCCGGTGTGCTGCGCGGCCTGGAGCTGCGTTCCGAGGGCTTTGAGATCGAGACCGAGCTCACGGCCCGGCTGATCGCGGCCGGCGCGCGGATCGAGGAGCGCCCGGTGCCCTACGCTCCGCGGAGCAGATCGGATGGCAAGAAGGTGCGCTACCTCCGAGACGGGGTGCGCGTGGCACTCGCGTTGCTTAGGCTCAGGCTCGGCCCCCGGCCCGCCGTGCGAGTCGGAGAGGAGCGCACTCTGTCGTGACCGGAACAGGCCTGGGATCACTGCGTTGGCCCCGGCTCGTGCCTGGCCGACCTGGCCCCCCGGCCATTCGCTCCTTCACCATTCTCAGCGCTCAGGGCCGTTCCCTCTCGCCGCTGGCGGAGAGGGGGCGGTCGCCGGCGCGGCCGGGGACCGGGGGTGAGGTCGGTGCTGCGCCGGCGAAGTTGGCGCGCGTCGACAAGGCGGCCCTCACGATCATAGGCTTGTCCTTCCTCTTCCTGCTCGCGGCGTGGGGCAAGCAGGTGCCCGCGATGTCTGACACCTGGTACCACCTCGCACTAGCCGACCGCTTCATCGAGCAGCGCGGAATCCCCCTGTGGGTCGACTGGGAGTTCGCCCCCGCGGGCCGGCCCAACATGTACCCGCCGCTGCTGCATATGATCCTCGCGTCCATTGGGGTCGCCACGGGGAGCGTCATCACCGCCGGCCGCGTTCTGGCCGTGACCTTCTACCCGCTGAGCCTGCTCTCGTGCTGGTACTGCGCGCGGCGCTTGCTCGGCAGCGGCCCGGCCTTCATCGCGGTGCTGATCGCGCTGCTGGACATCTCGAACGTCATTGTGATGCAGGCCTACATCGCGTCGTGCCTGACGAACATCCTCGCTCCGTTGCTGCTGGTGGCGATCGCCGAGAGGCGCGCGTGGGTGGGAATCCCGCTCATGACCGCGCTCTACTACTCCCACCTGGGGTTCCCGCACGTCGTGGCGCTCGGCCTCTTGCTGTTCGGGCTGCTGGATCGATCGTACCTGCGGCTGATTCTCAAGATCGTCGGCATCTCGTTCCTGTTCTGGATCCCGTGGCTCGCACACGCGCTGGGCAACATCGAGTGGGTCGCGAGAGTGCTCCTCGGCGGCGGGCTTCCGATGCCGCTCATCGTCAAGCTGCTGTCGCTGCAGTTCCTCAACCCGGTCATCATCGTGCCCGGCCTGATCGGGGCGGTGATGCTCTGGCGCGCAGGTGGCGAGGCGCGCCTGCTCCCGTGCATGATGCTCGGCTTCCTGCCGATCCTCCTCAGCTACGGCGGACGGTACATGATGCACTCGCTCCCGGCATGGGCGATGTGCGGAGCTTGGGCCGTCAGGGGGCTCGTGCCCGACACGGTGCCCCGCGTACGGCTGGCGTTGCTGGGGTTGGCCACGGTGCTGCCCACGCCCGCGTTCGGCTTCTTCGGCAAGCCGGCGCCCCTGCCTTTCACGGGCGCCATGCTCGTGGCGGCAATGCCCTTCACCGGCGGCCTTCTCGGGGACGGCGGAGAGAAGAGCGAGCGGTACGGACCGGACTGCGACCAACTTGCCGCCTGGCTCCGGAGCAACACCACACCCGATGAGATCATCCACACCAACAAGGAGTGGGTCGCTGACTCGATAGCGCTGCTCGCGCACCGGCGCACCGACTTCGGCGCCTGGTGGGAGTGCGGCACCGATGCCATGAAGCGCGAGATCAAGGCCTACCGCGACGAGCAGTTGACCGCGACCTACGTTGTCATCAACCCCCGGAACGACTCCGGCTCGATCCTTCGGCCCACGGAGTCGCTCCCGGGCGTCGATGAGACGTTCGAGCTCGGGCGCTTCCTGATCGGCCTGCGCAACCGTCACACCTTCGAGCCTGACGCAGGCGAGGTGCCCCTCGGCTCGTTTCGCCCAGTGGCCCTTGCCGGGCTGCCGGGCGACACGAGTGTCGAAGGTCGGCGACTTGTCTGGCACGTGCCGAAGGCGCCGGTGCGGCTGGCTGCAATCGAGGCGCCGCTCGACACCGACGAATTCGACGGGATACGCGCCACGCTCCGCTCCGACCAGCCAGGGCCACTCGTCCTGGGCTTCGTCGACTCCAGAGGCATCGAGCGGCGCGCCGAGGTGATGCTGCCGGACGCGAACGCGACGCGCACCGTGACAGTGCCGGTCGCCTGGATGACGACGGTCCGGGGCGAGACCGACGCGGGTCTGCCCGGACCGCGCCTGTACATTGCCTGGGCCGCCGACGGCGACCTGTCGGAGCGGAGAACGGAGGTGGGTCATGTGCGCCTCTTGCAGGAGAGGCTGGACTCTCGTTGAGCTCCTCGTGGTGATCGCGATCATAGCGGTGCTCGCGGCGATCATCTTCCCGGTCTACGCGCGCGCCCGGGAGAAGGGCCGCCAGACGAGCTGCCTCTCCAACCTACGGCAGCTCGCGAGCGCCGGCCTGATGTACGCCGACGACTATGACGGATACTACACTCGCGGCCAGTACGCGCCATGGACGAGCGTGCACATCTGGCTCGACGCCATCGAGCCGTACCTGAAGAACAAGCAAATCACGGTCTGCCCGACTGCGGGGAATGCGGCGCAGTACTCCTATGGCTACAACATCGCGTTCTGGGGGGCGGGAGACGCCCTGGATGGCATGCACGGCGTCAACGACGCCTACCCGGTTCACGAGTCGAATGTACAGGAGCCGGCGGAGACGCTCTGGATGGTCGACTTTCGCACCTACTGGGGGTGCGGCCTCGAGTACGGCATCGAGGAGCCCGACAAGCGCCACAACGGAGGCGCCGACGCGGCCTTCGTCGACGGCCACGTGAAGTGGCGCAGAGACACGCCCCAGCGCCTCTGGACTATCAACGAGGACTGAGCCGGTCGCCACCCCGCCGGCGGACCATGGGCGGGCCTGGAACGCCGGGTACCGGACGGGTGAGGAGGGTCATCTGACCGGCAGGTGGGGGAGGTCGGGCCGAGGGCGCGTTAGGGAGCAGCGCCGTCGCCTGGACGAGGGTACGCACCGTACCTGGCGATCGCCTCGTGGAAGGCCAGAACCGCGGCCCAAGGCACCTCGTCGGTCAGAGTGTGGCAGGGAGCAGCGATGTACCCGCCGCCGGGGGCCATGGCGGCGAGGGTCTCCCTCACCCCGGCGATGACGCCGGCCGGGCTGGAGCGGGCTAGGACGCTCTGCGCGCCTACTCCACCCCAGAAGCTGATGTCCCGGCCGAACTCGCGCTTGAGCTCCGCGAGGTCCATGGTCTCCGCCTGTACGGCCTCGAGAACGTCGACGCCGATGGCGATGAGGTCGGGAATCAGGGGTGTCACGTGCCCGCAGCAGTGGAAGGCCACCTTGGCGAAGGGGCGCGTCGCCCGGATGTGGGCGACGAGGTCGCGGTGACGGGGCCGGTACCACTCGCGGTACTGCGCCGGGCTCATCACCAGCGACCGCTGGCTCCCGAGGTCGTCGCCCATCCAGACGATGTCGACACCGGCCTCCGCATACGCGGAGTAGACGGCGGCCTTCCACTCGGTGATGCGGTCGAGGAGGGGGGCGAAACCGGCGGGGTCCTCGTACGGGCCTACGAGCGCACGGACGTCGCCCAGCCAAGCCTTGGCTTGCTCGAAGACGCCGCACGTGTAGGCCCCGCACACGGCCAAGCCCCGCGAGCGGAGCTGCTCCGTGGCCCTGGCCACCTCGGCGACGGCGTCAGCCGTCGGCATAGGCGTCCAGGCGTCATCGGGCACGCCTTCGGGCCGCTCAGGCAGACTGAGCCCGACATAGCGCACGTCATGTCCGAAGTGGTCGGCGAACTCGCCGTCGCCAACGTACGCGCGGAACTGGCAGAGCAACTCCTGAGACGGACGCAGGTTGGCGGGCACGCGGTCGGGCTCCCGGTGGTCCAGAGCCGTCAGCACTCGCTCACGTGAGGTCATGGTCGCAAGCTGAGTTCGGTGAGAGGCCACGGCGGGCCTGCGGGCCCTCGAGAGCCGGCGTCCCTGCCGGCGGGCCCACACAACAAGAGAGACCCGTTGTGCTCCAAAGCGATGAGACCTCGCAGTGGGGATTGCCGCGCTGCCGAGCGCGCGGAGCGCCGTGCTGACAGGGACGGGACGGCGGCTCCATTCCTCGAGACCCGGCATCGCTGCCGGCGGGCCCACACAACAAGAGAGACCCGTTGTGCTCCAAAGCGATGAGACCTCGCAGTGGGGATTGCCGCGCTGCCGAGCGCGCGGAGCGCCGTGCTGACAGGGACGGGACGGCGG
>Ga0315282_10009187_pt1 | contig 15774 bp, 16 predicted proteins | sample YL17G07_20_MG_FD_203693 | JGI IMG/M metagenome (GOLD analysis project Ga0315282, IMG submission 203693) | Sediment microbial communities from Yellowstone Lake, YNP, Wyoming, USA - YL17G07_20 | ecosystem: Environmental > Aquatic > Freshwater > Lake > Sediment | place: USA: Wyoming | collected...
GGCGACCGGCCGGTCGCCCCTACCACTGAGGCCGCGATTCGCTCGACCGTCAAAGCTTGGCCAGATTTTCCAAGGAAACCAGACGGATTATTTAGTTCAGAGCATATTAAGTCACATACCTCCTTTCATGAGGAGGCTGAATCTGCTTTGCAATACCTACATCCCCCACACATAAAAACGAGGATAATCCTTTTCCGGGTGATTCTTCAACGGGTGAGTCGCATGTTTCAGTCCTTCCTAATCTCCACGCTTCGACGGAGCGTGCCCGGCGAACCATTCGATGATCCGTCTGGTGCGATCCACCTGCTGCGATGGCGGCCGGGAGACGTGGGAACCGCCCGGGTAGCGGATAAACTCCACTTCTTTCCCCAGCATCTTCAGTCCCTGGAAGATTTCCTCAGACTGACCGATCGGGCATCGCAGGTCGCCCTCGTTGTGGGTCAGGAGAACCGGGGTCTGCACGTCGGGCAGGTAGGTGACCGGAGACCTTTGCCGGTACAAATCAAGGTTATCGAAGGGCATTGCATCCAATTCGTATTCCGTGAACCGAGGAATGTCGGACGTGCCGAACATGCTGACGTGATTTGCCACCGGCGCGCCGATCACGGCCGCGCGGAAACGGGTCGTATGCCCGATCGTCCATGTAGTCATGAATCCGCCGTAAGAGTAGCCGCTGACATAAAGGCGGTCCGGATCGGCGATGCCGCGTTTCACCAACTCATCCACGCCGCTCACGAGGTCCATGAAATCCTGTCCGCCCCAATCGCCCACGCAAGCCATGGAGAAGGCCTCGCCGTAAGAGCCGCTTCCCCTGGGGTTGGGCAGCAACACCACGTATCCGGCCGAGGCCATGGCCTGGAAGGTCACAAGTGCCGCGGGTGAAGGGTGAAAGGAATGCGGTCCGCCGTGGATTTCGAGCACGGTCGGTGACGTTTTTCCTTTTTTATAATTGGGCGGGTAAAGAATGAAGGCCTCTATTTCCAGGCCGTCACGGGCCTTATATTTCATCCGGCGCGGGCGCGCCAACTCGATGCTCCCGTACATTTCATCATTCGCCCGGCTCAGGTTTTGTTCTTTGGTTTTTCGGTCCAGGCCAATGGAATAGACTTCGCCGGGATCCGAGATCCAAACGGCGGTGAAGGCTATCTGCCGGCCGCTGGGGCTCAGCGAAAGCCCTTCGATTTGACGGTCTCCGCCAAGCACTTTTTCGACCGAACCGTCCGACAAGTCCGCTCGATATAACGCCACGGCGCCTCGATCGGCGGCCAGAAAAACGAGCTTTCGGCCATCGGGCTGCCAGGCAAAGGTTCGCCCGGCCATGGGCACGGGAAAGCCCACCACCGGCCGGTCGATCGCGGCGCTGACCGATCGAGGACCCTCGCCCCCCTTGGCCGGAACCACCATCAAGTGCGTGTTCCTCGCCGTAATGGCCTCGCCGTGCTCATGACCGATGAACGCAATAAATCGGCCGTCAGGTGAATACATGGGGCTCGATGCGCCGCCTTTGCTCCTGGTCAATTTTCGCGCTCGCCCCCCGGCTTTTGGCACCACCCAGACGTCCGTGCGCCAGTGGCGCTGGTGCCGATCGCGCTGGCGGTCGGAGACAAAGGTGATAAACTCCCCGTCAGGCGACCAGGACGGTTGCCCATCGTTCCAATCGCCGTCCGTGACCTGCTTCTCCCGGCCGCTTTCAATATCCAAAGTGAAGATATGAAGGCGCCGTTCGTCAAAGAAACCGATGCCGTCAAGTTTGTAGCGCAGGTCGCGAATAACGCGGGGCGCCGCCTTCTCAACGGCGCTGCGTTCCCTTATTTCCTTAAAATTGCCGACGCGGGCCGCATAGGCTATCTGCTTTCCGTCCGGCGACCAGGACGGCTGTGAGACACCAAATTTGTTATGGCTAACTTGGAACGGTTCCCCGCCGTCCAACGGGGCAAGAAAAAGTTGATTGTTCTCTCCGCGCTTGGAAACGAAGGCCAGAAACCGGCCGTCAGGCGACCACCGGGGGCTGTGGTCGTTTTTTCCCCAAGTAAATCGCCTCGCCGGGGACCCTCCGTTTAATGACGCCCTGTATAGGGTCGTGTAAGTCTCATCCGTATTTTTATCATTCCAAGAGACCACATAGGCCACGAACTTCCCGTCCGGGGAAACTTCGGGATCGCTCACGGTCCTCAATAAATAAACGTCTTCCGGCTGTACCGGTCGCTTTCGGATTTTCGGCATGGATTTTCTCCTGTTTTGACCAACACGCGAGCCGCCTAGGCTCGGAATAAGATAGCAACTTGAATTACGCGGCAACGACCGCGTTTACCCTGTTTCCAGCTTTCATAGACCACTCTTCCCCTCAGAAATGGGTGTTAAACGGGAGCGAATGGCTTATTATTCCTTGCTCTAGTGGAAAGCCGGACAAATTTCCCTTTTCAGGGTATAGTAATCTTTCAATTCACCGGCTGTCAATGCAGATATCCGGAATTTGAAAAGGTGAAGAGCTTTCCGGACAGGTATTTCTTTTTGGATCGCTGTTTTCACTCGGCCTTGGCTGTTTTAACGATCGCTTCGGCCAGAATCTGAGCGGAATCGTACACGGGGGCCGATGTCCGGATCGAACTGGCGATAATAGAAAGCTCCGTGCAGGCCACAAGCAAAATCCCGGCCCCGCGCTCGGTTAAATCGATTGCGGCGGCCTGTAGAGCGTCCCCTGTTTCGTGTCCATAGTGACTGGTTTTGATTTGACGAATGGCCTGCATCAACCTTTCCTGAAGGGACGGAACCGGATGCAGCACTTCCACGCCTTGCTGCGCGAGGCGCTTTTTATAAAGACCTAGATTCAGAACCGCGGTCGAAGCCAGCAACCCTAACCTCTGGATGCCAGGATGATCGGTTTGCACCGCCTCAACCGCCAGATCGATCATGTTCAATAGCGGGATGTCCACCGCGTCCTGAATCGCTTGGTGATAGTAGTGGGCGGTGTTGCAGGGCATGGCCAGGAAATCGACGCCCCAGGCGGCCAATTTACGGGCCATTTCTATAAGACAGGGAGCCGCACTTTCGCCCGTGCCTTGGATAAGGGCTTGGATCCGGGAAGGGACTTTCGGGTTGTTGTCCACCACCACGCGGATGTGGTCGCGGTCATCCAAGGCTGGAGTCGCCCTGATAATGCGAGCCATCAGGTCCACCGTGGCCTCCGGTCCCATGCCTCCAATGATTCCGACTGCCTTTTCCTTCATTTCGGTGTCACTCTTTGGTTTCGGATCGGCGGCAATTTCGACAGGGCCGCGTGCCTGGATCGCAGGACCGGCCGAGGATACTAGTCGGCAACCTCTTCCAGACCGAGAATGGGCCGGATATAGGCATACAGCCCGGGAGACCCTCCCGTGTGGACAAAAAGAAGATTCTCTCCTCTTTTAAAATACCCCTCGCGGCTGAGCCCGATCAGACCGGCCATGGCCTTGCCCGTATATACAGGATCCAGCAGGATGCCCTCGGTTTTAGCCATTAGGTTGACGGCTTCCACCATCTTCTTGTTGGGTACCGAGTATTGGGGGCGCCAGTAGTCGCCGAAAGTGATCACGGCTTCCCTGGGGATGTTCTGGGTTACGCCCAGGCGCTCGGCGGTCTTTTGAACCAGATCGTAAACCAATGGATCCTGGTCTTCCGGGTCGCGACTCACGCCGATGCCGACAATAGGAATGTTCATGCTCAAGCCGTAAAAACCGGTGACCAGCCCGGCATGTGTGCCGGAACTGCCTGAAGCGACCACCAGACGGTCGATCACCAGGCCCTTGTCGAAAAGCTGTCCCTGGATTTCCTGTGCGCAGGCCGCGTAGCCCGTGGCGCCGATGGGGTTGGAACCGCCGCCGGGAATGATATAGCCCTTGCGGCCTTCCTTGGCTAAATCGTCGGCAACCCTGCTCATCGCCGCCATCATGTTTGAGCCGGCCGGAACCACCTCGATTTTTTCCACGCCCAGCAGCAGGAACAGAAAATTGTTGCCGCTGGCCTCCGGGTTATAACTCCCGGCCACGCGTTCTTCCAACACCAGCCGGCACTTGAGACCCTCCTTGACCGCCGCGGATAAGGTCAGGCGGCAGTGATTGGACTGTATCGCCCCGCACGTGATCAGGGTGTCCGCGCCTTGGGCCAAAGCTTCGGCCACCAAGAACTCCAGCTTTCGGGTCTTGTTGCCGCCGCCGGTCAAACCGAGGAGATCATCACGCTTGATATAGATGTTCGGACCACCCAGGGCCTGAGTGAAGCGGGGCAGAAACTCGAGGGGCGTTTCGCCTTCGGTGTAGCGGCGACGAGGAAACTTGGCCAAGTTCATCGTGGACCTCCTATTTCGGTTAAAACCAGGCAATGACCTCGATTTCGATGTTTATGTTTTTCATTAGAGAAGCTACCTGGACAGCCAGCCTGGCTGGCAGGCCTAATGTTCGGACAAAGCCAGGTCGTCAAAGCCTCCACCACCAGCCATACAACCGGTTCTGCTTGATCCGCCGCCCCTCTCCAAGTCTGTGATGGTGTTGCCTAAGGGGAATCTGCCATAAGTCTGAAGGTGGATCAATGCCTTTGCTGCGGCTGGCCTGGTATACGTCCTGCGCAAGTGGATCCGCGAGGAGTCCTAGCGGATCTCCTTGCGTAATACGTTCACGGACACGCCACAATGGGCAGCAGCGGACTTGAGGCCGAAGGTGGGTTCCCGGTTGACCAAGGGTGGCTGATGCACTACCATGGGTCGTGGATCAAACGGCTAGAGGTTGCTCCAAGATGACTGGCTGGGACAAGCCGTGACAGCCAGCTTTGACTCTGGATGGTATTGGCAAATTTGTTGATCTGGCTCTAATACCAATAAAAATTTTAGCCGGTGATACCAAGTTGCAATCAAAAAACACCACACGACAAAAAATCCCGTCACCCCTGCCCTTCGACTCCGCTCAGGGCCATGAGCCTGTCGAATGGCTTCGATCCTCGCCCTCCTCGATTTCGTCTCGGAATCCTGTGTTTTGCAACGGTCTCACTGAGACGATTCAAGGAATACAAATCAAGCCCGATTCGGAGGACCCATGATGACACCGCTGTCCCAAAAGGAACTGGAAGCCCTCAGGGCTTGGCCGACGCCGGCCATCTGCAACGCCATCGAAACCTTCGACGTCAGGCCGCGAAACCAGGGCTTCATGCTGGGGATCAAATGTATTTTTCCGGACCTCGGCACCATGGTCGGATACGCATGTACGGCCACGATGCTCGCGGATCTGCCCGCTTCGCCCAAGGATCGGGGCGCAGCCCAGGTCCACTGGGACAATATCCTTCAAACGCACGGTCCCAGGGTGGCCGTGATTCACGATCTCGATCAGCCCAGAGGCATCGGCTCTCTGTGGGGCGAAGTCAACGCCAACATCCATAAGGCCCTTGGATGCCTGGGGGTGGTGACCGACGGCGGGGTTCGGGACTTGGACGAGGCGCATGAACTCAGCTTCCACTTTTTCGCCGCGGACGTGATCCCGTCCCATGCCTACGTCCATATCGTCGATTCGGGAATGCAGGTGAAAGTGGGCGGACTGACCGTCAACAACGGCGACCTGATTCACGCCGACAAGCACGGGGTGGTCGTCATCCCCCAAGAGATCGCCCGGGAGGTTCCGCGGGCCTGTCAGGAGGTGGAGGATCGAGAACGAAGGATCATCAATTTCTGCAAATCTCCGGATTTCAGTGTCGAAGCCCTGAAAACGGGCAAGTTCTGATTCCATTTCTATTTCGAACATGCCGTACTGTTCGTACCGAGAACAGGTACGGACATGGCGAAACCAAGGAGAGGGAAAGACGTCCATGAACAGGCTAATTCCATTTCTAAATCAAGATGGAAACGCGAAGGCAAGCGAGCAGCGACGAGACAGTACATGGTGTACGGCGAGAAGCCGCGCAGCGCAGCCGACAAAGTTAACGCTTGATTTAGAAATAGAATGACAAGGGGGAACAAAGCCCATGAAAAGAAATCGACTCCGCGAACTCCTAAGCGATGGCAAACCAACGGTGGGGACCCACGTGATCACGCCCTGGCCGGGCATGGTGGAGGTTATCGGCCAGTCGGGCGCCTTCGACTACATCGAATATGTCGGCGAGTACTCCCCTTTCGATCTCGAGCTTCTGGATAATTTCGGGCGGGCCGTCGAGCTTTTTCCGGACATGTCCTCCATGATGAAGGTCGAGGAGCAGACCCGAGGCTTTATCGCCACAAGGGCCATCGACGCCGGTCTACAGAACGTGCTCTTCACGGACTGCCGGTCCGCCGCTGAGGTCAGAGATTGCGTCCGGCTGGTCAGACCCGAGACCCCAGAGGCCGGCGGCACCCACGGCGCCGGAATGCGCCGAGGCGTCGGCTATGTTTCCTACGCCGGATCCGAGGCCTGGGTAAAAGCGATGAACGACGTCGTGATCGCGGTGATGATCGAAAAGAAGGGGGCCATGGACAACCTCGAGGAGATTCTCGAGGTTAAGGGAGTGGATATGGTCCAGTTCGGCCCGACGGATTATTCTATCAGCATCGGCAAACCAGGGCAGGGGCGCAGCCCCGAGGTGCAAAAGGTGCACGAAAAAATGATCCAGCTGGCCCTGAAAAAAGGCGTGCACCCCAGGGTCGAGATCGCCGGGTTCGAACAGGCCAAACCATTCGCGGACATGGGCGTCCGTCATTTCTGCATCGGCTGGGACCTGACCGTAATCTTCGCCTGGTGCCTCAAGCAGGGCAAGGGCATGAAGGAACTGCTGGAGGCGTCCTGAAGATGCTTTCTGAGGAATACTTTTTTCGGAGGCAAGGGTTCTTCTCAGACGCTATTTCTAAAAGATTCCTTGCCTCTGTCGGGGTTCATTATTGCAGATAGGCATTCAGGTGAAACAATGGCCAAACCGAAAGTTTATGTCACGCGCCGGATAGCTCAAGAAGCCTTGGACAGGATCGCGGCCGAGGCCGAAATGGAACTATGGCCCGAGGAACTGCCCCCACCCTATGATCTGATCGTTGAAAAGGCCAGGCAAGCCGACGGTCTGCTGACCCTTCTGACCGATCGCATCGACGCCGCCCTCATGGATGCCGCGCCGCATTTGAAAGTGATCGCCAACCTGGCCGTGGGATACGATAATATCGACGTTCCCCACGCCTCCGCGCGCGGAATACTCGTGGGAAACACGCCCGGCGTGCTCACCGAAACCACGGCCGACCTGACCTTTGCCCTGCTCATGGCTGCGGCCCGGCGCGTGGTCGAGGCGGATAAATATACTCGAAACGGACAATGGAAAACCTGGGGTCCGCAAGTTCTTTTAGGCCAGGACATTCACGGCGCAACCCTGGGAATCGTCGGGTTAGGGCGCATCGGCTCCGAGGTCGCCAAAAGAGCCAGGGGCTTCAACATGAAAATCTTTTATCATGAATCTTCCAGGCTGAATGAACCGAACGAACAAAAACTCGGCGTGGAGTACGTCCCGGACCTGAAAGCCCTCCTGGCCGCCTCGGACTTCATCACCTTGCACGTGCCGCTTACGCCCTTGACCCGCCATCTCATCGGCGAAGACGAATTCAAAGCGATGAAAAAAAACGCGGTGCTCGTGAACACGTCTCGGGGACCGGTGGTCGATCTGCGGGCGCTTTACCAAGCCCTAAAATCAGGGCGAATCTTTGCCGCCGGTCTGGACGTCACCGAGGAGGAGCCGATCCCTCCGGACGACCCGCTCCTGGCTCTCGAGAACGTCATCGTTCTGCCTCACATCGGCAGCGCCAGCGTGGAGACCAGAAAAAAAATGGCCCTCATGTCCGCGGAAAATCTCTTCGCCGGACTGCACGGCAAGCTTCCCCCGCATTGCGTCAATCCCGAGGCGCTCGATAAGCGTGCTTGAAGATCTCGAAGACAAAAGGCGCTTATAAAGGAGTAGGGTTGTTTTCGTCCGCGGGCCGGGTTGCTGGTCCCATGTTCCGGGGTCGGCTTCGAGGGAAGGGGTGCCCGCGCGCCCTCATCCAAAATTGCCCGACTCGATTTATGGGATCGTTCAATTGTTTCAACCGCCGCCAGCGAGTGGACGCGCTGGGATACCACGGCGGCAAATCACGCCACGGCGCGCCAGTCCGCAAGACCCACAGGATTGCTTCCAGCACGTCTCGGTTCTGGCCCTGGGCCTTCTTCCTGTTCGCCTTGTACGGGGAAAACAAGCTGATGCACGCTTGGCCGATTCGGCATCCAACGGGTTTATCCTCTTATTCGATAAGAAAGCAAATACTCGACAACCACCAGGCCAATAATTCAATTATTTTGAATAAATCTGAGTTGTTCAAGAGATTGACGGCGGATTTCGTCGGTGCGCCGCCGCTCTTGACAGATGATAGGGGGCTCTGCTATGAACAAGGCGTAAGAACGTTACGCACGAAACCCGGGCTGACAGCCCGGGTCATGCGTTCAAGGTAGGGAGTTCAAACCATGGAGAAGGTGCCGATTACCAGGGAAGGACAGGAAAGCCTGAGGCAGGAATTGGAGCGTTTGCTAAAGGAGGAGCGGCCGGCCAACATTCAGGCCATCGAAGCGGCCCGGTCTCACGGCGACCTGTCGGAGAATGCCGAATACCACGCGGCCAAGGAACGCCAGGCATTTCTCGAGGGGCGCATCTGCGAGCTGCAGGTCAAGCTGGGACAGTGTCAAGTGGTCGAGATCGATGCCGGCAGTTACGATCGAGCCGTTTTCGGGGCTCGGGTTCTCCTGGAAAATATCGACACCGGCGAAAAGAAAGAGATCATGCTCGTCGGACCGTTCGAGTCCGACCCGGAACGCGGCCGCATTTCCATCTCGGCCCCGCTCGGTCAAGCTCTCCTAGGCAGAGAGGTCGGAGAGGAGATACGCGTTCACACCCCCCGCGGCGTCCAGGAGATGGAAATCATCGAGATCGCGTGAGCCGCGGGCGGCTGCTTAGAGCTGAAACTCCAAGTCGTACTCGGCTCCGGTGTCTTTTTCTTGCAGCCTGAGGCGCAGCAGACGCGGGGTTTTCGCCTCGGCCGGGAAGAATAGGAATCCATGGGTGATCGCGTGCGGACTGAAGGGCCGATCTTTCAGGCTCCGGTCCGCCAGATCCTGCGAAATCTGGTTCCTGGAGTTCTGATCGTTCCTCCCCTCCACACCGCCTTTGATCGCTCCGATGGCCGCGCCCGCCACCGCCCCCCGCGAGGTGCTCTCCCCCACGTTCGACCCGGTCACCACCCCCAGGGCGAACCCCACAATGGCCCCGGCCGCACCGCCCAAGGCCGCCGAAGACGCGCCCTGGCTGACCATGCCGGCCGCCTTGTTCTTCTCCACCAATCGGTCGTAAGCCACCTGAGCCTTCAGCATTTGCCAGAACTGCTGCCGATTGTCCTGAAGCAGGATTTTATCCGCAACCAACGCCAGCGGGTGCGGTCCCTTGTTGTCGATGACGAGCTGCACGGGGAGAAGCCCTGCCCCGATCATGTCGAACCCAAAGGCCTCTTCAGCCTCTTTCGGGTCGGCGAAGGCCTGGGCGGCGATGACCGCGCCGGCCACCTCCCGGTGGTTGGCATAGGATTCCGGCGCCCGAAACGGTAGGGGACGGTATGTATACCGGGTGCAGCCGGCTAGCAGGATGAGGGCCAGCGAGAGGCCTAGTCCGATCGAGCGTTTCATAAGCGTACCTCCAAAACGACTTAAACTCCTTGATTATAAAAATACCTCGCGGCCCGAGGCTTGTCAATACGAGCCGGCCGCAGGCCCGCGCCTCGCGCGACTTTCCAGCGGCCAGGCCGCTTTTTGTTGTTGTCTTCCGGGGAGCGATGAGGTATTTTCCCTTCCAACCTCGGGGGGGCTATTGGAATGACCACTAAATACCATCCAGAACACACTTGGGTCCGCCTTGAAAACCAGTTGGCTGTCATCGGCATTACGGACCACGCCCAGGCCGAATTGGGCGAGATCGTCTACGTGGACCTGCCCGAGCCTGGCGACCGGTTCGAGGCCGGCCGGGAATTCGGGCAGATCGAATCGACCAAGACGACCTCGGCCATGATCGCCCCGATCAGCGGTGAAGTATTGGAATCCAATGGACTTTTGGAAAATACCCCGGACCTGATCAACCGTTCCCCGGAAGAAAACGGCTGGATCACCAAAATCTCACCCAGCGATCCAAGAGAATTGGAAAACCTAATGAATAAACCAGATTATGAGGCTTTTCTCAAGGGATGAGCCGCCCGGATGCGCCGCCAGTCCCGCCTAAAATTTATCGTCCATAATGAATGTTGCAATAGAAATATAAATCTTTACTTTCATTTTTGACAACAGCGTCACATTTTATAAATAATTTTAAAGAAAACCATGGCCGGCACGGCTCGCATATATCGCCCGGACCAAGGCGGCCTGCGTTTTCCGCGGCTGGTTCGCGGCCTGTTAGTGGCGCGTTTTCAGCGCTTTTCGGCGCACGTCCGGCTTGCCAACCATCACTTGGTCACGGCCCACTGCCCGAACACGGGCAGCATGCTCGGCTGCTGTGAGCCGGGCCGGCCGGTCTTTCTTTCCCGGCGTGATGACCCCGGCCGGCGGCTGAAATACACCTGGGAGCTGATTCAGATGCCGGATTCCCTGGTGGGCATCAATACCGCGGTCCCAAACCTCTTGGTCAAGACCGCGATTATGGCCGGCAGGATCGAGACCCTGTCGGGCTACCAGCAGGTCCGGGCCGAAATCCCTGTCGGTTCAGGCACCCGGCTAGACCTTCTGCTCGAAGACAAGCGCGGCGGCCGCTGCTATATCGAAATCAAAAATTGCACGTTGGTCGAGGACGGCGCGGCGTGTTTCCCGGATGCGGTCACCACCCGCGGCCAAAGGCACCTGAAGGAGCTGGCGCGCCTGGCCCGAAACGGCCACAGGGCCGTGATCTTTTTCCTGGTGCAGCGGGAGGACGCGCGTTGTTTTCGGCCGGCCGACCGGATCGACCCGGCGTACGGCCGGTTCCTTAGGGAAGCGTTGCGTTTTGGCGTGGAGGTGCTGGTCTATGATGTGCATTTCGGGCCGGGGCGTATCGACCTGAACCGGTTTTTACCCTTCCATCTGTAACCTCGTTTCCTGGGCACGACCGGGCAACATTCTGCTTGATCCCAAGGCCGGGAGGTGCAACAATGACGGGCGATGGCGACCCCCGACGCCGGGGCGGGCCTGAGAGGTCGGGGGGGTCCTTCGCACGCTGCATATTCCATTTTTTTGCTCAAGCGGGAAAAAGAGAAGGAGACAATGAACATCAGCGGCAAGACGGCGATCGTGACCGGAGGGGCCAGCGGTTTGGGAGCGGCCACGGTGAAGAGGCTGCATCGTGCCGACGCGAGCGTGGTGCTGGCGGATTTGAACGTGGTCAAGGGACCGGCCCTGGTAGAGGAGCTAAAGGAGAGGGTCCTTTTCGCCCATATGGACGTGACTGAGGAAGAGAGCGTCAAGGCAGCCATTGACCTGACGATGAACGCCTTCAAGAAGATCGACATTCTCATCAACTGCGCGGGCACCGGCTGGGCCATGCGGACCGTGAGCAAGAATGGCCCCCACGACTTGAGTATCTTCAAAAAGATCATTGCCATCAACCTGATCGGGACCTTTGATTGTGTTCGTCATGCGGCCTTTCACATGCAGAACAACGAGCCGAACGAGGACGGCGAGCGGGGGGTGATCGTCAACACGGCCTCGGTGGCGGCCTTTGACGGACAGATCGGGCAGGCCGCCTATTCGGCTTCCAAGGCCGGGGTGGTCGGCATGACCCTGACCATCGCCCGCGATCTGGCTCGTAGCGGTATCCGCTGCTGCACCATTGCCCCAGGCATCTTCGACACGGCCCTGACCGGTTTTCTCTCCGAACAGGTTCGTCGTTCCCTGGCCGAGCAGACGCCGTTCCCGCAACGGCTGGGCAAGGCGGACGAGTTTGCCATGCTGGCCGAGCAGATTGTGGTGAACCCCATGCTGAACGGCGAGACCATCCGGCTGGACGGGGCCATCCGCATGGCGCCCAAGTGACGGCGGACGGAAATCCGGGATGAGGCGTGCCTGGCGTGCATCCCCGGTCGGTCCGGGACAGATCGCGGGGGACAGCGCAAAACTTGAACTTGAGGCCCAGGTGTGATATGAACGATGGCACCCGACATCATTTGGAAAGGCGTGGGCATGAGGGATCTTGTCCTGAGATGGCTGATCAGCGCCGCCGCACTCTTGGCCGTCAGCTATCTCGTGCCGGGCATTGAAGTGAAGGGCTTCTTTTCGGCCCTGCTCGCGGCGATGGTCCTCGGCGTGCTCAACGCCGTTGTCCGGCCGATCCTCATTCTTCTGACCTTGCCGCTCACCATCGTCACTCTGGGACTTTTTCTTTTGGTAATCAACGGTCTCATGCTCCTGCTGGCCTCGGCGCTTCTGCCAGGGTTCACCGTTCACGGTTTTTGGGCCGCCCTGGTCGGGGCCTTTGTTCTGAGCCTCATCGGCTGGTTCATGAGCGCTTTCATTTCTAAGCAGAACCCAAACGGGGTGCGGGAGATGAGGCGGGACGCGGATGGCGTCTACCGGTAACCCATCTGGATCGGAAGAAGGAGGTTGAAGGGATATGGCCCAGATAGACGCATTTTTCAAGCTAATGAACGATCAGGGTGCCTCCGATCTGCATCTGGCCACGGGCAACAAGCCTATCCTGCGCATTCGGGGCGAGATGGAGCGCGTGAACTACAAGGTCCTGGAAGAGCAGGAACTCAAGAAGATGCTGTATGAGATCGCGCCGGAGGAGAAGATCAAGGTCTTCGAGGAAACCGGGGACGTGGACTTCGCTTACGAGATTCCCGGCCTCAGCCGCTACCGGGCCAACTTTTTCAACCAGAAATGGGGGGTCGGGGCGGTCTTTCGGGAGATTCCCAGCAAGATCATGACCGCGGACGACCTGGGCCTGCCTCCAGTCATCAAGAGGCTGTCCATGCTGCCCAAGGGCATGGTCCTGGTCACCGGCCCCACGGGCAGCGGCAAATCCACGACCCTGGCCGCCATTGTGGACGAGTGCAACAAGGTGCGCAAGGACCACATCGTGACCATCGAGGACCCGCTCGAGTTCGTGCACAAGAGCCAGAACTGCCTGGTCAATCACCGCGAGGTCGGCACCCACACCCGGTCCTTTCACGCGGCCCTGCGCGGGGCCCTGCGCGAGGACCCGGACATCATCATGGTCGGCGAAATGCGCGACCTCGAGACCAGCGCCCTGGCCATCGAGGCCGCCAACACGGGCCACCTCGTCTTCGGCACCCTGCACACCACCAGCGCGGCCAAGACCGTGGACCGCCTCATCGAGCAGTTCCCGGCCGACCAGCAGTCGCAGATCCGGTCCTCGCTGGCCGACGGCATCCGCGCCGTCATCGCCCAGACCCTGTTCAAGCGGATCGACAAGAAGGGCCGGCTGGCCGCCCTCGAGATCATGATCGCCACCCCGGCGGTCAGGAACCTGATCCGGGAAAGCAAGACCTTCCAGATTCCGTCGGTCATTCAAACCGGCAAGAAGTTCGGGATGCAGTCTTTGGACGACGCCATCCTCGAGCATCTGCTCGCCGGACGCATCGATCCCAACGACGCCTACAACAAGTGCATCGACAAGGCCAAGTTCAGGCAGTATCTCACCTCGGCGCCGGACGATTTTACCGACGTCTAACCAGGAGGAAGAGATGGAACAAGCACAGGTGGACTACATCCTGAGCAAGATGCTCGAGTCCCAGAGCAACATCTCGGACCTGAATATCACCGTGGGAAAGTCGTTTCAGGTGGGGGCTTCGGGCCAGCTCATGCCGGTGATGTTCAACCCCCAGATTCCGGAAATCACCCCTTTCCAATCCGAGGTCTTCGCCCTCAACCTGATCGACAGCGACCGGCGTCTGACCGAGAATCTGATCCATACCGGGTCCTGCGACTTTTCCTACCAGCTGGCCGGCAAGGCCCGGTTTCGGGGCAACATCTTCTCCCAGCGCAACTGTTACTCCGTGGTACTGCGCAAGCTGGAAACGACCATCCCCACCGTGGACCAGCTGAAGCTGCCGTCGGCCTTCAAACAGATGGCCAAGGAGATCAACGGCATTATCCTGGTGACCGGCGCGACCGGCAGCGGCAAGACCACTTCCCTGGCCGCCCTGCTCAACGAGATCAACGAAGCCAAGGCCGTACATGTCATCACCTTGGAAGACCCGGTCGAATTTGTGCACCCGCACAAGAAGTCGACTTTTAACCAGAGGGAGATGGGCCAGGACTTCGACACCTTTGCCAACGGTCTGCGCGCCGCCCTGCGTCAGGCGCCCAACGTGATTCTCGTGGGCGAGATGCGCGACCGGGAGACGGTGGAAATCGGCCTGTCGGCCGCCGAAACCGGCCACCTGGTCATGTCCACCCTGCACACCGTGGATGCCGGACAGACCATCAACCGCGTTCTGGGCATGTTCGCGCTGGAAGAGGAACGGCAAATCCGCATCCGGCTATCGGACACGATCCGTTGGGTCATTGGCCAGCGTCTTTTGCCCAAGGTCGGAGGGGGCCGCGTCGCCGCCCACGAAATCATGGGCATGAACTTGCAGGTCAAGGACCTGATCCTCCACGGCGAAGAGGAAGACCGGACCTTTTATGGCATCATCGAGAGACTGACGGCCTTCGGCAACATGACCTTCGACCAGTCCATCCTCGAGCATTACAAGGCCGGCCTGGTGACCGAGGAGTCGGCTCTGGCCTATGCTTCGAAGCGGGCCGTGGTGGGACGGAACATCGACTTGATCAAGGCCGAACGGGGCGAGAAGACCACGGACATCGAGGGACTGAGCATTGACGAGACCTACGGGAAGACCGCCGAACAGTCCCAAAGGGACAAAAACCTGGAGCGCATGAGGCGAAAGTGAGCACCGACGACGGAGGCGACTATGCACGTTGAATGCCAGAGCTGCGGCGCAAAGATTTCAATTCCCGATGATAAAATCGTCCCGGGCAAGGAAATTTCCTTCACCTGCCCTAGGTGCCGGGCGCAGAACTCGATCCCCGCGCCCGCCGCAGGCAGTGGCGGAATCGGTCCCGCAGCCGCCTCGGCCCCACCTCAGTCCTCACCGGATCATGACCTGGACGAGGCCGCAGCCGCGGCCGGCGAATTTTATGAAGAAGGCGTCAAGCTGGCCCTGATCTGCTTCGCCCCCAGCTCTACCCGGGAACGGCTGGCGCGGATCATGACCGACCTGGGATACCGGCCGGTTCTGCCCGAGTCCACGCGCGACGCCCTGCGCCGGATGAAGGTCACCCAGTTCGACGTCATCCTGCTCGATGAGGCGTACGACTGGCAGGCCAAGACCCAGCATCCGATCCTGATGACCCTCCAACCCATGGTCATGGCCACGCGCCGGCATATCTGGCTGGCGCTCTTTGGAAGCGAGTTCGAGTCAGTGGACAGCATGCGGGCCTTTCAGCTTTCGGTCGATGCGGTCATCTCCAAGAAGGACGAGGCGATCTTCGACAAGATCATACAAAAGTCTCTGGCCGACCACGAACGGTTCTACAAGGTCTATTTCGAAACGGCCCGGGCCATTGGAAAAGTCTGATGGATCAAGACACGAAGCACCTGCGTCTGTCTTCCTGCGTCTCGACCCTCATCGAGGTGCACCGCCTGCTCAGCCCCAGACGACCCGACGGCTCGCTGCTCAAAAAATTCAAAGAGCTCAAGGCCTCGGTCGAATCCCTGACCCTGGACGAAGTCTCTGAGCAGGAC
>Ga0315282_10009188_pt1 | contig 15772 bp, 16 predicted proteins | sample YL17G07_20_MG_FD_203693 | JGI IMG/M metagenome (GOLD analysis project Ga0315282, IMG submission 203693) | Sediment microbial communities from Yellowstone Lake, YNP, Wyoming, USA - YL17G07_20 | ecosystem: Environmental > Aquatic > Freshwater > Lake > Sediment | place: USA: Wyoming | collected...
GGGGAAGCATTCCCAGCCGCACCAGAACCCTGGTCGATGTAAATCTGACGATTCCATCAGATGCGCCGACCGGAAAGTTTTACGTGGGCGCGGTCGTCTCCAATGGAAAGTCGGATTCTTTGTCTGAAAACAACAAGATGTTTATACCGACCAAGCTAAATGTAGTATCAAGTACGGAGGATGACGACGCCGCGGATGACGATCAAACTGACGATGACAACGTGGACGATGACCATACGGATGATGACCATACGGATGATGATCAAACTGACGACGATAATGCGGATGATGACAATGCCGACGATGACGACGCCGGCATGGATGACGATCTGGGAGATGATGCCGCCCAAGATGACGATGTCTCGGACGATGATAACGGCAGAGGCGGCAATAATAATGCTAAAGCGTGCGGTTGCGGGGGTTGAACCGGCATGTATTCGGCTTATTCAATAACAAATCGAGCATCAATAGAAAAAGTCTTCCATCGTCTTTTAGATGAATCTTTTTTCATGTCCGATAATCAACATTGAATAAGAAGGATCTTTGAAATTCGGAAGCGATTAAATCAGGACAAAAGGGAAAAAAGGACCTTTAACCTCAAGACCAGGAGCAAATGAAAATGTTCAAAAAATCTACAGTAGATGAGATTTTGGATTTTGCCATCGAACAGGAAGAAAGAGATTCGATGTTTTATTTCGATTTGGCCAAGAAAATGAACAGGCTGTGGATGAAAACAATCTTTGAACAATTTGCAGGCGAAGAACTTGGCCATAAAGCAAAATTACAGGCTATCAAAGATAAAAAGCTGCTGGTTCCTGCAACAGAAAAAGTGCAAGACCTGAAAATTTCCGATTATTTGATAGATATTACCTACACTCCGAATATGGGATATCAAGAAGCTCTGATTCTGGCCATGAAGAAAGAAAAGGCCGCTTTCAGACTATATTCGGACTTGGCGCTAAAAACCGATGATGAAAATCTGCGAAACGGTCTTCTGATGCTGGCCCAGGAAGAAGCCAAGCATAAACTGAGATTTGAGGTCGAATACGACGAATATATTCTAAAGGACAACTAAGTCCTTCGATGCATAAATTCGATAACGAATTTATTTCCTCAGGACAAAGCCGCCCCAGACATAAGAGGCGGCCTATGAAAGGCAATTAAAATGAATGAACGAAAAGGAATCATCACGATGAGGGGCAACCCTCTTACGTTATTGGGCAGTGAAATCAAGGTGGGCGATAAAGCGCCCGACTTTCTAGTGCTGGATAACGACTCGAATCCGGTTTCACTCGAAAACTTCAAAGGCCGCAACCTGATCATTGCCTCTGTTCCCTCTCTCGACACTCCTGTATGCGACCTTGAGACCCATAAATTCAACGATGAAGCTGCAAATCTGAAGCCGGATGCCTTGATTTTGACCATCAGCATGGATCTGCCGTTTGCTCAGAAACGCTGGTGCGGCGCTGCAGGCATTACCAAAGTGAAAACATTGTCGGACCATCGTGACGCATCGTTTGGCGCGGCCTACGGTGTGCTCATCAAGGAACTGCGGCTTCTGGCGCGGGCGGTATTTGTGGTGGATAAAGAAAGAACGATCAGGTATGCGCAATTGGTGAATGATATCATCCGAGAACCGAACTACAAAGAGGTTCTGGATGCGGTTGCCAAGCTTCCATGACAAAGGAGTTCAAACATGTTAAGCAAAAAAATGCAAAAAGCCCTAAACGATCAAATTAATGCGGAGCTCTATTCCGCATATCTGTACTATGCAATGTCTGCATATGCTTTCACGCTGAATTTAAATGGTTTCGCCAAATGGCTTAAAGTTCAAGCCATGGAGGAACTCACACACGCTCAGAGGATTTTCGGTCATATCGTCGACCGCAATGGAACGGTCGCATTGGGTGCCATGCAAAGTCCTCCGGCCAAATGGGAATCCATCGCCGTTGTTTTCGAAGGCGCCTATAAACACGAGCAGGAAATATCGCGCAGGATAGACAATCTTGTGAATATGGCCGTCGAAGAGCAGGATCACGCTTCAAACGCGTTCTTGCAGTGGTTCGTCAACGAGCAGGTGGAAGAAGAATTGAGTGCATACGAAATCATGCAAAAGATCAAGATGGTCGGCGCCTCGATGGGAGGATTGCTGTATCTCGATAAAGAAGCGGGCAAGCGCGAATTCGGTTCCGAATCGTGATCTGAAATATTGCCGCTTGGTTGTAATAAACACGGATGATTTTTTGGCCGATAGCGGAGCCGTGATTTCGGAGGATTTCAATGGATCAAAAAAACGAGCGCGCTCTAACAATGTTGGCGACCGCGTTGAAAATGGAAGAAAAGGGCGAATCTTTTTATGACCAAGCCCTCTTAAAATGCGCGAATCCGATCGGTCGTGAGATTTTTTCCAAGTTAAAGTCCGACGAACGAATTCACGTGGAGCGGATCAAAAATATCTATCAATCGCTTCAAGCGGGAAAAGCCTGGTCGAGCGAGTGGGAGTCGTTCGGGTTCGGTCACGATAATCTGGCGGAAATATTCAAACAACTTGCAGCAAAGCACAACCAGGCCATTCATGCCGAAACCGGCGATTTGGAAGCTTTGGATATCGGCCTGGATTTTGAGCAACAATCCGTTAAGTTTTATCTGGAGCACCTTTATCTCGCCGAGGATCCGTTGGAAAAAGCGTTCATATCGCGCATGGTCGCTGAAGAGCGCGCGCACTATCGCGCGCTTGCCGATTACAAGTTTTATCTTACTGATCCTGCGGGTTGGTTTCTGGAAAACGAAAAAGCCTCTTACGACGGCGCATAAACGGCGGATATCAATATGACGATCGAAGAAGCCATTAAAACCGCTATGGAATACGAATCAAGGGTGCATTCGGTTTATCTGGACGCTGCCAAGCAAACAGATCATCCGACCGGCATGCGCGTATTTCAGGCGCTTGCCGATGAAGAGCAGCGCCATCTTGAATATCTGCAAAGCAAGTTGGATGAATGGATTCAAACCGGCAGGGTCACGTTTGAAAAATTGGATTCCATCATTCCGCCGCCTCACGTCATTCAAAATGCTGTAAAAAACCTGGCCCCTACGATATCGGTTAAAGATCCTTCCACCGAGGAGGAATTGCTGGAAAAGGCGCTTGACTTCGAAATACAAACCAGCAATTTTTTCAAAGAAATGCTTGGAAAGCTGCCGTCTGAAATGCGAAAAATTTTTGCCCGCTTTATCGAAATCGAAGAAGGACATGTTCAAATCGTCAAGGCGGAAATCGATGCGGTGAGCGGCATGGGATTTTGGTTCGACTTCCAAGAATTCAATCTCGAGGTCGAATAAAACCATAGGAGGGGTTTTCATGACGAATCCCGAATTGAGCGCTGTGGAAGTGATCGGGCTGGGCATTCGCAGCGAGGAAAATTCCGCGCGCTATTATGAATCCATCGCCCGAATCATAAAAAATGATCTGGTGAGCGCAAGGTTCCAATCTCTGGCTCTGGAAGAAAAGGGACACCGCAACATGCTCGTAAGCCTTTACAAAAAGATGACGGGGCTGGACGAACCTCCCCCATCCATTCCGGGCGATCCCGACACTGCCGAAGGAAAAGCGACCCCTGTTGCGCCCTCTCCGGACTCTTTGGAAGAGTGCCTTCTTGTGGCTATATCACGCGAAAAAGAGGCTTCTGAATTCTACTCAAAGGCCGCTGCAAAATCATCGGATCCTTCGGGAAAGCGCATATTGGAGTACCTTGCCGATATAGAAAATACGCACGAGATGATTCTGAAAAAAGAGTTGGGTGCATTGCATCGCGATTTACATTGGTATTCGGTAAATCCCGGGTTCCATGTAGGTCCGTAAAATCGTTATCAATTGAAAAAAGGAGGAAAAAAATGGCGGATAGACTTCAGATTTTTAAATGCGATATTTGCGGCAACATTATTGAAGTCATGCACGGCGGCAAAGGCGGCCTCGTGTGCTGCGGCCAGCCTATGAAGCTCATGGTCGAAAACACAGTCGACGCCTCTCGCGAGAAGCATGTTCCGGTGATGGAAAAAACAGCGGACGGCGTCAAAGTGAAAGTGGGCAGCGTGCCTCATCCGATGGAGGAAAAGCACTATATCGAATGGATCGAGGTGATTAACGGCGACAGAGTTTGCCGCCTTTATCTGAAACCCGGCGAGGCTCCCGAAGCTGTATTCGGCAGGCATGCCGAAGGCGGATATGCCCGCGAATACTGCAATCTGCATGGGTTATGGAAAGGGAATTGATACAGACATAGCCGTCCTTGATTTATGTCATTATAAAACTATATCTATGACGGCGGAGTCGTATGAGAAATGCGGCGCGTGGCTTCCGGATCGGTTTTGATCTGCACCGAAGGGCGCCCGCATATTTGAACTAAGTCAAAAGGATAGCTTGTGGATACAGTTCTTTTATCGCGCATACAGTTTGCCCTGACAGTCGGTTTTCATTTCATATATCCACCCCTGACCATCGGGCTTGCCTGGCTGATTTTTCTCATCATGACTTTATATCTACGAACAAATGATGCGGCTTACAAAGCAATGGCCCGATTCTGGATCGGCCTTTTTGCGCTGAGTTTTGCAATGGGCGTGGCATCGGGAATCACTATGGAATTTCAGTTCGGCACCAATTGGGCAGCCTATTCGCGTTTTGTCGGAGACATATTCGGCGCGCCTTTGGCGGCCGAAGGCATCTTGGCTTTCTTCCTGGAATCCTCCTTTTTAGGCCTTCTCATTTTCGGCTGGAATCGCGTGTCAAAAAAGACTCTTTGGATTTCATCTCTTCTGGTTGCGCTCGGATCAACTCTATCCGCTTTTTGGATCATCGCCGCCAACTCGTGGCAGCATACGCCTGCCGGATATCAGATCGTTAACGGTCGAGCCGAACTGACCGATTTCTGGGCAGCCATCTTCAATCATTCCACAATGCAACGCTTCATTCACACCGTCAACGGCGCTCTGATAACAGGTTCCATGTTCATGCTCGGCATCAGCGCTTATCATCTGTTAAAGAAACAACATCAGATTGTGATGGAAAAATCGTTCAAGATCGCCTTGGTTTTTCTTGTCATCACGGCATGGTTCCAGCTTGGATTCGGACACGCGCACGGAATTCAGATGTGGCGCTACCAGCCGATCAAACTCGCGGCATTCGAGGGACTGTTCGAAACCCAAAAGGCCGCCCCATTCCTTGCGTTCGGCATTCCAAATGCCGAAACCGGCAAGGTGGATTATGAAATTCATATCCCGGGTTTTCTCAGTCTCATGTTAAGCGGCAAATCGGACACAGAGGTACAAGGCCTCAATGATTTCCCAAAAGATGAGTGGCCGCCTGTGAGGATAACATTTTTCAATTTCCGCCTTATGTTTATTCTGGGCGTGTATTTCATCGGCCTTGGTTCGCTGGGGATTCTCCTTCTTCGGCTTAAAAAACTTTATAACAATCGTTTTTACCTGAGGCTTGCATTGCTTTCTGTTCCGCTTCCGTTTCTAGCCAACGAATTCGGATGGATTGCGACTGAGGTGGGTCGCCAGCCATGGGTCGTTTACAAGCTGCTTAAAACACAGGATGCGGTTTCACCCACGGTATCGGCAGGGCAGATTCTTTTTTCCATCATTATGTTCGGGCTGATTTATACCCTGCTGTTTGCCGCCTGGATCTTTTTGCTGCGAATGAAAGTCAAACAGGGTCCCGAATTGGTTCGATCCGTCGCCGGCCGTGAGGCGGGATCATGAGCATTTTGCCTGTGATCTGGTTCTTTCTGATCGGCATTCTCCTGACCGTTTACGCCATACTGGATGGGTTCGATCTCGGCGTCGGTTTCTGGTATTTGTTTGCCAAAAAAGAAGAGAACCGACGAACCTTCCTGAATGCTATCGGGCCTATTTGGGACGGCAACGAAGTATGGCTGCTTACAGGCGGCGGTGCGCTATTTGCAGCCTTCCCAATCGTTTATGCAACGGTATTCAGCGGATTTTATCTGGCTCTGATGCTCGTTTTGTGGGCCCTGATCTTCCGCGCTGTCGCCATCGAATTTCGCAGCAAGTCGCAGTCCGCAATCTGGCGTAAAACATGGGATGCGGCATTTGCGATCGGAAGCATAGTTCCCGGATTGCTGTTCGGCGTGGCGATTGGAAACATTCTGCGCGGCCTGCCGCTGGATGCGAACGGCGATTATGCAGGAACATTCTTTGACCTGCTCAATCCGTATGCTCTGCTGATCGGATTGCTGGGGTTATCCATGTTCGCAGTCCACGGCGCTCAATTTATAATACTCAAAACCCAAGGCGATCTTGCGGAAAAAGCGAGAAAATGGGCCAAAAACGCCTGGGTGATTTATGTCGGTTTATTTTGCCTGGCCTCCATAGCCACCGTCATTTTAGAGCATCATTTGTTCGTCAACTTTATCCTGTTTCCTTTTTTATTGATCGTGCCGATATTATCGGCTGCGTCCATGGCCTTGATTTTTTATTTTAACAAGAAGGGGTTTGCAAAGGCTGCTTTTGCGGCTTCATCTTCATCTATCGCCGGGTTAATGGCCTTGACCGGAACGGGGATTTTCCCGAACCTGGTTCCGGCTTTGGATAGCGCCGGCGCGGGACTGAACGTTTTCAATGCCTCGTCGTCCCCTAAAACATTGGGAATCATGCTCGTTATCGCTTGCATAGGGATGCCGTTCGTCATTGCATATACGATCTGGATTTATCGCATTTTCCGTGGCAAAGTGACGGCCCAAGGCTGGTATTGAAGCTTTTATGTGGATCGTTTTTTTAATCTGAGACAAAAATAGGAGCTAACATGAAAGAGTTTAACGCCGTAAAATTGACGGATCGGGTTTATTGGGTAGGCGCCATCGATTGGTCCATTCGCGAATTCCACGGTTACGCGACGCAGCGGGGCTCCAGTTATAACGCTTATCTGATCCTTGCAGAAAAAGCGACATTGATTGATACGGTCAAAGCGCCTTTCAAATCCGAATTAATGGCGCGAATCGCCTCGGTGATCAATCCGTCCAGAATTAAATATATCGTCTCCAATCATTCCGAAATGGATCATTCCGGCTGCCTGCCCGCGTTAATTCGCGAGATCAAACCCGATAAAGTGTTTGCCTCCGCGATGGGCGCAAAAGCGCTGGCGGACCATTTCAGGCTGGAAGGCGTCGAGTCGGTGTTGGACGGCGAAACGCTCAGCTTGGGAAACATGAACTTGACCTTCATGGAGACCCGAATGCTTCACTGGCCCGACAGTATGGTTTCTTATCTCAACGAAGAGGAAATCCTTTTCTCTCAAGATGGGTTCGGAATGCATCTGGCATCCGGCGAGCGCTTCGATGACGAAGTTCCGGAATGGATTTGGGAATATGAAGCGGCCAAGTATTACGCCAATATTCTGCTGCCGTATTCGAACCTGATTATCGCCTTGCTGGAAAAGCTGAACAAAATCGGATTGAAAATAAAAATGATGGCGCCCGACCACGGCCCAGTTTGGCGCGCACATATCGGGAGAATTCTCGGCCTTTATAATCTGTGGGCCAAACAGCAACCCTCAAAAAAGGCTGTTATCGCCTACGACACGATGTGGCAAAGCACCGCTTTAATGGCTCGGGCGATTTGTGAAGGCCTGATCGAAGCCGGAATCACCGTGCGCTTAATGCCCATGGCCGGCTCTCACCGCAGCGATGTTGTTACGGAGTTGCTTGACGCCGGCGCTTTGCTTGTCGGATCTCCGACTTTGAACAATAATATCTTCCCAACAATGGCCGACCTGCTCACCTACATCAAAGGATTAAGGCCGAAAAATCTGCTCGGCGCAGCTTTCGGCTCTTATGGCTGGAGCGGCGAGGCCGTCAAATTGCTCTCTCAGATGCTCCGTGATATGAAAGTGAATATCGTTCACGATGGCATCGAGGCAAAATATGTGCCGACCCCAGAGGTTTTATCCAAATGCCGTGAACTCGGCCTGCTCGTAGCAAAAAAAATAGGCGAGGTTTGCTGCAATGACTGAACCGAACATATTGGAAGCCATGTTGGACCCTAAGGCGCTTTGGAATTTCTGTTACGGCGTTTATGTAGTGACTTCCTGCGATGGAGACAGCCATAACGGATTCATCGCAAACACCTGCTTTCAGGTATCGGCCAATCCGCCGCGAATCGCCGTGAGCGTAAATAAGGAAAACCTGACTCACGAGTACATTGAAAAAAGCAAAGTGCTGGGAATCTCGGTTCTGGACCAGGAAACCCCCATGAAATTCATAGGGTTGTTCGGCTTTAAATCCGGCCGCGATGTGGATAAACTCTCGCAAGTTCAATCCAAAAAAGGAACCACCGGTTGCCGCTTGGTGACTGAAAATGCGCTTTCGATTTTGGAAGCGAAGGTCGTCAACCAGGTCGATGCCGGCACTCATTCCGTTTTTATTGCCGAGGTCGTAAACGGAGAAGTTCTGCGTAAAGGAATTCCGCTGACATATGAGTATTACCAAACCGTAAAAAAAGGCAAAGCCCCCAAGGCTGCGCCGACATACAAAGGACCGGAAACCGAATCGGAACAGATACCGCCGATGGCCCCATTCGGCAAAAAGTACATCTGCAATATTTGCGGTTATATCTACGATCCGGCCATCGGAGATCCCGAAAGCGACATTCCGCCCAACACGCCTTTTAGAGATCTCCCGGACAATTGGAAATGCCCTCTTTGCGGCGTGGGAAAAGACAAATTTTCGGTCGCTCCTGAGTAAAAATTAATAAAAGTGCGAACTGGGGGTCAACTGGAAAATGGCTTGCTTGCTGACGCCGCCGACTTGACCATTGCAAATCAAGTGGCTTTTCTTTGCCGTTGGTTAGGGAATATTTTATTTTGATAAGTTGACTGAAAATCAACTCGACCTATAGTCTAATAAAAATTTTTCAAAATCCGCATCGCGTCGAATGCCCAGCCGCGTCAATGCAAAATCGTAGCGCACCGGATCGTCAGGCGAGACGGATCGGAAAGCCTCTGTAATCGCCATTGCCGTGCGCAAATCGGCTTGTTTTCGATTCGTCAAACCCAGGGCGCGGCAAATTCGATGCATGTGAGTATCCAGCGGAACGATAAGCGCGGACGCCGGGACTCCGCTCCATCCGCCCGGGTCTACTTCATCTCGCCTTACCATCCACCGCAAAAACAAATGAAGCCGTTTGCAGGCGCTGCATTTTTCCGGATTCGGCAAAAGACTCGGCAGATCGCCCCCGCTTTTATTCGCGATCTCTTGCACAAGAAACACGAGACCTTCAGGCACGATCTTATGGCTGCCTTTTGAGCCGGCCAGAAAACATTCGTTCAGCGATCCGTATTGTTCGAAAACGCGCTTTATACCGATCAACATCCGGGATAGTTCTGATCCTGTCGAAAAGCGATGTTTAAAAAATCGGAACTCCTTTTTGATTTGCGCCGGCGAGGTCAGCTTTAAAAACTCCGCCGGAGCTTGTATCGGATCCAGAATATTGCCGACGCTTTTCAAGATTTGTGCGACGCGGCCATAAGCGAGCGACGAAGCAATGAGCCCCGCAATTTCGCGGTCAGCCGGGTCGTCGTATCTATATAAAAACTCCAACGGATCAGGGTGCACAAAACGCCGGCAATTGTACTTTGCGTACAGGCGCTCCAAAGATTCCTTGTTGACGTTCATCAGCGGGTCAGTGCTTTTGCGCCATCAATCGTGCGTGCTCGCGCTTCAGCGCCTCGAAGTGCTCGGCTACTTCAAAAAAGCCGTGCCAATGGGCGTAATCCTGTCCCATCATCGCGCTGCCCATGCGAGCGCGGCGGCCTTCGTGGTGCCACAATTTGTAGAAGATGAACTTGATTTCCGCATCCCACGGATTGTCTTTTGTGATCAATCCGGCTGCGGCCAGCTCTTCCATCATGGCCTTTGCAGGCGCGGCATATTTTTCGTTATAGGTGTTGACCGCCGAGTCATATTGGGCATAGAAGCCGCTTATCCAATACGGCGAATGGCAATTGAGGCACACGGATGTCATTTCTTTGCGTTTGGCTTCCCAATTGTCCTTGTGAATCGAAACTTGCCCTTTGTTGTCCCACGAAATGCGTTCCGAAATGTTGTGCGTGGTTTTCAGATCGCCGATGCCAGACATGTGGCATACCGCGCAGGTCGGCGCGGAATAATCGCCGGGCTCCCAGGCGTCCGGCGCGCTGTCCCACACCCATCTATCGCCTTCGGAGGCATAGCGCTTTCCGTGCTTGGATTCCTCCCAGATTTCGAACTGCGGATGATCGGGCCCCAAGTGACACGATCCGCATGTTTGGCTTTTGCGCGATTCAACAATATTAAATTTATGCCGCGTATGGCACGCTACGCAATTGCCGACCGAGCCGTCTATATTCAGCCTGCCCACTCCTTCCTGCGGATAATCCAATCCGAACGGCTTGCCGTTTTGGAATTTCATTTCGCTGCCGTGGCACTGAATGCAGCCGGTCACTTCGGGAGCCCTGGAGCCTTTGCCTTCCCATGCCACCGACATGCTTTCTTGCTTTTTAACGGACTTGTAACCGAGGGCATGGGCGCTTTTCGAGAACTGCTCCGCTTCCACCGGATGACACTTGGAGCAATCCTTGGGCGTGGGGACGGCTGTAATAAATATCTTTGTCCCTTTAAGCCCTGAGCATTGGAATGCGTCCAATTCTTTTTGCTCCGCGCGATGGCAATCTCCGCAAGTCACGTTCGAGCGGCCGTGCATCGAGTTCTTCCAATCCAGCACGATAGAGGGCGAATATTTTTGATGGCACTCGATGCAATCGCGCTCGGCTTGCGGAAGCCCGCGATCCAGCTTGATCACTTTTTCGGCCACAGCGCCGATGTTGGTTTTTTCAACGGTGATCGCCCAGGCCACTACGCCCGCCACCAATGCGATTAAAATCGGCAAAGTCCATCGCAGAATTTTCATGAGATCCTCCAGACTGAAATCATTCCTTCGAATACCTGCTGCGAGGTCATTGTTTCACCGCGTAAATAACCTGCCCCGTATGGTGAACCATGTTCTGATGGCAATCCCAGCATTTTTTGCTCGTCCGGCCGTTCATCCATTCGCGGTGAGCCAAAAACCCGCCGCGTTTGAGACCCGGCGGCGTAAGATTCTGATGGCATTTCAAACATGCTTTCTCAAAAAGGTAATTGCTTTTTGTGAACGCCTTGCCCGCCCAATTCACTTTGGACGGATCGCCGAGATAATGCACCGTCACGTCGCGAAGCCCTGAATAAGCCTTGTATGTGTAATGCCGGATTCCCGACGGCGGCAGATGGCAATCCACGCAATTCGCCACAACGCCGTGCGCGTTCGAAACATGCGAGGCCATCTTCCACGTGCTCACTTGCGGCAGCATCTCGTGGCATTTTCCGCAGAACTCATTCGTTCCGGTCAGGTTAAAACTGAAATGCGTAAATCCGATGAAAAACAATGTCGCTGCAACGCCCAGCCAAAAACCGAGCACAAGCATCCAGTGGCGTATAAGCCATTTTATTATTCTCATCATCAACCGATAGCCGCTCTTAAATTATCGTATGTTTATCCGATATTTTATTTCACAATTTTTCCGAATGAAACAGCAGTAATCCCGATTTGTAGTCAAGAGGCGTCTAATGTCGCAAATGCCTTGGATTGATGGACAACATTTACAGGACGAGTCCGGCCGACGATAATGTCCGAATCCCCCTAACAATGTTCTGAGATGGTATGTTAACATATCATACAAGTAACCAATACTCCGATGGAGTCTGAAGAGGGCGCTCTATGAAACGATATTCTCCTCTCTTTTTCATGGTCATCGTTCTGCTCCTCATGGTTCTCGCGTCCGCGTGCAACAGCGGTAATGGTGAGGGAGACGATGATAATATGGCGGCGGATGATGACATCGCAGACGATGACGACACCGGCGCAGACGACGATACAACGCTTGATGACGATACAACGCTTGATGACGATACAACGCCTGACGACGATACATCGACTGACGATGATACAACGACTGACGACGATACCTTGATCGACGACGACACGGTCACCGATCTCGGCGCGCTAATTCCGGGTCCGGATGAGCCGGGCTTCGACGAGGAAACTCAAGCCAAGGCGTTTCGCTACGCCCAGCAGCTTCAGGGCATGAGCGCATATCCGTTCGGCATGGCGTTGGATGTCTATCTCGTCGACGAGGCGGCGCGTGCGCTGGTCACCGACTGGCTCACCAATTCGGCGCTCGATCAGGGTTTCGAGGAGTACACAGGCGTAGCGGTATATGATGCGGTCGCCTTCTACGCGGAGGTCGGGGATCTCGGCATGTTCGGCGGCGTGGCCGCGGCGGGTGACCTGCTGCGCTACGCGCTGGCGCGCGACACGGGGGCCGATATGGGCGGCGAAACCCTCGACGATCTGCGGCAGAACGTGCTCGACCTGCTCGAGGCGATGCATATCTGTGTGGCCATCACCGGCGTACCCGGAGTGATCGTGCGCGGGATCTGTCCGCGCGGGCTGCCCGGCGGCGATCCGGTCACCACGCCGCTGTTCGACGAACACGGCAATCCGCTGCCGCCGGACAAAGTCGGCGTATGGCGCGACGACAACTCGGGCCAATATCCGGACTGGATCTGGATGGACGACACCAGCAAGGACCAGGTGCTCGGCTATATGTTCGAGATCGCCTTCTTATGGGACGTGATCGCGGACGACCCGGCCATTGATGTGTCGCTGAAGGAACGCCTTCAGGCGGATGTGGCGGCCATCGGCGATAAGCTGATGGAGGTCGCTCCAGAAACCGGGCTTGACCTGTCCATTCGCGACGCCGACGGACGGCTGACCGGCGCCCATGACCTGAATCCTCTCGAATTCGAAGGCTATGTGCTGCCGCCGATCATCGGCAACGGTTTCAACTCAGTGGCGGCGTTGGGTATCTATAAAACCATTGCCCTGGTCACCGGTGAGCAACGGTTCCGCGACTTTTTCCACGCGATGATCGACGAGCGCCAATTTCTGAAGTACGTGGATCAGACTTTCAGGTTCACTAATACCGGCCCGTTCTCCACGAACTGGTCGAACGTCAACATGGCGTTCGTGGGCATCTATCCGCTGCTGCGCTTCGAGGCCGATCCGGAATTGCAAAACTACTGGCGCAAGGTGCTGCGGCGCGACCTGTGGCAGGGCTGGTTTCCAGGATGGAGCGTGGCCAGGACGCAACTTGGCTTATTCAGCGTGATCTATGCCGCTTTTGCGCCTGGTCCCACCGATGACCAAGCCGCCGAGTCAGCCGCGTTCGATTTGCGCGCGTTTCGCGCTCCGCCGTACTACGACATCGCCATAGAAAACTGCGATGCCGATGAAATCGCCGCAGGCGAATGCCTGGCCATTGACGGCGTAACCCAAATCAAACTCACCGGCGTGCACTTCGGCGGGAAGTTTTACCCGATCACCGGGCACAATGGCACACTGCAAGCCACCGAGCCTGTTCCGCGCGCAGTGCGCCCGCCCAGCGACTTTGACTGGCGTTCGTCGCCCTACGACGTGAACGGCGGCGGCGGCATGGGGCTCGAACCCGGCGGCGATTTCCATGCGGCCTATTGGCTCGGGCGTTTCTTGCGCCGTGGAACCGACGCTTCGATCAATACTTCGCCGCACGCGTGGTAGCGACGGATAGCTCTGGGTAAAGCATAGCGCCGCCTGGCGTCATTAATGCCAGCGCTCGCAATGAGACGAGCTGAACGCGAGCGATCAAATGCCGGGCATTGATAAGGCGAAGAGCTCCCCGTGAGCGCTCGATCGAGCCGGCTGGCTCGGAAGCACGGCCGCCCGTATCGCGCAATTTTCTTTTAACGCCCTTGGGACAAAGAGATAAAGGTTTGAATAGCTTGGCCCGAAACGCTCGCGGATTTCATCGAGGCTTTTCGACGATTGGTCGCAGTCCAGATTATATCCGTCCCGCTTGGCAAAATAGAGGTAGGATGGATCCCAACCCTCTCCGTCCAGTGCGTAAACGATGAAATCTTTCGGACTGGTGACTTCCTGTAACCACTTTCCCGTTTTGTCCCTGCCGCCGAGCCGACTCTGGTTCATCTGGAGAAACGTGTCGATCTCATGATAGGGTGCGAAGAGAGCGAAGATTGCCAGCACCACGCCGACCGCCAAGCGCCCTCTCAGCCCATTGCCGATCGCATCGCGGATGATCGAATCGAGTAAGACCAGGCCTTGCCCTGCAAATGCCGCCAGTGGCGCCACGAAGATCAATTGGTAGTAATCGTGTCGGTGCACGCCCAGGAAGGTCATCGTTGCAACGATGCAGCCAAGAAGCCACACAAGCAGGAGGCGGTTGTTCTCTTTTCGGTAACGAATCAGAGCGGAAAGGACTCCGAGCGCTGCAACGATCATGGCGAGCGGATTGACAGCTTTTGCAAAAAGCGTTTTGCCGATTCGCAGATATCCACGTAGTTGGCTTCGCTCCGCCAACGTTGAAAAATACCATTGCAGGTCACTTTGCCCCAAAACCGTGACGTTGCCGGACCCGGACACGATCGTGAATGCAACCACAGTCGCAAGAAGCGCTGCAAAGAAAAGCAAAAAGGAAGGCCGCATCATTCCGCGCCAGCCCCGGGTCCAAGCGGTGTGGATTGCAATCAAAACAGCGATCGCGAAATAGGTGGGGCTCTTGATGAGCGCGGACAGTACGCCGCACAGAAACATCAACCAATAATGCTTGTTAACAGCCCGCTCCTTTTCGTAGCGGATGTAACCGATCAGGCTCGCCAGGCTGAGCATTTGGGCCAGAGGATCAGGAATGATGGCGTGGCTGTAAAAAAGGCTCAGGGGCGAAAGGGCTGCGAAAAAGATCGCAGCCAGGATAGCGCGTCTGCCTAGGCCGAGCGTTTCGAGGAGGGTCATAAGAAGCAGCAATGAGCCGATTGCAACGAAAAGGTTGATCAGCCGTCCGGAAATAACCGGAGATAACCCGGTTATGCGGCATAGGAGAGCGGCAGTGGCCTGATAAATCGGGAAGTCGAAAAATTGCCGCGCCACGTCTTTGTTGTAAATGGCCGGCGCGGAACCGATGCCGAGGGTGAGCATCTTTTCGATGTTCGCCGCCACGTGCGCCATTCGGAAAAAATTGGTGCCGCCGATCTGCTCGCTTATCGGGATGCAAAGCGGAATTTGCGAGAGCACGGCGAAGGAAATCGTGATCGTCTTCCACATCCTGGGACGGGCTTCGGGTCTTGAGGGCGCCGAGTTCCTGGCCAGATAGTCCCAAACGAGCTTTATGTCTTCACGGAACTTGCGCCGTTTCCAGACAAGATTCACAAGGCAAATCGCAATGACGAGAAATCGGACCCCTGTGTAAACGCCGATCCGGATCGCCAGTTTGGATGGATCAGGCGGGGAGCCGGGAAAGAGAACGAAGGGCATGTCGCTTTGAATCAAGGCCAAAGCCAGAACGACAAGGCTGGCAAATCGGATCACTCTTCGCATTGCCCGAATTTTAGCACGGTTCAGGATATTGGCTGTAATGATTTTCGCGCTATTCACCCTGGCGCTGCACGTAGTATCGGATGCGTCCGACGTTCGCCATATGAACGTCCAACCCGATTACCATATCCATGGGCAGATCATCCTAGGAGTGGGGCGTTTCGCGATCCCGTGCTTTAGACGGTTTCTACCTCAAAACCATCTCAGAGGTCAGCCCGCTTTCATGAATACACCGTTTACAGATTTAGACATTATCCGT
>Ga0315282_10009189_pt1 | contig 15771 bp, 17 predicted proteins | sample YL17G07_20_MG_FD_203693 | JGI IMG/M metagenome (GOLD analysis project Ga0315282, IMG submission 203693) | Sediment microbial communities from Yellowstone Lake, YNP, Wyoming, USA - YL17G07_20 | ecosystem: Environmental > Aquatic > Freshwater > Lake > Sediment | place: USA: Wyoming | collected...
TACTGCTCCACTTTTGCTGCCTACCCATGATTTCCTTAACAGTCTCAGGATCCCAGAGGTTAGCGCCCAATTTGACGAAGCCTCTTAGCCATACTGTCCATGCTTTTATTGTCTGTTCCGCATAACCCTGTTTTTGCATCCATAAGGCAAATTGCAGTAGTTTTCCTTTAATCGTCGCTTGATCTAGTGTGGCCCCCGCGGCCCTTTCTTGTTTTCGGGTTTCAACTTCGGCCAAGCTTTTCACCAGCCTTAGCTGACCGGTGGATGCTCGCTCATAAAGCTCATCGCTCACTCGGCAGTAATTAAGTATGGCAGTTTCGCTTTTTAATTTCTTCGTATGAATTCTCTCAATGTGTTCTGACATGCCTGAACCATTGAAAAATCTCTGAGGTTGTTTGGAGTTGGGGTCGGAGAAGCGGTAGGCGCAGTTGCGGCACAAATAGCGTTGCACTGGGCCAAAGGCTGTTTCGCGTATTCCGTCTTTCCATGTTTTGGCTGAGCCGCATTCTGGACATGGGGGGCTGGTGCCGGTGGACCCTTGGCCCTGGTCCAACTTCCCGTTTTTTGTGGAACCGGCTTTGCCGAGTGCAGGCAATGAATCCGGGGCATATGTTTCTTTGTGGAAGCCAGCCACTCCCCATCACTTCAGAGGTTCGCATCGCATTTTATTTGAAGAAGAATTCGTCTCTGACGGTTTCGCTTACTTTAATGAGTTTTCGAAACTTGCAGAAGGATAGGATGCGGTTAAGCAACGTGTCTCCTTTATTGTTGAATTCCTTCTTGAAGCCAAGTCTGCCAATGGCTACACGGATTTCCACAGCGTCAGCATCGCCTAAAATTTGATAGAAACCCTGTTTGTCCCCGGCATACTCCTCTAGGACTTCCCATTCTTCAACCAAATTGACCAAACAGTTTTCACCTCTAAACTGTGTTGCCATAAAAGTTTAAGTGTTTTCTGGCGTCAGCAAGGAACACTATTCTTTGTGAACGCCTCCAAGGAATAGTATTCTTTGTGGGGCTCAGCAAGGAACACTATCCAAAAGCGGACATATCAAATGTGTGCGCGAAAGAAACAAAGTCATGAGAGACTTAAAAGATGAACCAACCGCACGAACAATAATCGATGGATTCAGAATCTACTACAACTTCATAAGACCACACATGGCTCTAAAAGGAAAAACACCAGCAGAAGCATGCGGAATAGTAATAAATGGCAAAAACAAATGGCTAACTCTAATTCAGAACGCAAGTAGAAAATCCTAAGAACCTTTTGAGATTTCTCGCCACTTTTTGAGAAATGGGCAAGTGCCTGTATATCTGAATATGCAATATGCAGGTTCACATTCTCTCTTGTAGCCTTTTGGGCAAAGTTTCTTTACCAGTTCCATTTCAAGTCTTTTCAATTCACGCTCAGTCTTCTTTTCTTTGTTTGCGATGTTTGTGTGCCTTTTTTTCAGCTTTCCTTTGTTCACACTAGCGTTCCTCAGCCTCTTTCATTATCGGTTTTACGATACTCCATATTTCTTCCGCAATTGCAGATTCTGAACGTATATCGTCTCCGTCTATTATTCTCGTATATTCTCGGTTTTTGAAACGTTTGAGGAAAATTTCTCGTATTTTTTCCAAGTGTCTTATTCTTTCAAAATGGTTAGGTCGTCCATTCCTCTTTTCTTTAATTCGTTTCAAGGCGACTTGTGGTGTTATGTCAAGTATTATCAAAAGGTTGGGTTTGGGTGCGATTCTTTCATTTCTTTCTTCTATAATATCGGGATTTAGCCCTCTTGCGCTTTGGTATGCTATGTTAGAAAAGTAATATCTGTCCATTATGATAACTTTTTTATCCTTAAGTGCAGGACGAATGTTCTTTTCGACATCTTCTATTCGGTCTTGAAAGAAAAATTCCATTTCTTCTTCTGGACTTGTTTTTTGCCGTCCATTCTTGGCTAAGTCCTTTATTTTAGTTCCCCATTTGCCTTCAGTCGGTTCATGAAAACAAAGAGCGGGATAACCTTCACTCAATAGCTTTTTTAATAGAAGTTTAGATTGCGTTGTTTTACCTGCGCCATCTATGCCTTCAATAGCAACGAGAACTGCATGTTTTAGTGTTCCCCTCTCCGCAAGCTCCTCCAAGCTAACCCTGCCCCTAGCTTTCAAGATATTGTGCTTAATTACATTAAAGCCTTTTGATTCTAGCAAGACAAACGGGTTCTAGTTTATCCGACAAAATTTCACATGAACCCTTAATCCGACGAAGACTACACAGAACCTTTCAACATAAAATATTTAAGTTAGAGAAAATGCTGCGTGCGCGTGTATCAGAACCCGAAGGTTATATAGCGTATGTGATGGCAGCCAATATCATTGAGGCTGTGGCCTCGTCTACTCGCTTGACCAGCTTGTCTAGGTTTATGGAGTTAAGCAGTATAGCCAAGTAGGCTCTGGCGGTTAGCTCGTATACAGAAGCTTGGAAGCCGGCTTTGGTTTTCTTTTCGCCTATTTTGTTGATGTACCCAGATTCTTTTAGAAGCCTTATTCGTTTGTTCACTGTTGCGTAGCGGATGTATCTGAGTCCTTTTTGGGCTTTTAGTTCTTTGTGTATGTCGTAGATTGTTTGCGGGCCTTTGAGGGCGAGGACTTGGAAGACGGCAAAATTAAGCCTAGCCTCTCGTCCTTTGAAAACTGAGATTCTTCCACAGTTCCTCTTGCTCCTCTCCACACGCCAATCACCATGGCCCGGTCAAGAAAACTTGCGCGGAAGAGCCTATTTACTTTAATAGACATGTTTTTGTGTGGCGAAACCCCGGGCAAAACGTTTCGGCTGGCAGAAACGCCTATAGCGGAAAATCTTTCGGCTGGCAGATATTTAAGCAAGATTTGCATTTTCGTGTTAAAATTCAAGGGTTTGAAGCCTTTCTGAGGGTGATTTTTGCGGGGGGTATTCGGCGGGCAGAAACGTTTTTGCGGGGGTTAAAGTGATGACTAGACAGCTGCCTTTTATGCTCAGGTTCATGTCTAGATCTTGTTTTAAGAAAGACTTAACTTTGTCGTGGAATTTGCGGGGAATGTCTAGAGACATGCGCTTATACTCGTATACGTATTTGCTTCCGAGATACCGTTTCCTAGAAAACCTCAGCTGAATTCTAACCAATTCTGGACAGCTCCGTGCAAAAACTGTGTTTTGTCTTTAACTTTATAAAAGTCAGCCGCCTAAACGACACTCTGAATAGGTGGAGAGAGATGAGTTAAAGTAAAGAGAACCTTCAAAATAGATTTTTTAGTTCATTATATCTGAGAGTGGAGACATCATTCGCAAAACTCGTTTTTTATATTCGCCTTGGGCAAAGGTGACATTCTCCCAAGATTGTGTTGCCGAGTTCTATGGACTTTATTAGGCCTCCAATTTTTTCTTCAAAGTCTGTGCGTTTGGGTAACAAAATGGTTTTTTCCTTCTCAACTAAGGCTTGCATTTTGTCTTTTAGATCTGGTGTTTCCATGAACCGCTTGATCAGGGATAAGCATTTTTCCGCATCCTTTTTCTCGTTGCTTCTTAGAAGTCTAGGATAATGACCGTTCCATTCAAGTTCGTAGAAGTTAACTCCATTTCTGGAGCAAGGTATAATCTTGATCGAGGCGAGGTTAATTTTCCTTGAAAAGCTAATTGCCCAAGAGATTTCTTGGTAAATATCTCTAAGGATGCTTTCTAGGCAAACATAGTTTTCAGGCTGGTCTGGATCGCTGGAATACGAGATTGGCATCTTCATTTCGTCAGCGAAAAACTGTTGTAGTGTCTGTGAGAGAGTGGCCAGTTCCTTGTTATGAGCTAGAGTGGCGTGTTTAAGCTCTTCCCAACTGTCTAAAACATACTGATATTGCGATTGTAGATGGCTCGTTGCTTCTTCAAAGAATTGCAAATCCCTCGGGTCAGTTGGCTCCTTTCCTACTAATCCGCCCTCACTTTTGGAGTAGGTGATTTCAACTTTACAATATTTTTCCCAGTCTTTTTTCCATGGCTTGAATACTTCATCATTTAGTTTTTTGGAATGCTCCCGTCTTGCTTTAGCTAATTCAGCCCATCGTGGACCATATAATCGAGCAATCAGCATGCTGCCCAATAGGCTGATAATCACGGTTATGATTGACAAGATTAGCTGATCGTATTCCATCTCTGATCGCCTCCCCTATTCCTCCTATTCAAGCTTCGTCTCATGGTTAGATTATGTGCATCCAACATACAATTTCAAGTGTTGAGTCACGTTCTTTGGGTAGTTTGGGCATCTCTTGGTTCGCTACAGTTTCTGTAACCGATTCCGCTCTTTTTTCAATTTCCGCCTTTGGTTGGGGCTCTTCCAACTGATTTTCTTTCTCTCCAAATGTTTGAGCTAGTTTCTCCAGTTCTTTGATAGCAACATCTTCATTATCAAAGTTTATCGTTCGGATTTTTCTTTGAACTGCTGCAGCATCCCATTTGGCCTGAAGGAATTTGTCGAGGTCAGCTCTTCCTTTTCGTCGGGCTAAGTCGAATGCCTTGCGCATTGGTCCAGTTACTCGTCTAGTTCGCTGCAAGGCTTCTATTGCCATTAATTCTTCTTCTACTGTTAGCCTTGCTTGTCTTAGTCTCTGCATGGATGGTTCTCCGAAACGGGGTTCTGGTTCATGTAATTTGGGGAATTGAATTTGTTCGACGATTTGTGTTTTGTTAGTGGTGGGTGCGAGTTGGTCATCTGGATAGAATCTCCAGATTCTGTCAATAGCTCCCAATGGTCGGCGTTTTCGATAGGCTACAAAGAATCCTGTTTTGCGGTTCTTTTGTCCTGGTCCCAGCTTTGTTAAACTTCCTGCTCCGTCAGGAATTCTCTCTATTTCGTCTTTAGATAGGGTCTGTAGGATTGCGAGAAGTTGTTCTTGTGGGTCTAGTCCGACTAGTCCTTCCATTTTCTTTTCGATGTCTATTAGTATTCTTTTGTCGCCTGCTTTTACTCTCTCTATTGTGGCTGCGAAATCTACTGGAAGTGGCTCTTCTCCTAGTAGGCTCCATTCTAATCCTACTGATCGGTGTACTTGTTCGATTTTGCCGAGCAGTTTTTGCATTAGACCCAGAATGATTTCGAGTCCTTGTTCAGGAAATAGGTTGTAGATGACTATACTCTTGTGAAGGGAGCCAATGCGGTCGATTCGTCCAGCTCTTTGTACTAGTTTCATTGGGTTCCATGGGAAGTCGTAGTTCATTACTTCTCCAGCGTCTTGTAGGTTTATGGCTTCAGAGAGAACATCTGTTGAGATCAAAATTTGAATCTCTTTTTCTATTGAGGGCACGATGTAATCGTTGCTTTTTGGTGCGAATAGGTTGATTATTTTTGCACGGTTAGTCCCGATTTCCTTGTCGCCATTCCATAGTTTGGCTTCATCGCCAGTAACCAACCCGATTGTTTTGCCGGGAGACTGAAGATGTTTGAAAAGGTATGTTGCGGTATCCATGAATGAGGTAAAGATGATAATCTTCTGTTTGCTACCGTCAAGTTTTCGTTTGGCTTCTTGGAATTTGTTGTCGATTTCTTTTATCTTTGCTTGGTCGGCAGGTAGGAGAGCGAGGACATCGCCCAATATTTCTAGATCAGATTTCAGATCTGTTTTCATTAAGGCTATGTCGAAGTCTTCTGTTTTTTCGAAGAATTGGTTTTGTGCGAGCTCTATGGTGCTATCATCTTCTTTTGAGAGCTCGATTGTTTTCAGGTATTCTCTGAAATTCTCTACGGACATGACTTGACCTTTTTCTAGATTCTCTAATGTTGCTTGGAAGAGGTTTGTGATGTTTTGAACAGTGCAGCGGAATGCCCAGATGCTGCTCTCAAGTCGTTTGAGTAACAGTATTCTAAACAGTGTCGAGAGTAGTTCTCCACGGAAGATTTTGGCTTCGTCTCTCAGAGTTTTTCTGTAGTTTTCGATTCGGTATGGAACGAGTTTGCAGTCGCTTATGGCGTTTGCAGCGGTGGCGTATAGCCCTTTTAGGGATGGGTGCATGTGATATGGGATTCTTTCTAGTTCCCTATCTGGGAAGTTTATTGGGCGTCCTTCTATGGTTGCGTTTGGGTAGTATTCTTTTATGAAGGTTCGGGAACGTCGTACTGCCATTATCTCAATTAGGTCGTATAGGTTTCCTTCGCCTGTTTCTGCGCTCTCGAAGTATTTTGTCAAGTCTTTGATTCCTTGTCTGAGAGCTATGTTGTCCAACTCCCTTCCTAAAAGGAGTCTTAGCTGCCAGTGGAGGTCCCACACTGAATTGTTAACAGGCGTAGCGGTTACAAACACCATCTTGCGGTCAAGTTGTGTTAATTCTCCTTCAACTTTTACCTCAGGCCTGGGTAGAGCTAGAAGTTGTTGCATCCATATGTAGCGTCCAGCGTCTGGGTTTCTGAAGTGATGTGACTCGTCGACTAGGATGAATGAGAAGTCTTTGTATTTTTGGGGTGGGATTTCGGGGCATCCATTCTTGACACCACGTCCTAAGACCTCGGTATGGAGTAGCCCTCCAACGGGTATTTTGTATTTTTCTGCGAATCTTCTCCAGATTGGTTCTACTTCGGCTGGGCAGATTATAAGTGCTGGTTCTCGTTTATAGTAGGCGAATTCTTCGAGGAGTTTTCCACCTATCCATGTTTTGCCTAGACCTGGTGCGTCTGCAATTAAGACGGCGTTGTATCGGTTTAGGATTCTCATTGCGCTTTTGTATCCTGCTGTTTGGAAGTCTGCGAGTTCTATTGTTGAGCCTGGTTTGCCTTCTTCTGGTCCTTCGAGATCTTCTTTGTATAGCTCATAAAGTGCTTTGGCGTATATCCAGAATGGCGCGAAGGGTCTGTAGTAGCCCTGTAAGAGTTTAAGGAATTCTTCTTTGATGTCGTTTGAGGTCTGCCATCTTTCTTCGAACCACGTGAGCAATTCTATTGTGCTTTCTCCTGATGCGTCGAAGAGATTTAGTTCTGCGTTTTGGTGTAATCCGCCATAAGTGAAGTTTGAAGAACCTACTAGTGCAGCTGCGTTGTCAGATTTGGCGATGGTTGGTCCTTTGTAGATGAGTTGTGTTGGCCTGTATCTTTCCGTTTCAGTTGCAGCAGTTACATTGCTCTGTTTTTCGAATTTGGGTTCTGGGTGATTCAGGATGTATGTTTTCCCATGGAAGAATGGTCCAGGATGAAGTCTTATCTCTACGTTGTCTTGGGAAAAGAATTTGACGGCTCGTTCAGCCTGTTTTGGAGAATCGCGGATGTCTATGTTCTTCCATATGTCAAGGATTGCCATTCGTAATGGGTCTGCACCGGGTTCTGCGCCTAGGAGTAGTCTGAAGTGTTTGCATTGTTCGAGGTGGTTTGCTACGAGTTCAAAGCCTGAAACTGTGAAGTATGCAGATGCTATAGAGCATAATGATTTTGGTTTGATGTAAGAGCGGAGAATGGCAGCTGCAGTGTTTCCACCCAAATTATCTACTACATAACGAAACGTACTCATTGAAACTCCCTCAAATCAGTTTGAACTCTTTTCTTTCCAATGGCCTTAGTCACGCTCTCAGGAGCCGTTTTAGGTTTGAGTAATCTCTCAAGGACTCTGCTACCTAGCCACTTGTACATATCGTTCATTACTTTCTCTCTTTCATTTTCATCATTGAAACCTAACTCTCTCAACACCAAATCGTCGAGTTCGCGTCTATCACTTTGCTCAAACTCAAGAGGTCCCTTTTCCGCTAGGTTAACAATTCGATGAGCTGGTCTTGACTTAAGAACCTCAAATCCCTTGAAACGTGTGCTAAGGTTGATCGTATTCGGAACAGGGATCTTTTTGTAGTCGGCAACAGTCAAGAAGAGCGCGCCAGCTCCTTGAGTCTCTCCGTACAACTCCATGAAGAGCCTGAAGACTGAAGAGCTTAGGAACAGCCAAAATTCTGACTCATTAGAACAATAAACAGCATATTGGCTATGGTCACTCAAGAAAGCTTCGTCTGAAAAAGGAATTATATGGCGGTTCTTCGCTACTCCTGGAAGCCACAGTCTAGTGGGTCTGAGAGGAGGAACTTGATACCATTCTTTCCTTCCGCATACAGAAGCCACTTTATAAATCGGTATTCTTCTACCTTTGTCTTTTCCTCTCGCCACGGTCACTCTGGCATCAGGTGACGTTTCAGCCCACTTTATGTATTCTAGCGCATAAGTTCCCCGAAGTTCGTCGCGTGACTTGTCACAGAGAAAAATCCCAAACGGGAATTCGTCAACACTTTTGATGAATCCGGATATGTCGCCTATGAAGTTCAACAGCGGGTAGCAGAAGTGTCTTTCAAGCTTGAATCTCAAACCAAAACCATTCTCACACGTAATGATTCTCTTTTCCTTGGAGAAGTCTTGAGGCCTTACAATGAAGAAATCGTCGCAACCTGTTTTCAGACCAAATCTCAAATCCGCGACAGAGCCGAGGGGTTGTAGCTTGTTTCTTGCTTTCTCTAGTATCCTAAAGAAAACCTCTGGAGCTCTAAGGTATAAGTTCCCCCATTTTGCTCCTACATAAGTCTTGTCATTACTGTATACTCTACCTTCCTTCCCTGTCTCAGATTTGTTTTCAGGCGAAAGCCCTGCAGCATAGAGTTCGGATTGACTTATCATGGTGAGGCGATATTGAGATGTAGAGAAGACTCCTGCATCCTTCTTTTCCTGGATTTCCTTCAGAACTTTCTCGGTAGTTTGCCCAAATGGCATCTTAAGATAGACGAACTTAACTAGATTCGATTGAATACCATCACTTGTCTTCTGGATAATTGTTATGACGGTATTTACGTCAGCAGCAAATGACCTATCGACTGAATCATAAACATACTGAATTCTGGAGGTACTCAACAGATATTCCTGAAGAGGCACGCCATATGCTACGTCCAACCATTTTGATGTTGCAATTACTATTGCGGTTCCACCGTTTCTCAACAATGATAAGGATCTGACATGGAAATACACCGCGCTATCGGATTGTTTATTCGGAGCAAAGCGCTCGTCTGTAAGACTGCGCAAATCCTCAGCCACTTCATGTTTGTAGTTGGTCGGATCTTGACCTGGTAGTTTGCCAATGTCTTCTTGTCTTATGTATGGGGGATTCATCAAAGCTATATCAAATCCCCCGTTAGCCATGATGTCTGCAAAAAAGTACTTATATGAAAATGGGAGAATCTTCGGGGCTTTAATACCGCTTTCCAATTCAAGCAGCTTCCGTAAGGCATTTTCAAGTTCAATTCTTTTGGACTCCTTGTCTCTCCCATGAGACCGAGAATATTCCTCTCTGGTTGTGGCAATTTGCTTTAGAAGAGCTACCCTCAGTGCTGGATCTACAGTTATTTTTGTTTGTCGACGCCTTTTCTCAAATTCAGGTATCTTAAGGCTGTCCCCTTGATGTAGATTGTAATCAAGATTCGGCAATGGTCGGACATTCTCAACTGGTTCATCGACGACAAGGGCCAACCATAATCTTAACCGTGCGAGCTCTATTGCCTCATTTTCAATATCAACACCGAACAAGTCATTCTCAATCGTCTCAAGCTTCACATCATAAGCCTGTTCCATCGCACCAATAATCCCATTTAACCGTGCACGAACCTCCAAAAAAGTCTGAAGAGCAGCCATCAAGAAACCCCCAGAGCCAACCGCAGGGTCAAGAATCTTGATCTGGCGAAGAATGTCCTTAACTTCTCTAGCAACCTTTGGCTCAATCTTCTGCTTTTCAGCCAACTCTGACCCGTACACAAGGTAGAAAGCTTGATCTTGAGTCAAAAGATTCGGGAATCTACTCAGATAGGCTCGCAGCGCCTCTCGAGCCATGAAGAGCATCTCTTCCTGATGCGTATAGAATGTTCCTTTGTCACCGCGCTCAGCTTCAGGCAACATAGACTCAAAGAGGCTGCCCAAAAGCTCCGGGTCTACAGCTACCTCTTTGTCAAGCGGTGTGCTTTCTGAGATAGTAAAGTTATATTGGTCAAACACATTCAAAACATCACGAATACATGGCGTACAAGCATCCATCAACTGCTTCATTTGCGCCTGAGAATATGGCTCCTTTTCGAACAGGGTACCATTCAAATAAGGAATGACGCCCTTAGACTTATCTTCATATCCTTCGGTGTTCAAGATTTCAAAAAGCTCGTAAAGAAATCTAAACAACCCTTTTCCATCAAGCCCTCTAGTTCTCTTCTTGAGGTATGCCCTATCCTTATCCAGCCATCCTTTGCGCTGTAAGAAATAAAGAAACGTAATTCTTCCAAGAAGCCGCTGGGTATACCCGTAAGTCTCAGCCTTAGCCTTCGCCCCAAACACTTTGAGGAGACGTTTCGACAGAATTTGAAAAAGATTATGATATTCCTTGAAGAACGCCTGCCCAACCTTGAGATATGGTAAAGCAGCCCTGAAACGCTCTATTATAGTCGTAGGAGTCAAAAACGAATAGAATAGTTCAGCAAGAGACTCCAAATCAGTCCTTGCAACATTGTCAACATCCACAACCAGTCTCCTCACCTGAACCCTTTCAGGAACAGCCAAACTCTCAGTATAGGCTGAAACCACAAGCGACCGACTACTAGGAGCAACAAAAAAGAACAAACCCTGAGCCGAACGCAAACCAAACTTCACAACATACCTAGTAATTTCAAAAGGCCATCTAGATCTGAGAGTCTGCTCATCCACAAGTTCGAAAAACATCACTGTCGCTTCAACATCAAAAGCCTGTTTACTCACCGGATGAACCCATTGAGCCTTCTGCCCAAACAACTTATAACTCCGAACAACCCGCTCACGCATATCCTTCTGTTGAAAGAGCACATCAGAATCCAACAACTGTTCCTTCTCAGGAATCAAAGGATACCCTAGAAAACCCAAAAACTCCTCAATACCTTCACGCGAAGGAATTGTCTTCTCAAGCCTCGATTTTAGGGGTTGGAGCGTATCAATACTCATGAAACATGCCTTCCCGCGCCACAAACAAACATAGCAATCTAAAGTTTTAAAACTCTTGAGAAACTATTTAACCTTTCAGCATCACCATAGACCCATAATTGAGAGTGGTTAATTTGGCAAAATGTCCAAAATGCCGAGAAGAAGTCAAACGACCCAAAAAAGAATGGGACTATGGACCCAAACGGGACCCCAAGAGATTTCGATGTCAATATTTCAAATGCTCAAAAGGTCACGGGTTCGTCATCTGGAACAAAACCAAAAAATAAGAACCATTAAAAGACACAAGCAGCGGTATCCGTTCTTTTTCTTTGTAGTAGCTTTAGTCCTGCTGTTGCGCCTGTTGTTATGGCGAACCATATAATGGTTGCCGTTATGTTTCCTTAGCTCACTATCATATAGAGCCATCTAAAGCCCCGAAAATTTGCGACTGCTTTTAACTGTTAAATACTTTTGGCAATAACTAATACCCTCGGATGATTTACATGCTCCTAATCGATGGCGTAAAGTATCGACCTTGGACGCCTAAAGATGAAGAAAAAGAGTTTCATCCTCTAATAAGAGAACATTCGAAAGAAATTTTTGGCGAAAACTCGCTCTACTTTGACGTAAAGCATGTTCTCAAAACCGCGTCAGGAATAGGTTCTATTCCAGATGCTTACGTAATCAATCTGTCCAAACCATTGGAATGGTATGTTGTGGAAAATGAACTCGCCTCTCATCCCGTGTTCGACCACATCGTGAAACAACTGACCAAGTTCATCAATGGCATTGCAAATCCAAGTGCCAGAAACCAAATCTTAGAAATGCTCTACGATGAAATCAACAAGGACAACGTGTTGAAAGCAACAGTTCAAAAACTAATTGACTCAACAGACATCTACCGCGCCCTATCAAAGTTACTTTCAAACCCTCCGAGAATAGTGATCATCATTGACCAAAAAACACCACAAGTAGAAGAGGCTTGTCAAGTCTTAAAGTACAAGACCGATATTGTTGAGTTCAAGACATTTGTAAGGGAAAACGCAGAGAGCATCCGCGCGCACTTATTTGAACCGCTTCATGCCTTTAAACCACCCCCACCGCCCCCACCACCTCGTAGAAGTTGGGAAGAAAAGCTTGCATGGGTTGACGAGAACGTAAGAGACATAGTAGAAAAATTAACGGATCGCATACTGGAATTCGGCGAAGTCGTCCATAAACCAAGTGGACCTGACTACAAGTTCTACAAAGGCAAACCAAGCACAAAATCCATCTTCTTAGGGCTCTTTCTGACCAAACAAGCTCTCAAAGTCAGAATAAGAACAGACCCAGCTACGTTCAAAGACCCAAAGAAGTGGACCGGCGAAAAAATATACAAATGGTTCTTCACGACTGGGCAGGAAAAAGAGTTCAAAATAGCCTCAAAAGACCAAATAGACTATGCAATGGAACTGATAAACCAATCCTATGACATTAGTGGATAAGCAGAGGCTATTTGCATGAAAACTAAGCTCAGAATGAAATGCTTTAGCTGTGGTCATTGGAATAGTGTTCCAGTAAGCAAGGTTTTGGTTGAGCAAGATTCTCCAGAGCCTAAGGTTAAAGTTTTCATTCCCATGTATTTACCTTTGCAGGCTTCTAAATGTAAGAAATGTGGCGAAGTCATCGCTCAGCCAAAAGAACTTATAAAGATTGTAAAGAGTGGATACTGTTAACTTAAGAGACATGAATCTAACTTAAGCATTTATGTAGCAGTGAAAAGTATGTTTTTTCCATCTGGTAAGATAAATAGGTATGTAGGAACACCATCTGCTCTCAGTTTTAACATACCCTGCATCTCACTCACACTAATTGTAAATTTTCCCTTTGCTTTAAAGGGATTTTTTGCATCAACATAAAATGTTAAGCCATGTTTCTTTGCTATGAAATCCCAAGGCTTGTTAGAAACAGATCCTATATCTTTCTCAATTGTAAACCCCATCTCTTCTAGGAGTTTTCTTGCTCTTTCATGTACTTCTGTTCGTCTATCTCTAACTTCCTTTAATATCTTCGATTTCTGTTTTTTTGCCAAGTTTTTCAATCCATATGGTGTTTGGAATGTTCAAAGGGAAAAGCTTTTGCATTGATGATCCGAATTTTGTGAATTTTTCGTTTGAGGCTAAGGAAATGTTAAATTCTGTAGGAGGTGAATGAAAAACGATAAATGAACAAAATACAGATAATAAAGATGCAGAAGACCATACTGAGGTTTTAGTATTGCCAAGACGAAAAAAGAGGGGTGGTAGAAAATACACTCCTCCTAGTAAGAGAAAGAAGAGGAGATAAGTGGGAACCAAATTACCTAAAAACTCCTCTTTGCATAAAATATTACTCTACTTGGACACAAACATATTCTTAGATTTGACAAGAAATCGAAACCCTGATTCTACTACTGAACTTTTTCAGAGTATTAAGAAAGGAAAATACAAAGCTGCCACATCGACTTTTACCTTGTTGGAATTTATGGAAGACGAACAAGAAAGAGTTTTTGCGGAAAGGGAAATACTAGTTCGAAAGAGGTCATTTGATGAGGTTCGAAGGCATATGGACGAAAGAGACCTCACGGATGTAGAACTTGAAGGCATAAAGATTATTTTAAAGAAGGAAATATTCAAACCATATATTGATGCTGGAATCATCGAATTAACTTATCTAAGTAGCGAAGGATGGGATAGAGCCTTTGAATTACAGCAGAAATTAAACATTTCATCAGACGATGCTGTTCATTTAGCTATGGCAGATATTTGGGGATGTGATGTGTTTGTAACTGGTGATGATCAATTGAGAAAAGTAGCTTCTGCATTTTTTGAGCCTTCAATTATGGTGTTTTCCACTTCATCAGAGATAGAGAAAAAAATTGAAACGTTAAAAAAGGCAAGAGAACTAAAAGGAAATAAAAAATAAGATTATCCTACCTTTTGCCGAATTGTATATCTCTATAACTTCTTGCGCTCTTTTCAAGTTTGGTTTTAATTCTGTTTTTCCATTCTTCTTGTGTCAAAATTCCTTTGTGGAAGACCTTTTTCGATACTTTTACCGCAAAAGGCAAAGATTTACCGACATGCATGCATGCTTCGCTTCTTTCCTTTATCTTATCCAAAAGAAGACGTTTTTGCTTCCTTAGTTCGTCTGTAAGAATTTGCTCTATTTTTTCTCTTTGCATGCATTTCTTTAAAGGATAAGACAGATAAAAAACTTTAACTGGAGAGTACCATGTCCCTTAAGTTAACAGTATCTGAAGAGTGCGGAAATTTAGGCTTTTAATCAAGGTGTGTGGTTTTCTTCAACGCTTGCCAAGCCTTTCTTTTCTCGCCAAAGGTTCCGCAGAACAACCAGTTTGGCTTGGTAGAAGTATCCGCCTTCACGAAGCTCTTTCCGTTCCGCCGTTATGCCCTTGAAATTCTCGTCCATAGTTTTAGCTTGCTCCATCTGATAAAGCTCCTGAGCCTTCTCCCAAATCATAGGTCTTACCCAAGGCCAAAATTTACCAGGCTGCCTCTGCTTCGGCACGTAGATAACGCTCCATTGTTTCTTTTTCAGAAAAATAGGGGCAGGCGTCTAATGTTAGTTGGTGTTGTTTGGCGAAGGTTCGGAGCATTTGACAGATCTTGTGTGTGTTTAATGGGTCCTTTTGTCGGGTGTAGCAGACTTGTGCAGCCATTATTATTGGCAGAAAAGAAATGAGGGGACAGTTTGGACAAATCTTAGGTTCTGATTTCGACAATTTCTTCATACCTCAAAGTTTCTATTGCATTTTCGATTTTGCTGTCTGGAATGAGAAGGTCTATAACGTAGTCTGCGATTTTTCGGGCTTCTTATGTGGTTTCTGCTTCAACGATGAGGATTAATTCCACTAAAAACTTGGGCATTGCTTTTCACCTTTTGAAGTGTTTTAGGGCGAAGCGGTTTGCCTTTGTCTGTTTTCTGTGCATGTTAAGTCCACGGTAATAGTCTAATAGGTGGCTGAACTCGTGGAGGAAAATGAAGCGGATGAGCTCGTTTGGGCTGTTGAAAGTGACTGTTTCCATGATATATTCGTAGCCATAGAATGGGTGGAAAATCTGCTTTGTTCCGACTGCAAATTTCTGTGTGAATGGGTAAGTGATGTTTTTGTTTATGGCTATTGTGATTAGCCGTTGGCTGGGCTGGCATTTTCCGTGGAACGGGTGTTTGCCGTTATGCCAGTGGACTTCGACTTTCCAGTCGCCTAATGATTGCATAAGTTTTATTGGCAGGTTGAGGCCGCGATACTCGACTTCCCAGCTCTGCTTGCTTAGTAAGTCGTCAAGCTGTAAAGGAAGGGTCGTTTTATTTTCCACTTTCATCTTTTCAGCTTCCCGGAACGTTCATATGTAAGGTCTTGCAGATGTCACGGTCACTCAATTGGTATTTTTTCCTCATTTCCTTCAAGAAGCTTTCAAACTCTTTATCTAAATCAAACAAATTTTTAATTTCTTTTTCGCTTGGCATTTTACTCTACCTCGCCTAAAACTTTGGCTAATTTTCTAAAATGGGTTAGAGTCGCTTCCAAGCTAAAATTAAAGCTCAGAAAAAGGCGAGTTTCACGTTTCCGTGCAGAACAGCGGATTTTCCACGTGAAACTCCAAGATTATGATCGGCGTTTTTTACTTTTCAGCCTGAATGAGGCATGGAGACGATAAGTAAACTTTGTCGGCAGTTTTCTGCACCTCATTTTTGGCTCAAGATCTGAAAGGGCTTCGTGGAGGCGTTCTATGTTTGCTCCATTACAGGAGCATCCTTTACCATGCATTTTTGTGGTTGC
>Ga0315282_10009191_pt1 | contig 15771 bp, 9 predicted proteins | sample YL17G07_20_MG_FD_203693 | JGI IMG/M metagenome (GOLD analysis project Ga0315282, IMG submission 203693) | Sediment microbial communities from Yellowstone Lake, YNP, Wyoming, USA - YL17G07_20 | ecosystem: Environmental > Aquatic > Freshwater > Lake > Sediment | place: USA: Wyoming | collected...
ATCCCGAGGCCAAGGTCCAGCGGATCGACATAATGCCTTAAGGCCGAGGCCAGCCCGATGCCGAGCAGGTCCCATATCGTCACGAAAAGCAGTGAGTGCCCGTACGGCGTGTTGTGAGGCTCTCTCTCGGTCCTATCGAGGTCCAACCCCGCGGCCACCATTGCGCCAATGAATATTCCCGCCGTCGGTACCGGCAGGCCCAGGGCCAATCTTATCAATATAATATTAACAATGCAAACAAGCGCCTGGCCCACGGGCCTCATAGGAACGACCCCCAGCCGATAAGACCTGCGGCCCAGGACGCGAATATCGGCATGATCAGGCAGCCGACCAGATGGACACGCCGCACGCCCACCGTCGGAGGGATGAGCCCTAGGAAGGTTGCTATAGCCATGATGACCAAGCCCAACGGCCCTGAAAATATCAGGACAAGGACAACGAGCAGCAGGCAAACGGAGCCAATGAGACAGCGATACGGGATCCGGTGGAAGTTGTCTGCGAAGAAACGCCCTAGCCGCATGGTCATGAAATAGGCCAGCACGCTCGAGACCAGGACAGCGGCCAGCATCATTGCTAGCTGCCCGGGAGGAGGCCATGTCGCCGTCCACGGCACAAGGCCATCGCCCAGAATATCCTGTGCCGCCTTGGCCGAGCCGCTTCTCGTCTTCAATATCACGAACAGAGCCACGAAGTTGGCCACCGCATGGGCGGTATTGATCGCCGACACCGACACCATGAACTCCTCGGTCGCCGCCCCGCCGTCCTCCTCGTCCTCTCCGGTCTTGGTATCGGCGCTGGCTTGCGAGGCCAGCAGTGCGCCTTCGGCGCTCGTCATCCCAGGGAACCAGCCGAACAAGGCCCCAGTGACGGTCCCGAACAGCAGGCCACGGGCCTTGCGCTTCCGGGATATTCTTTCGGACACATCCCTCAACTGCGGCGGTATCATGGGCTTTGATGAGAGGCTGATCAACAATGTCGGTAAACCGAAAAGCCCTGTGAACAATGGAACGAACTGCCAGCCCCAGGGCGAGAGGCCCAATTTAGCCGTCGGGATGAAATTCATGTTCGCGAGGCCGGGGGCGTCAAGAAGGACCAGGCCGAGGGCCCCGGACATCGAAAAGAGCGCCAGGGCCCAGGCCATCCTGCGAAGGCCGTCATTCCCGGACCGTTCCAGCTGGCGGCAGACACGCCCAATGACGGTGACTGACTTGCCGACATGGGTCACGACCGCACTGCGTATCGTCTTGTTCCTGAACAGCAGCTCGACCTGCTCCCTGTCCTTCAACGATATCCTATTGCCGTTTTTCACAATGATTCCTGTTGTGAGAACCTGCCTACCTTGAAGGCCCCACAGGGCCCAGACATCGAAAAAAGGGGCCCGACGGTCAGCGTTCATGCCCCCGAACCTGACCTCATCAACCAGAAGGCAGGTGGCGGGCTCACGTTCCCCGTCCTTTCGTTTTTCCTTCTGCCCCTCGGTCATCACCATGAGCAGCACGACGAGCATGAGCAGGAACGGTATGAAAGGCTTGGTCCTGTCGTAGATATCGAGGGGCGGTCCCATGGTGAACCGGAGGATAGGGACAGCCACGACGCAAAGGAGGACCGCGGCCAGCCCCCCCTGGGCCGAGAGCTTGATGGAGACCATCCCGCGACCCTGGAGCAACAGCCTGTGCGCGGGAAGGACTGATAGCACTGTGCCCTCATCCGGCGCGCCCAGGAACGTGGCCGGGATGTAGCTGACGAAAATGTGGGCCATGGCGACAGCGACCAGGTAGCAGATCATCGCCGATTCGACCTCGGGTAAGGACCTATCGCCGAGCAGGGTGGCAAGCATTAGTGCCATCGGTCCGTGAAGGACCACAAGGATCGCAGCGACCATGTTCGTGTGGATCCCCGGAACGAGGCCTGAGAGGATGCCAGTTAATGTTCCGAGCAGAATCGACAGAAGGCAGAGCCCGGTAAAGGCCAGGGGGTCCATGATTAGTAATGGCCTTCCAAGTATTTTACATTTTCTACAAATTCTACATTTAATACAATTCGGGTGAAAAAAGATGATCGGATCAATCCTTTCGAGACCAGACAACATATATCTCGTCGAGATTTTTAGAAAATTATATATATGACATATAGCATATATAGTTCTATGTATCAAACAAAGCGAGCGGACAGGATCACGACGATACAGTTAAACGCGTCAACGAGGGACCGCCTGTATCGACTCAAGTTCAGGATGACCTATGACGAGTACTTGAATTTCCTCATGGACCAATCAGAACGGATTGCTAAGGACGGGACCCGGAAACCCCGTGCACAGGACAAGCTCTCTGCGATGATCAAGATGACCAAGGGGTGGGTCGAGCGGAATACACGGTGGGAAAATGGTCGGATGAAGGAGATTGATCCCGATGGTCAGTGAAAAGATAAGGGTGCTCGGCGAACTCACGAAGCGATTGAAAACGAGGCCCGTGCTTGTCGGTGGAGGAGCGGTCGAATTCTACACCGCAGGGACGTACACGACGGGCGATATGGACATCATCGGTCGGAGCGAGGAGATCGTGCCGGCCCTCACGAAAATGGGATTCAAGAAAGAGGGCATGTACTTCATCAAAGGCAAGCTGTTCATCCACATCGTTGGCTCCTATTTCAGCGAACGTTACGACGATATCGCGTTCCAGGGATCGGACCTGGTGATCCGGATCATTTCGATAGAGGACCTGATAGTGGACCGACTTAACGCATGCAAGTGGTGGTCCTCGGCAACGGATTGCGAACAGGCGCGTTCGTTGTTAGGTACCTATCTTGCCAAAGTGGACATGGAATATCTCAAAGGGAGGGCCGAGGAAGAGAAGGTCCTTGACTTTTTGGATGAGATGCTCGGGAAGGACCGGCCCTCGAAGAAAAGGGTAACCAAGAAGCCCAAGAGGAAAACGAAGTTGTCGAGACGGTGAACCAGAATCACTGGCCCTCGGTCTTGCCGTTCGCAGCCGACCGCATGGCCCCTTCCATGCTCTTCTTCCTGAGGGCCGCGGCCTCGTCCTCACGGCCCATCTTCTCGAGAACGGCCGCGAGGCCGATGTATGCCGACGATAGCTCGTCCTTCGCGCCCAGGGCCTCGAGCGACTTGATGGCCGCCCGGTAGGATTCCTCGGAGGCCTGCTGGTCGCCCTCGAGCATGTAGAGCTCAGCGCGCTTCAGCTCGACCTGGGCATCGCCGGCCCGGTCCCCGATCCTTGTGTAGATCTCCTGGGCCTCCTCGAGGCACTCCTCGGCCCGCTCGGGCTCGCCCTTCCTCATGAGCGGGATGGCCCCCTCGGTCAGGTTCGCGGCCAAGAGCTTCCTGTTCCCGGACTGGCGGGCCTCCTGGACGCCCATCTGGAAGCTGTTGTTGGCGCGGGCCCAGTCCTCCTTGAGGGAATAGATCAGGCCGAGCGTCGAATGGACCTTGGAGATCAGCAGCGGGTCCCTGTTTATCTCGATCATCTTCAGGTTCTCCCTGAGCAGGTCCGCCGCCTTCCCTACATCGCCACGCTTCAGCAGGCATTCGCCCATGTTGGTGACGACAGCGCTGGCCGTCGGCAGGTCGCGGCCCTTCCGGGCCTCCTCCAGGGCCAGCTGGTAGCGGGCGCAGGCCTCGTCGAGCTTTCCCTGGGCCTGCTGGATGGCCGCGAGCCCGTAATGGCCCTTGGCCAGGTCCTCGGGGCCGCCCTCGGTCTCGAGGATGTCCATGCCCTGGTCGTAGCAGGTCCTGGCCTCGTCGAGAAGGGCCTTGCGGCGGAGGACCTCGCCGAGCTGGAACAGGGCGTGGGCCCGCATGACATCGTTGCCTATCTGGCCCGCCATCTTGGTGGCCAGGGTGAAGACCTTGAGGGCGCCGTCGATTTGCCCCGTCCTCAGGTTGATCTCGCCCTCGAGGAGGGCCAGGCTGAGCATCATATCCGACGGCAGGAGGCCCCGGTCTATCTTGCGGACCATGGCCAGGACATCGTCCAGGTAGCCGGTCCTGAAGAGGACGGCCTTCTTGTCGACGGCGTAGGTGGCGGCCTTCTCGTGCTCCTCGGCCATTATGAAGTGGTAAAGCACCTCGATCCGGTTGACGTCCTCGCGCTCCTCGACGTAGTAGGCGGCCGCTATGCTGTGGGCCATGCGCCGTATCTTGGGGGCCATCCGGTCGTAGAAGTGATCGCGGATGATGTCGTGGAGGCCGAGGTTCTCCTCGTAGGCGTCGGACCTCAGGAGGCCCTTGTCCTTGAGCGATTCCACGGTCTCCTGGCCCGGGACCCCTTCGGTCCCGTCCTTGAAGCGGTCGGCCCTCTTCAGGAGGGCCTTGGTCGGCACCCAGTGCCTGTAGACCGAGGCTATGCTGAGGAGCTTCTTCTCCAGGTCCGAGAGGCGCCCGTCCAGGTCGGAGTCGACGTAGAAGTTTATGGTCTTGGGCCCGGAGGGCAGGCCCAGGTTCGCCACGAGCTCGGCGTACATCGGGTGGCCCTTGACGATGTTCAGGTGCTCGCGCAGGTCGTTCTTCGCGATGCCCTCGCCCATGAGGAGCTCGGCTGTGGATGCGTCGTCGAGCCCGGCCAGGGGTATCTCCATGATGACCCCGTCCTGTTGTGTGTCCTTCTTGTCGTAGAATGGCGGGATGGTCCTTCCGGTCATGATGACCTTGGCGCCCATCATGCCGCCGACGGCGTCCTTGAGCTCGCGGAAGAACTCTAGGAGCTGCTCGTCCTTTATCTTGTGGACGTCCTCGAACACCATCATCACGCTTGTATCATAGAGCGAGGCCTCGAGGATGTGCAGGATCTCCTTGACGTCCGGCTGGTCCTCGCTGTTCAGGTAGTTCCTGAGGGTCGGGACCTTGAGCTTGCCGAGGAACAGGGCCATGGAGCTCAGGAGGTGCTTCAGGGTCGTGTGGTCGTGGTGGTCGTACCAGAAGAGGTGCCTGGAGCCACGGACCATCGTTACGATGGCCGATGCGAGCGATGTCTTGCCTATGCCGTCGATGCCCTTGATGATCATGACCTGTTGTGTCACGGACTCGAGGAACTCCTCGGCCAGGGCCACCTCTCGCTCCCGGCCGTGGAAGTGCATGCACTTGTGAACGTGGCCGGCGAAGTCCACCCATTCCTTGACCGGCCTCATGGCTATGGCCTTGGAATGGGCCTGCTTGACGGATTCTATGGAAAGCGTTCGGTCATCCTCGAGGCCCATGACGAGCTCGAAGGTCGTGGGCACGAAGTCGAAGAGCCTGCCGGTGGAGAGGAGCGGTATCCTGTGGCCCCGGACACCTTCCAGTCGATGGATCGGCGTGACCTTAGACTCGATGGGGCATTCCTTCGTGCCGGCCTCGTCCTTGCTGTAGAGGCCGAGGATCCTGTCGATCTCCTCGTCCTTGATAGAGACCTGGGTCCCGCGGATGGCGTCGGTAATGAAGCTGGCCAGGTTCTCGCCCTCGCGCGTCAGGAAGTGGACCTTGCGCTTGGCCGGCTCGCCCTTCACGTGGTTTGACCAGGTGCGGACATAGCCCTCGCGTACGAGCTCCTTCAGGACCTCGTCCACGCGGCTCCTCTTGAGGCCCGTGGTCTGGACTATGCCGCCCGCCGTGACCTGCGGTGGGGATTCCGGGTCGTCGATGAACCTGGAGAAGTGGCTGAGATAGAGCACGACCCGCCATTGGTCCGATGTCAGGGACTGCATCTTGGTCATTTCGTTCTCCCAAGGGCCTCTCGAAGGCTTGTACCCCAGCGTTCGGGGTCACAAGGCCTTGAGGGGTTTTATGTTTTTCCTAAAGAGCCCTCGACCGCGCACCTCACAGGTCGATCTCGTCCGTCGAGGCCGGGGCCTCGGTGGAGACGTACTTGTCAATGAGCAGGCGGCTCTTCTCGAGCTCGTCCTTTATCTTCACGTCCGTGACTTGGGTCAGGCCCTCCTTGGTCCTCTTGATCTCCGAGTACCTCTTCTTGAGGCCGTGTCCCAGGTCCGCCAGCAGGCCGGGGAGCGTGGCCAGGTTGTTCGACGCCACGAAGAGCTCCATCAGGCCCTTGTCCGCCCGGACCGTGGCCCTGATGACCAGGTCCTCGAGCGAGTGCTTGGTCTTGCCGTAGAACCAGGCCTCGGCTATGTACGGGTTCTCCTCGACGAACTCCCTCACGAACTTGACGTCCCTGGCCTCCACCACGTGCCTTGCGAGCTTGGTGGCCTCGCTGGGCGGCATGGCCGCCGGGATCGCGAAGATCTTGCTGTCCTTGTACTTCAGCTCGGTAATGAGCCGCTTGAGCATGGCCACGTTGACGTTCTGCTCGGTGTAGAATATGGGGCACACGATGTCCACGGGCCTCCGCTTCATGAGGATCGACTTGAGCTCACCCTTGTAGTTCTTGAAGACGGCCGTGGCGTCGATGGAGGATTCCATGCATATGAGCGGGTCCAGGTAGAAGGCCACCGTTTTCTTCTCGTTGGGCGGTATGTTGCCGAGGACCACCTCGGAGCCTTCCTTCTCGTAATCGGGCTCGATGTGGTCCAGCTGCAGGGCCTTCTTGTCGTAGATTATCTTCAGGTTCACGTCGTAGACCATGAACGGGTAGGTGTTCTTGACCGCGGCCTTGAGCCGGACGTAGCCCTGGAAGAACTCGAGGCCGCTGAGTATCCTGACCTCGCCCGCCTCGGCCTGCTCCTCCTGGGTCTTGCCGAGGGCGAAGAGGGGCCCGAAGTACTTCTTGACGTCCTCGAAGTGGGCCGCGTCCCCGTCCCAGCACTCGATGACGCCGGCGTAGAGGCCCTCGATGCGTTCGAGGGCCCTCTTGGTCTCCTCCCTGAGGGCCTTGGTCTCCTTGCCCCTCAGGACGATGGCGAAGGTTGCGCAGTTGCCGACCTCGAGCATAATCCTGAAGTCGCCGTAGTCCAGGCCGCCGAGGGCCCCCTCCTTCTGGAAGGAGTCCTTGACGAACTCCTGGATGGCCTTGAGCATGCCGCTGAGGACGTGCTCGTCCATGGACAGGGCGCCCTTGGAAGATTCGTGGGCTATGAGCCGCCCGTCGTTGTAGATGAGGTATATCTCCTCGATGATTGGCTTCTCCTCGGCCGTGGCCTCGGGCACCGGGACCGGTGTAGGCTGGGGCTGCGGCTGTGCCCTCGCGGAAACAGGTGGCGGGCGGACGACCGGGGTGGGGGCCACGGGTCTCGGTGGCGGCGGGGCAACGGGCTGCGGGGCCGGCGCCGTGGGTTTGGCCTGAAGCTCCTTCTCGAGCTTGGCCGCGGCCCTCTTTTTCCTGGATCTGACAACGACAAGTGCTACAACGACGACGACGGCGCACATGATGGCCACTATGATCAGGATGGCGAACAGGTCGTCATTGGCAATGCCTCCGATGACGCTTGCCTTTCCGACCTCGACGACCACGTCCTGGGTGGTGTTCAAGTGGCCATCGCTTATGGTGACCTTGACGGTCTGCGTGCCGACATCGTTCTTCCCGGGTTTCCCCTTGATGACGCCGTTCTGGTCAATTGACATCCATGCGGGGCCCTGCAAGGAATAGATGATGTGGTCGCCCGAGTCCGGGTCCGAGGCCTTGACGGAGTAGCTGAAGCCTGTACCGGCCTTGCACTTGAGCTGCGGGATGGGATTGTCGAACTTCGGCGGGGAGTTGGGCTCGACTATGATGATGAAGGACTGATAGCCCGCGCCCGAGCCGTCCCATGCCCTAAGAATGACAGGGAACCTGCCAACTTCCTTGATGTCCGGCGTCCAGTCCATGGTCCGGCCTTTGCTGTCCAGGAGCATGGTCTTCGTGCCCTGCTCCAGATTGAGCGTTACCGTGTCGGTCGTCACAGGATCTTTGACGATGATGGGATAGTGGAACTTGTCACCGAACCTGAGCTTGACCGTGCCGTCGACAGGGTCGTATTTCGGAGGTAGGCTGTCGATCCACGGTGGATGGCCGGGATGGGTGCTGTCGACCGTTATCGAGAATGCCTGCTGGGTCGTGTCGAGGCCGTCGGTGACCGCCAGGACCACGTCCCCCATTGTCTGGGTCTTGGTCGGCGTCCATAGGAGGGCCTTGCCTGCGAGCACCATGCCTGGGGGCCCCTTGACCAGCGACAGGGTGAGGTTGGTGCTGTCCTTGTCAAAGACCTGTATGTCGTAGCGGTACTCGATGCCGGTCTGGGCCGTCTTCGACGGGACGGTGAGGAATCCCGGAGGATAGTTGTTCAAGGTCTCCTGGACCACGAGCCCCGCGAGGACGACAGCAGCGTCCGTCCTGGAGTTGATCGCGATGGGAACGTTGATCCTGCCCTTATCGTCGACAGGAGGAGCTTTGTTGCTCGTATATGCTTGGAGCGCTTCCATGACATTCGGTATATTTGCCAGCTGGCCGGCGGAATGGGTCCCGGCCCAGTGCAGCTCCAGGTTCTGGTCGTTCCCGACGTCGACGACGAGGTCGACGGGCAGGGACTCCATCTGGAACCTGAGCTTGATCGAGGTCATCATCGGATCGGAACGCCCGTCGCTGCGGAAGGTGGCGCAGATCGGCAGGGGGTCCTCGAGGGAAATCCCTGGGGGGATGGGGTAGTTCTGCCCGCTCGGCAGCTGGTACCAGCTTCCGTTCATCTTGATGGCCAGATCGATGGAGCCGTGGCCGCTGCCGATCGGCCCGTACCTGAAGTCCCATTTGGCCCAGATCCAATCGAGAGGTTTGTCTTTGTGCCCTAGGGCCACGGTGTATGTGCCTTGCAGGGGGACTATGACATAGTCAAGCTGCAGGGAAAAGAGGGATGGCGAGAGGCCGGGTATGGTGGTGGACATGGATATGTTGAACCTGATGAACCTGCAGGTCGGGGTGTTCTTCAGCGTCGCGTTGTCCTGGAACGGATATCCTGACCACGGGGAGTTCTGGTCGGGGCGGACCTCCAGGCTGATGGTCATCGGGAGGGCCGTCGAGTCCCAGACACCTTTGATGATGAGCCCTGTGTATTCCAACGGAGCATTACCCAGGTCATGCTCGGGTGTGGCCAGCCAGCCGCGGGAGGCGGCGACGTCGTAATTGAGGATGATCTGGTGGATGACGGGGGTGTTCATGCCCGTGTCCGATGTCAGCGTCAGCCTGTATTGCATGTACATCGACGGCGATATGCCGGTGAGGTCCATTTGGTCTGGGATCGTGGTCCAGCCGCTCCAGCCGCCCATGCCAGGGAATGGCTGGTCGCCGGTCCTGACCTCCAGGGACATGGACCCGTAGTGGGGGGACCCGCTGATGCCCTCACTGTCCACGGTGAAGCTCTTCCAGGTCCCCTTCCCGCCCGCAAAAATTACCGAGGATGTGATGGTCCCGCTGGTCTCGTATTTGCCGGAGAGGGAGACCAGTGTACCATCCATCGGATGCTGGGTGAGGTCCTGGAAGCCGCCCCAGACATAACCCGTGTTCTTGGCCTTGGACCATACCGTGGCCATGGACCAGCGAGCGATGTTCGGGACCGCGACGTAGGCGCGGGTCCAGGTATTGTTCTGGGACCAGTATATCCAGGCGTCATCGAAGACCGTGCCGCCGTTCCGTCCGCCGATCACGAGCATGGCTTTGGCCGTCGTGTCCCAAAGGGCGCCATGGTAGGCCCGCGGGCTCGGGCCCGAGTTCGACGGGGTGATCTGTTTGAAGGCGGTCGGGTTGGACGTATCGAAGGAATAAAGGTCGTTCATGTAACCCTGGGACGCGCTGTAGCCTCCGAAGATGTACATGGTCCGGCTTCCCTGGTCCCATGCGGCCGAGTGGCCGTAGCGCGGGCTTGGCTTGTTGCCCACATTCCCTGTGAGGTCCTCCCAGGAGGCAAAGGCGTTCGTGACGAAGAGCGAGCTTGAGGCCGTCCCGCCGCTTTGGTAACCCCCGAAGATGTAGGCCTTTTGGTCGTATGTGTCGAAGACCTCCGATTGGGATCCGAGCGCCCACGGCATGTTGTAGGAGCCCTGCGTGTACCATGTCGTCATGCAGTAAGGGGTCGCCGTGAATGTCCTGTCCTCGACCTGGAGGAGGTCGTTATTGCCACCGGAAAGGACCAGCTTGTTGGACGGGTGCCAGAACATGGTCGAGTTGGCCTTGTTGCCGATGCTCCCGCAGGGGGAGCACATGTAGTACCAGCTCGAGCCGTCTAGCTTGAGGCCGTAGGTGTCCGAGTAATAGGTGGTGCCATTCAGACCGCCCATGATGTACATTGTATCGTTGTCCGAATCGTAGGCGTAGGCCATGGCGCCCCTGGGCTTCACGGACCCGCCCGGGGTTTGGTTGTTCATGTGGTAATCGTAAGCGAGCCGTAGCCCGCCGTCGGTCTGGCCCCAGTCGACGTTGGTGCCCTGCGAGAACCCGGTGCCGTCGATGTCCTGGTCGACGCCCGGGCCCGAGGCGAAGCCGGCCTGGGCCCAGGTCATGGGCCCGTTGGCCAGGTGCAGACCCATTACATCGTAGGTGATGCCCTGCGAGGCGCCGCCTTGGAAGTCCGTTGCGGACCTCAAAGAATAGCTCATTGGCCTGTGATCGAGGTGCACGGTATTGTTCTCGACCACGGTCCCGGATTGGCTGCCGGTCGGGTCCTTGAAGGTCTGCGTGGAATTGGCCTCGAAGGACCCTTCGGATATGACGGACCTGGCCTGGACGCTGAAGTCCGCATGGTCGATCTTGGCCCCTTTGTAGACGGGGATGGCGATGGAGGTGTTTGTGATCCCGGCCGTGAGATTGACGACGGGGGAGTCCATGCCGTTGGAGAACAATCGGACCGTTTCCGAGGCGCGGCCATTCTGGGCCAGCGCCGGCGCCAGGTTCACGACCATAAGGAGGGTCAACAGCAGGGCGAGGACCTTGCGGGCCAGGCCTTTCGTTGCGTGAGCGTTCTGCGACATGATTGCCTTCCCTCCATCATCCATCCTTCGGGGCGACGGGCCGTTTGAAGGATAAGAATAGATAGATTGTACATTTATATAACAATATTGAAGAGAATTAAATGCTAAAACAGGAATGTTAATATATTGCGGAGGGCCTATTTTCCCTCGATGTCAAATGCGGCCCTTGGGCGGGGCAGCTCATCTCTTAGGGTCACGGCGCTCCTGGCCCTGGCCGTCGTCCTCGTCTTTATGAGCTCGGGCTGCATCAACGCCTATTGGACCAAGGGCGTCCTGAACCCGGAAAAGAAGGTCCCGGTGTTCAGCACGAAGGAGAAGGTCGTCCAGGTGCATTTCTTCGAGACCAACCTCACGGACGTGAAGAGCCTGGAGAGCCACGCGAGCAACACCACGACCATCAAGGACAGGACCCAGTGGATGGAGGTCGAGATCGACGTCCAGATGGAGCCTATGCCCGCATGGGCCCAGCAGCTCAAGCAGTTCCTGCCCATCAACATCTCGAGGTACGTGCATATCATAATAACCATGCCCGACGGGACCGCGTGGTACGACAAGAACTTCAACGAGACTGGCAAGGAGATCGTGGACATCGAGACCCCGCTTTCCGGTGAGTGGAACTTCAAGGTCGATGCCTTTGGCGTCGGGAAGGAAGCGGTCGGGTTCCACGACGGCTACAAGGTCATAGCCCACGCCTACGAGCCGAACTAGTGTGCCTCAGCCCTTGACCTTTGTTATTATTGTCTGATCCCTTTCCGGGCCGACGGATATCAGCGATAGGGGCAGCCCGAGGCCCTTCGATATCTCCTTCAGGTAGGCCTTGACCCTGGGCGGCAGGCCCGCGAAGCCCTTCTTGACGAAGCCGTTCCAATCGTCGTTCGAATAGGACTCCCAGCCCTTGAGCTCCTTGTAGACCGGCTTGGCCCTGGCCAGCTGTTTCATGTTCGCCGGGAAATCGGCCACGCGCTTGCCGTCGATATCGTAGCCCGTGCAGATCTTGATCGTCTCGAGGCCGCTCAGGACATCGAGCTTCGTTATCGCGAGCGATGTGAGGCCGTTGACCCGGACCGAGAAACGGACCATGACGAAGTCCAGCCAGCCCGTCCGCCGCGGCCGGCCTGTGGTAGTTCCGAACTCGTGGCCGACCTTCTGCATGTGGGCACCGGCATCGTCCTTGAGCTCGGTCGGGAAGGGCCCCTCGCCGACGCGGGATGTGTAGGCCTTGACGACGCCGACGACCTCGCCGATGACCTTCGGCCCGACGCCGGCGCCTATGCATGCCCCGCCTGCCACGGTGCTGGAGGATGTGCCGTAGGGATAGATGCCGTGGTCAACGTCAAGGTGGGTCCCCTGGGCGCCCTCGAAGAGGACGCGCTTGCCGGCCGTGATGGCCTTGTTGATCAGGACGGATGTGTCGGTTACGTGAGGCGCCAGGCTCCGGGCATAGTCGAGGTACTCCTCCATCAGGGCGGCCTTGTCGAAGATGTCCTTGCCGCCTAAAGCCTGGACCATGTACTGCTTGACCGGGAGCGCGATCGTGAGCTTCTCGTCGAGCACCTCCGGGTCCAGTAGGTCGCACATGCGTATCCCGAAGCGGGCGGTCTTGTCGGAATAGCAGGGCCCTATGCCGCGGCGAGTGGTGCCGGCCGACAGCCCTTTGCCGCTCTTGACGGCCTCCTCGAGGCCGTCTATGACCTTGTGATAGGGCATGATGATGTGGAGCCTGTCGCTGATGTGCAGCCGGCCGGTCCGGACCTTCTGGTCCTTGAGCTGGGCCATCTCCTGGAGCAGGACAGCGGGATCCAGCACGACCCCGTTGGCTATGACCGAGTCCGTGCCTGGCCTGAGTATGCCCGACGGGAGCAGATGGAACTTGAAGGTCCTGTCACCGACCACGATCGTGTGGCCCGCGTTGTTACCGCCCTGGAAACGGACGATCATGTCCGCCTTGGCGGCGAAGAAATCGACGACCTTGCCCTTGCCCTCGTCCCCCCACTGGGTCCCCACAACGACGGTGACCGGCATTAAGACACCGTTGGGTGGATAAGTGGAAGCCGATATAAACAAATCGTTGGTGATGGGCCGCGCGCGCAATGTAATTATATGTTGGAATCGTTCGAGACGATTGGATGAACTATTCGCTGGGGAACCTGAGGCGAAGGTCTGGCAGGACCGCCCTGACCGTGACCGGGGTCACGCTCGCCATATCCCTGATGGTCGTGATGTTCTCGGTCGGTAACGGTGTCCGGGATAGCGCCAGGTCCATCCTTGCTAACAGCGGGGTGGACATCTTCGTCCAGGCCAACGGGACCTCCATAGGGTTCGCCTACGGCGAGTTCGACCACGGGAGGGACCTGGCCCAGGCCATGATCAAGGGCAACCCCGAGATAAAGAGCGCGCTGCCGCTGCTCATCTCGTCTATGTACGGCATCAACGGGACCATGCGCCAGGCCATCCTTTCCATAGACCCGGGCGACACGGCCAACATCACCAAGCTCGTGCAGTCGATGAAGGTCAAGAGCATAACGATGGACGGGATCATACCGGATATGTCGATGGACATCGGGGGTATCGATGTCATCGAAGGCCCGGGGTTCACCGAGAAGGGCGACCCGTTCTACGCCAACGGGACCTACGCCGGCGGCAGGGCCTCGCCGAACTTCACCCACGAGATCGAGGTCAACAAGGAGCTTGTGGACCAGTTAAAGGTGCACGTCGGGGACACCATCTACCTGAGCGCGGACATCCCCCAGACCCCGCAGGCAATTTGGCCATGGCTGGCGAATGTCACGTCCTACAAGATCGTTCGCGTTGTCGAATCCTCGTGGGAGGCTCTAGGGACGCCCATGGGCTATGTCCACCTTAGCGAGCTGCAGTTCCTGATGGGGAAGACCAACGACACCGTGAACCAGATCCTGGTCCACGTCAAGGACCCGACGAGGTCCAACGAGGTCAAGAAATGGATAGAGAAGACATTCCCCGCGCTGCAGGCCTTCACGGTCGAGGACTTCCTGGGGGAGATCGACCAGGTCACGCAGGTGTTCCGTGGGTTCGGCGAGATGATCCTGCTGGTCACGGGAGTCATCGTCGTGCTGTTCGTGGCGACGGTGATGATGATATCGGTCCGCGAGAGGACCTCGGAGATCGCGGCCCTGAGGGCCATAGGGTTCACCAGGGGCTCGATCTTCAGCAAGGTCCTGCTGGAGGCCTTCCTGATCATCGTTATCGGCGCCATAATCGGCGTCATCATCGGCATAGGCATGGCCCTGGGCCTGGACCACTACCTGCTGAACATGCTGGGCAACTCGAGCCAGGGCGGCCTCCCGGCCGGCTTCCATTTCGTCGCCATCACGCCGCTGCTGCTTGCCCAGATGGGCGCGGTGGCGGTGCTCTTCGGCCTCGGCTGCGGGCTCATACCCGCGGCCTGGGCATCTCGATTGAACATAGCTGAGACCCTGAAGAAGGAGTAGAGGAATGCCGAACCTGAAGAACCTCGTCAGGAGGGGCGGCCGGACGGCCATGACCGTGATAGCCGTGGCCACGTCCATGGCCCTGCTCATATCGATGCAGGCCATCTCCGAGGGGCTCCTGCAGAACGCCAAGGACAATATCGAGAAGAGCAAGGTCGACATAGGCATAGGCGTCGGCGAGGGCAACGGCATCGAGAACGGGCACGCGCTTATGGAGACACTGAAGAAGGACCCGGAGGTGCGTTATACCGGGATCTACAGGACCGAGTACCTCGCGTTCAAGAAGCCCGGCTCGATTAAGCAGAGCTGGGCCATCACCGAGGGCGTCGTCCCCAAGGAGACCATGCCCATACTCACTCCCGACGAGGCAAAGCGGTTCCCCAAGGAAGGGTACATGGGGTTCAAGGAGGGCGGCGACCCGCATTACGGGAACAACTTCACAGGCCCGTGGACATACGAGGTCCTCATAGACAAGAACATACAGTCTGGCCTGGGCATCAACAAAGGGGACCAGATAGAGATCAGTAGGACAGCGACGGGTCCCTACGTCACGTTCAACGTCAGCGGGGTGTTCGATTCCCAGCTGACCGGGGCCGGCATCGCCGCGCAGCTGTTCTTCATGTCCATCCATCTGAGCGAGCTGCAGAGCCTGACGGGGAACGATGTCATAAAAGAAGGCAACACGAGCCGGGTCATCGACAAGATAGACTCCGTCTCCGTAGGGCTGCAGCCGGACATCAGGACCGATGTTGCCAAGGTCGAGGCATACAAGAAGGGCCTCGAGAACAGGTACCCGTTCTACGTCATTGTGACGAAGAACGATCGGCTCGTCAGGATGGAGCAGCAGATGACCATAGTGAACGGCTTCTTCCTGGCAATAGGCGGCGTTTCGCTCATGATAGGCATGCTGTTCGTGACATGCATCATGTTCATGTCCATCCTCGAGAGGACCAACGAGATCGGCATGCTCAGGGCCATAGGCGTCTCGAAACGGACCATCTTCCTGCAGATCCTGGCGGAGTCCATGGTCATCGTCATACTAGGGGCAGCGATAGGAGTGATCCCCGGCTACTTCGGGTCCATTTGGGGGGCCGCTTACATCAAGTCCACCATCGGGACCTCGGAGACCCTGGTGCTGTTCAAGCTCAGGTCCGTCGGTCAACTATTTGTAGAGGTAATCCTCTTGGGAGGATTGGTGTCCATGATCCCCGCGTGGAGGGCCATGAGCATGGACATTATGAAGTCCCTGAAGAGGGCCAAGTGAGGTGACTCGCATGAAGGTGGGGAAGGGCAAGGCGAAGGCCGCCAAGGAAGTGCTGGTGGAGCTCACGAAGGTGTCCAAGCGCTACAAGATGGGGGGCTCCACGGTCACGGCCCTGGACAAGCTCGACATGTCCATCAAGGAAGGGGAGTTCCTGTCGG
>Ga0315282_10009192_pt1 | contig 15771 bp, 15 predicted proteins | sample YL17G07_20_MG_FD_203693 | JGI IMG/M metagenome (GOLD analysis project Ga0315282, IMG submission 203693) | Sediment microbial communities from Yellowstone Lake, YNP, Wyoming, USA - YL17G07_20 | ecosystem: Environmental > Aquatic > Freshwater > Lake > Sediment | place: USA: Wyoming | collected...
ACCAGGAGCAGGATGCCGACGACGAGTACCAGCCCTACTTTCACCTCGGAACGGCTGTAGTCCATCGGAGACTCCGTCTCTGTTGGCGTGCTGCCGCCTGCCGCGGAAGCCCCAGCCGGGGGCGAGCCCCAGCCCCCGCGCCCGCTTCCCGGGCACCCGGCGCCCAGTCACCCGGAGGGTGCCGGCGCCTCGCCGCGCGTCACAACGGTTGCACTCTGGACCTCTGCCCGCGCTCCTTCATGGCAGTCCGACGACCCTGTCCACCTGGATGGGCCCTTCGGGCGCCCCGCTCACGAACTGCTTGACCACGGGGTGCTCGGACTTCTGCATCTCCTGGGGCGTCCCCTCGGCGACCACCTCTCCCTGGTGCAGCATCAGCATGCGGTCGGCGAGGGCAAAGGCGCTCCGCATGTCGTGCGTCACCACCACGGAGGTTACCCCCAGCGCCCGCCGCAGGTCGATGATGAGCCGGTCGATGACCCCGGTCATGACCGGGTCGAGCCCGGCGGTCGGCTCGTCATAGAGGAGCAACTCGGGGTCGAGCGCGAGCGCGCGGGCCAGGCCCACGCGCTTGTGCATCCCGCCGCTCAGCTCCCCGGGCAGCAGCTCCTGGATGCCCTGGAGGCCGACCAACTGCAGTTTCATGTCGACCATGATGGCGATGACTTCCTCGGCGAGTTCGGTGTGCTCCCGGAGCGACAGGGCGATGTTCTCCCCCACCGTGAGCGAGTTGTACAGGGCGCCGAACTGAAAGACCAGTCCGCAGCGCTTGCGCAGGGCGTCCAGCCCTTCCCGGCTGAGCTGGGCCAGGTCCTGCCCAAACAGCACCACCCGGCCGGCGTCGGGTCGGTAGAGACCGGCCAGGATGCGGAGCAGCGTGCTCTTGCCGCAGCCGCTCGGACCCATGATGACGGCGGTCTCGCCTCGGCGGACCACGAAGGAGACGTCGGTGAGGACGGGGGTCCCGGCGAAGGACTTGGCCACGTGCTCAACGGTGAGCACCAGGTCCGTGGTCCCCGGGGCGGTGGCGGTCGTGGCGGTCTCGGTCATGGCTACGGCCAGAAAAAGTAGAAAAGGGTCGTGAAGAAACAGTCGGCGGCGATGATGTAGACGACGGACAGGACCACGGACTGGGTGGTCGCCCGTCCCACCCCCTGGGCCCCGCCGGTCACCCGGAAGCCCTGGTAGCAGGCCACCAGGCAGATGAGCATGGCGAAGGCTTCCGCCTTGATGAGGCCGGTGACCATGTCCTTGTTGACCAGGTACTCGATGGTTTTCTCCAGGTAGACGTTGGCGGGGATGTGGAGGAGCCCCACAGCGGTGGTGAATCCTCCCAGGATGCCCACGAAGTCGGCCATGACCGTCAGGACCGGTATCATGAGCATGCAGGCCAGGAGGCGGGGCACCACCAGAAACGCCACCGGGTCGAGCGCCGCGGCCCTCAGCGCCATGATCTCTTCGCTGACGTTCATCGTGCCGATCTCCGCAGCGATGGCTGCGCCGGCGAACCCGCTCATGACCATGGCCGCCAGGAGCGGTCCCAACTCGCGGACGACGGATACGCCGAGGACGCTCCCCACGTAGCGGATGACGCCGAACTGGTCCAGGACGTGGGCCATCTGGAGCACGATGATGACGCCGATGAAGAAGATGGTCAGGCAGATGATGGGCACGGCGTCGACGCCGACGCGCACCATCTGGGCCACGATGGCCGCCCAACGGAAGCGGGTCAGTTTGGCCCGGCCGCGGGCGAACTGGCCCAGCCAGCGGAAGGCGGCTCCGGCCAGGAGCGTCATCCCCCCTAACGTGCGCAGCGCCTCGAGCGTTTCCCAGCCCAGGTAGCCCAGTGCCGTGCCCGCGGTGGCCCGGAACAGGGGCGCTTTGGCGGGGGTTGGTTTCGGCCTCTCAGTGGACAATGGTGAACACCTCATCCAGCCGTGCCAGACGGAAGACCGCCCTGATGCCTTCCCGCAGGCCCCGCAACGCCAGCCGCCTCCCCTCCCGACGGGCCCGCTGCAAGGCCTCGACCAGGGTGGCGATGCCGGAACTGTCGATGTAGGTGACTCCTTCCAGGTCCACCACCAGTTGCTCGGGCTGCTCGGAAGCGACTTCAATCAGCGCCGTGCGCATGCGGGGGGAGGTTGTCATGTTGATGTCCCCCGTCACCGTGAGCACGGTCTCGGAGTCAGAGTGAGTCACCCGCAAACCCAAGAGACCATTCACGCTCGCGTCCTTTGTTCGCCCCGTCCTCGGCGGGAGGCACCCCGCCTTGTTGTCCAGGCGTCCCTTTCTCCTCTGGCTCCTGCAGTTCGATCACCGTGCCTTCCTGGCGCTTCTGCCACCACTCTTTCCACCGGCCGGTGGCAGCGAGGCGCCGACCTTCCGGGTCTTCCGGGCGATAGCCCAGGGTCTCGCCCGTCCGGTCCTTGAGGGCCGAGAACGCCGCCCAGCGCACACTGGGGTCCTCGTCCATCAGCAGGTCGATGAGGTTGGGGAGGACCTTCTCCGAGCCATGCCGGGCTAACCAGATGACGGCCTGGAAGCGCTCCTGGGGAAGTACCGACTGGAGCTGCTTGACGGAGGACCCCTCACTGACGCAGCCAACCAGCACGACCGCCAGTAACCCCGCTGCCATCCCCAGCGTGACGACCCGGTGCCTCATGGCCCTCTCCGCACCGTCCTGTCTCAGCCCTGGAACAGTCAGCATCCTACGAACCGAACGCGTACTAAGTCAAGTGCGCCTGCGCCCGGCCACTCGAGGAACGCCAGCGCTCCGGGAAACCGATGTCACTCAAGGCGAGCCCCGGCCGGAGCCCTGGTACACCAGCGGCGTAGCCCAGGAGCATCAGGCAGACGACCTGGACTTCGGGCGGGATACCCAGGAGCTGCTTCACCGCGTCCTGCTCGTAGGCGCGGTCGTAGACGGCGATGAATCGCCACTCCTGCATGTTCCTGGCCGAGGGGGCGAGCCAGCCCGCCTCCAGCACGGGCCGCAACTTCTCCTCTTCAATCGGTTGGTCGGCGAACGCCCGGGTGCTCCGCCGCCGGCGCACGGCTTCCAGAACCGTCATCCTTGTGCCTTCCTCCCCTTGCTTCGAGACCCCTCGCCGTCGAGCATCTGCCGCTTGGCGGCTTCGGCCAGGTGGTCGGCCCGCCGGGTGGGTTCGGGAACCCGGAAGCCGGCTGTGCAGAGAAGCGCCAGCCGAACTGCCGGCTTCAGCCCCACCCGGTGGCCAGGCGAAACGAAGATGGGCTTCACCCCGCTCCGTGTGCGCACCGTGGCCCCGACGACCTTCCCCTGGTAGTAGAGTTCGGTCCAGGACCCCGGGCTGTCACCGGGCTCTTTGTGCTCGCCCACGAGCCTGCTCTTGGCGCAGCCTACGGTCGGGACATCCAGCCAGAGGCCCAGGTGGCTCGCCAGGCCGAAGCCGCGCGGATGGGCAATCCCCTGACCGTCCACCAGGACCAGGTCCGGCGTGCCCGGCAACCTGGCGAAGCACTTCAGCAGCACGGGCGCCTCGCGAAAAGACAAGAGCCCGGGGACGTAGGGGAAGGTCACGGGCCCCTTGAGGACCACCTCTTCCACCACCTCCCAGTCCTTCTCGCCCTGCTTCGCGGGTCGGCGAAGGAGAACCACCGCAGCAACCAGCCAGCCATGCTTGGGGCTGTAGGCGACGTCGGCCCCGGCCACCAGCCGAGGCGAACGGGGGCTCCCATGCAGAAGAAGGCGAGGGGCGAAGTCAAGTTGGAGCTGGCGGGCTTCGCGGGGCGTCCTTGGCCAGCTGTGCAGTTGGGGGAACTTCATCGTCCGCCGCCCGCGATTTCCTCCAGGACGGAGCGCAGGACGGGGATGGCTGCCTCGATGTCTTCGCGGGAGACGTCCAGGTGGGTGACGCAGCGAAGGGTCCGGCCCCCGAAACCGGAGACAAGCACCCCCCGTTCACGCAGCCTGCCTCGCACCTCGCCGGCGGTGAACGGTCCCTCGGCGAGGCGCCAGACCACGATGTTCGTTTCGACCTCCGGGGCGTTCAGTATCACGCCGGGCATCTCGGCGAGGGCCTGGGCCAGCCGGCGGGCGTTCTCATGGTCGATGGCCAGCCGTTCGACGTGGTGCTCCAGGGCGTAGAGGGCGCCGGCGGCGATGATGCCCGCTTGGCGCATCCCACCGCCGAACATCTTCCGCACCCGCCGGGCGCGCCCGATGAACTCGGCCGAGCCGGTCAGTGCCGAGCCCACGGGCGCCCCCAGTCCCTTGGAAAAGCAGATGGAGACGCTGTCGAAGTCCTGTGCCCAGTCGGTGGGTTTGCGGCCCGTGGCCACAGAGGCATTGAGGAGCCGGGCGCCATCCAGGTGCATGAGGAGCCCGCGGGCCCGGGCCAGGGTCGCCACGGCCCGCAGCGTTTCCAGGGGAAGGATGCTTCCCCCGGCACGGTTGTGCGTATTCTCCAGGGAGATGAGCCGGGTGCGGGGCGCGTGGATGTCTACCCCCCTGATGAGGGGCTCAATCTCCTCGGCTGTGGGATGGCCCCGACGGCCGGCCACCGTGCGCAGTTGGACGCCACTGAGGGCCGCCGGGGCCCCGCACTCGTAGTGGAAGATGTGGCTCTCGGCATCCAGGATCACCTCGTCTCCGGGGAGGGTGTGGGTGCGGATGGCCACCTGGTTTCCCATCGTCCCGCTGACGACGAAGAGGGCCCTCTCCTTCCCCAGCAGCCGGGCCACCGTCTCCTCCAGGAGGTTGACGGTCGGGTCCTCGTGGTAGACGTCGTCGCCCACTTCCGCCTGGGCCATGGCCCGCCGCATCTCCGGCGTAGGCCTGGTGACGGTATCACTGCGCAGGTCAATGAGGTGTTCTGCTGGCATTGCCGACGGCCTCCTTGGTGTCCCCGCCCTTCGACTGGCTCAGGGCGGGCTGAGCTTGTCGCAGCCCGGCCTGCGGGGGTTTGATCTCTTTGAGCACGCAATCGTCGAAGTAGATGGCCCCGGGTTTCAGGTAGGCGTAGAGCATCACGCGCAGCGACCGGGGCGTGTAGGTGGCGTGGTGGGGGGTGAAGTCTCCCGAGTAGGTCACCCAGCCTCCCGTCGGCGTCCCGTTGATGAGCTCCTCGTAGACCATCCGCGGCTGGGCCGGGAAGAGGAAGGTGGTGGGGAAATCCTCGTAGGCTTTGAGGAAGACCTTGGGGGTGGGCCCCAGGCTCTTGACCCGCACCTGAAAGCGGTAGGTGGCCCCCGGCCGCAAGGGGACGTAGTCGCTGTAGTAGAGCCCGCCATAGCTCTCCGCCCGCTCGCGGTCCAGGTCGAACTGCAGGCACCGGCCGCCCCCATCGGGGTTGGCGACCCAGCGGGCGTAGTCAGGCAGGGGCTGCCAGCCGGCTGGCTGCTCCGAGCCTTTCTCGAAAGACCCGTTGGGGAGAAGGTTGGGGTTGGTCTCCCAGGCCCGCTCAGCTGCGGGGTCAGGAACCTTGACGGGGGCGGGTTCGCCGGTCAGTTGGCGAAGCACCTCATCGACCAGAAGCGGAATCATATGGACGTTCTCCGCAGAACGCTCTTCGTCGATGACGAGTTTCGCTGGCTCCGCTGTGCAGTCGACGGCCTTGAAGTGGATGGTGTAGCCGGCCCTCGCCGGCTGCACTTCGCCCCAGAAGACAAAACTCGCTCCGAAGCCTTCCCGGCCGGCGCGGGCCACGTCCTCTGCCGGCGTCTCCGGCTCGGCCCGAAAACCGAGGTGGGTGAGCACCTCATCCCGACTCAAGACGTCGTAGGTCTGGAACTTCCCGGAGCGGGCCGCGTGGCCACTGATAACCTCGGCCACCTTCGCTCCCATCTCGCCTCCGTCGAAGGTCGAGCGAAAGTCGAGAGCCACCAGGATGGGCTTTGGTGCCGATGGCTCGGCCGCCTCGAGCCAAGCCGCGGCCGAGGCACAGAGCATGACCACCGTCAGGGTGACCAGCCTGCGCATGGCTACAGTATGCCTTTCGTCGAAGGTATCCCCTTCTCCCGCCGGTCGACCTCCGTCGCCTGCCTGAGGGCGTGGGCCAGGCCCTTGAAGATGGCTTCGGCGACGTGGTGTCCGTCCTCGCCGTAGGGGACGTTGACGTGCAGGGTGACTTCGGCCTGGCTGGCGAAGCCCTGGAGGAACTCGCGCACCAGGCTGGTGTCGAAACTCCCCACTTTTTCCGGAAGTTGAGGTGCGTGGTAGACGAGAAACCCGCGTCCGCTGATGTCGACGGCCACCTGGGCCAGGGCTTCGTCCATCGGTACGCTCACCGAGCCGAACCGCCGGATGCCCACCTTTTCCCCCAGGGCCTTGCGGAGCGCCTGCCCCAGGGAGATGCCCACGTCTTCCACCGTGTGGTGGTCGTCGACATCGCGGTCGCCCTCCGCGGTCAGGACGAGGTCATAGAGCGCGTGGCGGGCGAGGAGGGTGAGGAGGTGGTCGAGAAAGCCCACACCACTGGCAACTTGGGACTTCCCTTTCCCGTCCAGGCACAGCTCGACCGAAATGCGGGTCTCGCGGGTCTCGCGGCGGAGCATCGCTTTCCGTTTCCTGACCTTCATCACCATGTCAGTGTGCCCCTTCTCTGGTTCAGATCCAGTTTACGTCGTGGCAAGGATACGGGCCAGTTCTCGCAGCAGCTGGTCAACCTCGGCATCAGTCCCGACGCTGATGCGGAGCCCATCGTCCACATAGGGGTCGTCGAAGTACCGGACCAGGATGCCCCGCTCTTTCAGTTTCCGGTAGAGGCTCCGGGCCCGGCCTCGCCGGCAGCGGACGAAGACAAAGTTGCTCTGCGACGGCAAGGGACGGAGCCCCAGCTCTTGCAGCCCCGCCGTCAACCTGGCCCGGGTGGCCTTGACCTTGGCCACGTTCGCGCGCATGTGCTCCACGTCGGAGAGGGCCGCCTCCGCCCCCGCAGCGGCGAGGGCGTCGACGTTGTAGGAGTCCTTGACCTTGATGAGGCCGTCGATGAGCGCCGCCGACCCGAAAGCCAGCCCTACCCGCAGGCCCGCCAGGGAGAAGGACTTGCTCAGGGAGCGAAGGACAATCACGTTCTCCAGTTCGCGGGCCAGCGCCAGGGCGTCCTCCTCGGCGAAGTCCACGTACGCCTCGTCCACCACGAGCACGCCGGTGAGGCTCTCTGCGAGCCGCCTCACCTGCGACCTGGGCACCAGGGTGCCGGTGGGCGCGTTCGGATTGCACAGGATGACCAGTGGTTCCGTCCGGTCGAAGAGTTCCGCGGGGAGCGAAAAGTCGGCCGGGAACGGTATCTCCACCGCTTTGGCGCCGTGAATCTGAGCCAGGACGGGATACAGGCTGTAGGTGGGCACGGGGTAGACAAACGCCTGGCCGGGGTCCACCAGCGCCCGCACCGCCAACGCCAGCAGTTCATCCGACCCGTTTCCCACCATGACCTGTTCCAGGGTGAACCCATAGACGGAGGCGGCCCGCTCCCGGGCCTTGTCGGCCAGCGGCCGGGGGTACAGCCTGAGGTTCTCGCCAGCTGATTCCCGGATGGCCGCCAGCACAGCAGGCGAAGGGGGATAGGGGTTTTCGTTGGTATTCAGTTTGACGACCCGTTCGCCCGGGCGAGGCTGCTCTCCGGGCTGATAGCCCGCCATCGCTGCCACGTCAGCGCGTGGGTACCGGGAGGTGGGTGCCTGCCGTCGTGTCACTTCTTCCTTCCTGCTCCCGTGGCCGAAAGTGGGCCGCTCCGCCCGCTTCCCTCTTCTCACGTGCTGTCGCCGGGCGCTTCGAGCCTGACCGAGACCGACCGGGCGTGGCCGGTGAGTCCCTCCGCTTGCGCGAGGGTACGAATGTCGTCGCCGGCCTCCGCGAGGTCCGACCGCGTCAGCCTGACTACGGAGGTGCTCTTGATGAAGTCGCGGGCCGTCAACCCGGAGGCAAAGCGGGCCCCGCCCCCGGTCGGGAGGACGTGCGAGGGGCCGGCCACGTAGTCGGAGGCCGCCACGGGGGAATACGGGCCGACGAGGATGGTTCCCGCGTTCTGCACCAGCCGGAGCACCGCTTCATCATCCCGGGTTATCACCTGGAGGTGTTCCGGGGCAACCTGGTTCGCCACAGCCGCGGCCTGTTCCAGGTCCTCGGCTACGACCAGAAGCCCGAACTCCGCCAAAGAGCGGCGGACATCCTCCGGCCGTGGTAGTGTGGTCAGCTGGTTCTGCACCTCCTCGGCGACCGTCCGGGCAAACGCCTCCGAGGTGGTGACCAGGATGGCGGAGCCGGGGTTGTGCTCGCTTTGGCTGATGAGGTCCGCAGCGACAAAGGTTGGGGCTGCGGAGTCGTCGGCGAGCACCAGGACCTCACTCGGTCCGGCAATGAAGCCCACGTCGACCAGGCCGAAGACCTCCTTCTTGGCTAGGCTGACGAAGATGTTGGCCCCGCCCACAATCTTGTCCACTCGTGGGACCGACGCAGTCCCAAAGGCCAAGGCGGCGATAGCCTGCGCGCCCCCGATGCGATAGACCTCCCCTATGGCCAACTCCCGGCAGGTGGCCAGCACCGTGTCATCCACTTGCCCCCGTCGGCTGCAGGGGCTCACGACCACAATCTCCCGGACCCCGGCCACCTGGGCTGGCACCGCATTCATCAGGACCGCGGACGGGAGCGGGATGCCGCCGGCGATGTAGAGCCCCACGCGGCGCAGCGGCACATACCGCAGTTCCAGGCGCGCCCCCGCCCGCTCCACGGGCGGCGGCGTCTGCGGGAGGGTTCGCCGCTGGAAGGTCTCGATGTTCTGTCTTGCCTGACGGACCGCCTTCAGGAACGCCGGGGCTGCGTGCCGGTGAGCGCGCAGGAGGTCGCTCTCGGGCACGCGAACGGTCTCCGCCGTCAGTTGGACGCCTGCCAGCTTCCCCTCGTACTCGAAGAGGGCTTCGTCGCCCCTGTGCCGGACGTCTTCCACGATTCGGCGGACCGCCTCCTGGGGGCTGAGCGGCCCCCCGAAGACGGCGACGGTCTTTTCCCGGCTCTGGGCCGAAACCGCGCCCTCCAGGATGCTCAACTTGGCGAGCAGCCTGTCAATGGCTTGGCGCCCTTCGGGCTCCCAGGCCCGCACCAGTTTCATTCCGTCCACACCTTTCCCACCCGGCTCCTGCCCGTCGAGAGCGGTGCCCTCAACCTCCCCACCGGCAGCGCAGCAGCGTCCACAAGACAACCAGCCCGTCTTTCCAGGAGACCTTCTTCCCTTCAGCGTGGCTTCGGCCGCTGTAGGTGACGGGGACTTCCTGAATCCGCGCCCCCGCCTGGCAGAAGCGGGCCGTGATTTCGGGGTCAAACCCGTAGCGGTTGGCCCGCAGCCTCCGGCCGGCGAGCACTTCCCGACGGAAGACCTTGTAGCACGTCTCCATGTCGGTGAGCTTCACGTTGAAGAGGGCGTTGCAGACAGCGGTCAGGAACCTGTTCCCCAGGTAGTGCGCGAAGACGGGCACCCGCTGGGGTCCCGCGAGAAACCGGCTCCCAAAGACGACGTCGGCCCGGCCGTCCAGGATAGGCTCGAGGAGCCGGGTGTACTCGTCGGGGTTGTACTCGAGGTCAGCGTCCTGCACCAGGAGCACGTCGCCGGCGGCCAGGTCGAGCGCGGCGCGCAGAGCAGCCCCTTTGCCTCGGTTGCGGCTCTGCCTGACGACCCTGACCGCCGCTTGCGGATGGCTGGTGACGAAGCGCTCGAGCCGGTCGGCGGTGCCGTCAGTCGAACCGTCGTCGACCACGATAACCTCTTTTTCCGTCGGGACTTGAGCAGCAAGGACGCGCTCCAGCAGGGCCTCGACCGTTGCCTCCTCGTTGTAGACCGGGACCAGGATGGACAGCTTCACCCTCTCGGCCGCCTCCCTCCCTGTTTCCCTAACGTCGGCTCTCCCTGTAGGTTAGGCGGAAGGGCGCGAAAGTCAAGGACATTCCCTTTCCCCGCACTGGCCCGGCGCCCATGGATGCGCCTTGACAGGGCGCCTTCCTGGGGGGTAGCATTTTCCTCTCGGAGCGGGCAAGCAGTGGTCATCAGTGGACGGGAAGGTACGGGTGACAGCGGACTGCGGACTGTTCGGCATCTGGGACCATCCCCAGGCTGCGGAGCGCACCTCTCTCGGGCTCTTCGCCCTCCAGCATCGCGGCCAGGAGGCCGCCGGCATCGCCACGACCGACGGCCGGCGCCTGTACGAGTACCGGGGCCAGGGCCTCGTGGAGGAAGTGCTGCGCCCGGAGGTGCTGCAGGCGGTGCCGGGCCGCACCGCTGTGGGTCACGTGCGCTACTCCACCACCGGGAGTTCATCCCTGGTCAACACCCAGCCATTCGTGGCCGTGTACTCCCGGGGTGAGGTGGCCATTGCCCATAACGGGAACCTGGTCAATGCCCGGGCGCTCCGCCGTTCTTTGGAGGCCTCCGGCTCCATCTTCCGCACCACCATGGACACCGAGATCATCGCTCACCTGATGGCACGGCCGGGCCCTCGGTCCCTGGAGGAGGAAGTCCTGTCCGCGCTGAGGGACTTGGAGGGTGCCTTCACCCTCATCATGCTGACGCCCAAGGCCCTCATCGGGGTGCGGGACACGCATGGCTGGCGCCCGCTCGTCCTCGGGGAGCTGGACCATCGACCGGTCCTCGCTTCCGAGACCTGTGCTCTGGACCTTCTGCGGGCGCGGTTCCGGCGCGAGGTGGAGCCCGGCGAGGTGCTGTTCATCACCGAGCGTGGCATCGAGAGCAAGAGGCTGGGTCCCCCGACGCCTGCCTACTGCATGTTCGAACACGTGTACTTCGCGCGGCCGGACAGCCGACAGTTCGGCGACTCGGTCCACGAGGTGCGCTGTCGGCTGGGGGAAGCCCTGGCCCGAGACTACCCGGTGGACGCTGACGTGGTGGTGGGGGTGCCGGACGGCGGGACCATCGCCGCCGCCGCTTACGCCCGAGCCCGTGGGCTCCCCTGCGAGCAAGGCATCATCCGCAGCCACTACGTTGGCCGCACCTTCATCAAGCCTTCGACGGACGAGCGGAGCGCTTCGGTACAACTCAAGTTGAGCGTGGTCCGCGAGGTGGTGGCGGGCCGACGGGTGGCCGTCATCGAGGACTCCCTGGTCCGGGGGACCACGACGACCAAGCACATGCAGAGCCTTCACGAGGCCGGGGCCCGCGAGGTGCACCTGCTCATCACCTGCCCTCCGCACCGCCACCCCTGCTACTTCGGCATCGACTTCCCCACCGAGGAGGAACTCCTCGCCCACAACCGCACCCCGGAGGAAATCGGCCGGCTCATCGGCGTGGACTCCCTCTGCTACCAGTCGCTGGAGGGGTTGCTGAGCGCTGTATCCCAACCTCCGGAGCACTACTGTACGGCGTGCTGGACAGGCCGGTATCCGGTGCCCATCAACGAACCCGTGGCCAAACTGGCCTTTGAGCCGCTGCCCGCCGGGAACCCCGGGCCGGGCCCCAGGAACCGCCCATGACGGTCAAACTCACGTACAAAGATGCCGGTGTGGATACCGACCTGACCCTGGCCACCACCAGTGGCTTCGCCCGGCTCGCCCGGCGAACCTACGGGCCCCAGGTGCTCTCCAGCCGAGGGCGCCTCGCTGGCCTCTACTCGCTCCTGCTCGAGGACAGGCGGCTTTCCATTTTCCAGCACTACCGCAACCCGGTGCTCGCCGCGGGCACCGACAGCGTAGGCACCAAACTGAAAGTGGCCTTCCTCGCCGGTCGCCACGACACCGTGGGTATCGACGCCGTGGCCATGTGTGTCAACGACCTGCTCCGCGTGGGGGCGCGCCCCCTCTTCTTCCTCGACTACATCGGCATCGGCCGGCTGGACCAGGAACAGGGGCTGGCCATCATGCGTGGTGTGGTCGCGGGCTGCAAGCAGGCAGAGTGCGCACTTCTGGGCGGGGAGACGGCCACCCTGCCCGGGCTGTATCAACCGGGCGAGTATGACCTGGTCGGCTTCGCCGTGGGCGTGGTGGAGCGCTCGCGCATCGTGGACGGAGACACCATCCGACCGGGGCACGTGCTCGTCGGGTTGGCTTCCTCGGGACTTCACTCCAACGGCTTCAGCCTGGCCCGCAAGGTGCTCCTGGAGGTGGGGGGGCTGAGGCTGGATGAGGTCCCCGAGGGGTTGGGCTCACCGCTGGTGGAAGAACTGCTCCGCCCCACCCGCATCTACGTACGCCCGGTCCTTGACCAACTGAACTACTACCGCAGGAAGAAGGTCATCGGGGGCATCAGCCACGTCACCAAGGGCGGTCTCGCCCACAGCCTGGCGCGGGTGCTCCCGGAAGGCGTGGCCGCCCGCGTCAAGCGAGGCAGTTGGCCCGTGCCGCCCATCTTTCAGCTCATCCGTAGGTTGGGGGCGGTGGAGGAGGAGGAGATGTACCGGGTCTTCAACATGGGCATCGGCATGGTCCTCGTCGTTGCCCCCTACTATGCCGACGCCCTCTGCCATCGCCTGAAGCGCGCCGGCGAGACACCCTACATCATCGGCCGGGTGAGCCGGGGGACGCGGAGCGTCGTCATCGGCTGAGCCGGTCCGGCCCGGACCTCTTCTCCCCCGTTCGCGGGAGCCCTTCCCGGAGCAGTCGGCTGACGAGCGCCAGGGCCTCTTCTTTGCTGCTGATGTTCCCTTCCAGCTGCTCTTCCTGCACCCGGCGAAGCAGTTCGCCCATCAGGGGACCCTCGGCCACGCCCATGGCGAGGAGGTCCGTCCCCCGCACCAGCGGCTGGGGCAGCTCGTGGGTGTCGCCCAATTCTTTCTGCGCCCCGCGGACGAACTCGTAGGCGCTGAGGTCGCGGGTACTGGCCAGAGCATCGGCCCGGCTCAGCTCGGCCAGGTCCTCAAAGAGGGGGTGGGCGAGGAGCTGCCTGAGCCGGCTTCGCCGCATCTCTCGCGCGTCGCGAAGGCGGAGGTGGTTTCGGACCAGCCAGGCCACCGTCTCCCGCTCCTCCCGGCTCATCTTGAGCCGATGGCACACCTCGCGGGCGAGGACCTCCCCCTCCGCCTCGTGACCGTAGAACGTAATCTGAGGCCGACGGACAAAGGTGACGGGTTTCCCGACGTCGTGGAGGAGGAGGGCGAGCACCAGCGGCCACTTCGGCCGGGCGAGTTTCGATATGGCCAGGAGCGTATGCTCAAACACATCGCCCTCGGGGTGAGCCGACTCACCCTGGGGGACGCCTTTGCCCGCGGTCACCTCGGGGAGAAGTACGGCGAGGAGGCCCACCGCATCGAGCAGGCGGAGCCCGCTCTTCCGGCGACGCGCCAGGAGCAGCCGCTTCACCTCCTCACGGATGCGCTCTCCGCTCACGGAAGCGACCTCCGCCGCCAGGCACACGAGCGCCCGCCTGGTCCCCCGCTCCAAGTGGAAGCCCAGCTGGGTGGCAAAGCGCACGGCCCGCAGCAGCCGAAGCCGGTCCTCCTCGAAGCGAGCGGCCGGGTCGCCGATGGCCCGGATGAGGCCGGCCTGCAGGTCCGCTTCTCCCCCCACCCAGTCCAGCACTTCCTTCGTGAGGGGGTCGTAGAGGAGACCGTTGATGGTGAAGTCGCGCCGAAGGACGTCCTCGCGGGCGCTGGCGAAGCGGACGGTATCGGGCCGACGGCCGTCGCTGTAGGGCCCTTCGACGCGGAAGGTCGCTACGTCGAACTCCTCACCGTCCGCCCGGACGCGCACCACCCCGAAGGCTTCGCCCACGGCCACCGTCTCGGCGAACAGCCTGGCCACCGCCTCGGGCCGAGCGCTGGTGGCGATGTCATAGTCGGAGGGTTCCCGCCCGAGGAGCATGTCCCGCACGCAGCCGCCCGCGAAGAAGGCGTCGTGGCCCGCCCGGCGAAGTCGGCGCACCAGGTCCGTGGCCACCGCCCTGGTCTTTCTCCCCTCCTCCATCTACCCTTGCTCCTTGGCCGTCTGGAGGTTGGCGCTGACCCGGTTGGAAAGGAGGCCTTCCACCGCTGCCACCGCCAGCAGGGCCCAGAAGAAGAAGGTGCCCAACTGGTAGGGCTGGTGGAGCCTGGCCATCACCTTGTCCAGTTCGTCGGGCGAGGCAGCGAAGTGGAAGGCGAACTGGGGGAACGACTTACTGAGGGCCTCCACTTCAGTCCGCCGGAGGTCCGACTCTTCCGGTTGCGGGTTGACGGCAAAGTACCCTGATTCAGGGGACGGCCCGCTGGTCTGGTACCGGTAGACGCCCACCTGGTAGGTGTCGGCGAAGAGCAGTTCACCGGTCCCGGCCTCGTCGCTCACCCGGGTTGTCCGGCCCGTCGGGTCGGTCACCTCGACGGAGACCGGCCCCTGGGCCGCGGGGAAAAGGAAGCGCTTGGGGACGCCGGGAGCAAGTGCCGTTGTCTGGCGCGCCTCACCCACGAGGTAGTGCACCGCGGTGGTCATGAGGGGAAGGAAAAGCGAGGTCACGGGGAAATTGCTCCAGGAAGCGGTGGCCGACGTCACCACCAACAGGCACCGCCCGCGTCCGTACTGCTTCTCCACCAAGAAGGGGAAGCGCTCGGCCGACGTCCCCCGCAGCCAGGCCAGGACGTGTCCGCCCCCGGCCGGCACCGTCACCGGGAAGAAGCGGTAGACGTGCACCTGGGAGAAGAACTCGACGGGACTGGCCCGGAAGGGGCTGAAGAGCGGGTGCTCTTCCGGGCTGCTCTCCAGCGTGAGGAAACTCGCTCGGCTGTCTGCGTTGCCCCGCGGGGGACCGAGGACGGCTGGCAGCAGGCTCGGCTCCCCGCTCTGGGCCTCGCCCAGAAGTTGGTTGTAGCCGTCGGCCTGCACCCGCTCGCCGAGAAAAATGACCAGGGCATTCCCAGCGGCTGCGTACTCGCGCAGCATCTTCACCCGCTCGCCGGTCAGGTTCGCCAGGTTCACCAGGAATGTGACCGGGAAGCGGCGAAGGCGCTCCGCGTCGACCTGCTCCAGGAACGCCTCCTCCACGGTGATGCCGGTGGGTGACGAGGCCCCTTGCCCGGCAAACGGGTTCAGCGCCCGGGAAAGGAAGAAGGTGTCGTCCAGGAACGCAATGGGGTGCGCTCCTTCCTTGACCAGGAGCACGGACACGGGGCCGGACAGTTGCACGGTGAAGTAGGCGACGTCATCAGCGGGGAGGTCGTCGCCCTGCAGCTGCACCTGGCCCCAGGAGAAGCCCGGCTGCTCCAGGCTCATGGTGAACTGGACCGGCTTCTCTTCGTAGGGGGCCAGGGTCACGGTGCGGCTCCCGCGCTTCTCGCCCCCGGTGAGGCGCGGCCCCCCGACCAGGAGCTCCACCACCTCCTCCTCGTGGCGGGGCGTCCGGTTGCGGACGGTGGCCTGAACCGTCAGGGGCGCCCCCGCGACCATAGCCTGGCCCACCACGGAGACGTCGGCAAGGGCGATGTTACGCACTTCCGTCCGGGAGCAGTCGAGCACCACCACCGGAAGCGTGGGGGCGGAGGCGGGAGCCTCCTTGGGCGCCCCTTCCCAGGAGAGGGCCTGCATGTCCGTGAGGACGTAGATCTCCCGCCGGGCGGACCCGGATTCGGCGAGCATCCGCGCGGCCTGGTCGATACTCCCGGCCAGGTCCGCGCTGGTGGGCGTGGGCTCGCTGGTGGCGATGCGGTTACGGAGGTCCTCGACGTTATTGGTGAGGTGTGCAGGCTCGTCCGTGGGCCGACCGGGGGCGAGGAGCACAGCAGAGAGGTCGCGCTCACCGAGCCCACCCAGTATCCGCTCGGCCATCTCCTTGGCCACGTCATAGCGACGCGTCCCCTGCTCGCGGGCGCTCATGCTCAGAGAGTCGT
>Ga0315282_10009193_pt1 | contig 15769 bp, 19 predicted proteins | sample YL17G07_20_MG_FD_203693 | JGI IMG/M metagenome (GOLD analysis project Ga0315282, IMG submission 203693) | Sediment microbial communities from Yellowstone Lake, YNP, Wyoming, USA - YL17G07_20 | ecosystem: Environmental > Aquatic > Freshwater > Lake > Sediment | place: USA: Wyoming | collected...
TCTTTCCTTCTTCCTCCCGCACAAGAGCCCGTTGACCCTCTCTAAGCTTAAGCTTTTTTCTCACTCTTTTAGGTATGACTAGCGAAAAACGTCTTCCTATGGTGGCTTCCTCGGACATATGCTTCACCTTGATGTTAATGTTTTTGTTGGATAAAAACATTTCTGTCCGATATAAATACCATTTGTCCGAAACCATCCATCTAGCTGAGATAACTTCCACGTTAAAACGTGGGATCGTGCTTAATTTTTGATGAACTCGACCGACTCAAAACTATCAAGTTTTAGCGAGTTGATCACCCATGTGGCGAAGTTTTGTTTCCATGGATGCCAGCTGTATATGACGCTTGTACGTAGAATAGCATAGTCTTTGCAGCGGCTGACGATTTGGTTTTCTCCTTCAAGTTTTGTAGTGCCATAGTGATTTATTAGGTTTGGCTTGTCTTCTTCCACGTAGCTGCCTTTTTCGCCATCAAACACGTATTCTGTGGATACATATACGAGCTTTGCACTAATTTTTTGCAAGCTTCAGCTATATTGCGCGTTCCTTCCACGTTTATTTTCCATGATAGTTCTTTCTGGGTTTCGCATTTGTCAACATTGGTTTCAGCCGCTGTGCGAATGGTTATGTCTGGTTTGAGTTTGCTGAAAAGATCAAGCAACTGTTTTCGTTCTGTTATATTAAGTTTCAGCGAATTTGGATAAAAAGGCTTAGTGTCGTGTAGAGGTATAACTCGGTAGTTTTTTTAGCGAGTTTAACTATTTTGCTGCCGAGTAGTCCGCTTGCGCCAGTTATAATCAGTTTCCCCATTTTTGCGGTCACTAGCTGATTACATATATTTCTCAACGCAATAATTAATAAATCATTGTCTTAGCGTAAATTGTAGAATACACAAGCGGTGGTAAATACGAGTAGAAGGTTAAGAACGATAATTCGTAGTCTTCTCACGCACTAATCACCACGAGGATTTCCCTCAAGTTTGCGGCTGTTATACTTGGGCGAGAGGCAGACAAGTGCAACGGCATAGAGGGTTGTGTGGATTTAGCTTTTAATATTTTTAATGTTTTCCCATTCAAGTTATGGAGTATAAGACCAGCACAGGTGAAGGAGGAGATTACTGAACTTCTGAGAGCTTTGGCAAAGTGGGAGTTGAAGCGGTGGACAAAGTATATTGGAGGTGTAAATGCTGAGGCTGCCGAATTAGCTAAAGAACATTTTGAAAAGTTAGGGTTGAAAACTAAAGTTTTGAAAAGTTGTATTGAAACAGAGCTGGCTAAACTCTTCGAAACTACTTACAGAGCTTGGATGATTGCATGTTTTCAAGAGATGCACCGCATTAGCAGAAGTTTAGGGGCGGATTTTGACGGGATCGTGGATTTTTTGGAGGATACGCATCGTGTAAGGCTTGACCGACCAATAATGTTTCCGGGAGTAATAAGCGGACATTGCATAATTCCTAATGCTCAGTTGCTTATGAAAAGCTACGACTCTGAGTTTGTCGTTTGATTTTGAAGTCTAATGAGAGGCGGAGAGAAGAGATTAAAGATGAAAGGACTTTGAATGAAGTTGAAAAGATTAAGGGAAGGGTGGAAGCATTAGAGAAGGAGTTGATTGGGAGAGCACATTAGCTGCTTATCACGTGATAAATGCTGAACATGGTTCCTTAAGCAGTTATTTTGAGATTATTTGATGAAAAACACATTTTTCAGATTTTGGAAGTGTTCGTCTCCTGTTACTATTTCAGCTTTTTTCATTAACCCGGTTGCGTAAACTATAGAGTCGGCTAATCCCCAGCCTTTAATCTTCTGTTTCATGGTGACATCCATTTTAGCGGATTCTACAGCGATTGTTTCATCCAGGGAAGCGAGAGCGCTTCTTTCTTTAATGAAGGTTCTCTGCTTTTCGGCTAGTTCTTCGCTTTCCACTTTGGTGGTTTTTGCATAAACCTCGGCGAGACAGATGGTGGGGGTTATCTTTTCCTCCAAACCTTCGATTATAGGTTTAACTTTCCCTCCTGCTTTGGTTCCCATGAAATATTCTATCCATGCGTAGGAGTCTATTACGTATTTCATAATCGTTCCCTATGATCTCTTAAGTCGCTTACATCAACGAGTTTCATGGCTCCGAACATGCTTTCCTTTTTGGCAAAATAATCGACGAGAATTTTATTTATCAAGTTTGAAATGTTTCTGGCTCCTGCTTTTTGCTTGAGGACCTGATATACGTCTTCTCTTAGGAGGACCGTTGTTTTCTTGACCATAGACATCACCGCAAACATCTATGTAACCTTCCTTTATTAAAGTTTATGTCCTGAAAGGGTTAAAGCTTGGTTTAAAAAGTTAAGATTATGAAAAGTCCAGCAAAAACCGGTTAGCTAAATTGCTTGAGACCGCTTATCATGGTTGGATGATTGCTTGTTTTCAGGAGATTTATCGCATTTCAAGGCGTTTTGAAACAGATTTTTATGGCGTCATGGATTTTCTGAGGATACACATTGTATACGACTGGATAGACCAGTGATGTTTCCTGAGTGATTGATGGACATTGTGTAATTCCGAATGTCCAACTGTTGTTGAAAAGTTATGATTCAAAGTTTTGTGTTCAATTTTAGAGTCTAATGAGAAAAGAGAGGAGGAGATTAAGGATGAAGACTTTCAAGATTCAAATTCCACTTCCAGAAAAATCTTTGCAAGCTCCCCAGGCTCAGGCTCAATCAGGTCTGGTACATTTTTAATTCTGTTTAAATGATCTTTTAATGCTGCTTTAAGCTTTTCTTTATTAAACCTTCTGAGGCTTAAGAGTAATGCCGTCTCCAACTTCAACCAAAACTTCATCCCCCTCATCTAATCCAACCATTTCTCTCAAGGCTTTAGGCAAAATAATATAGCCCTTTCTTCCGACCCTCAATTTAAGAGTCAAACTAAGTCCACGAATTGTTAACCTAGTCAAACCAAAATATAAACATTAGATAGCCAAAGAAAACAGTTCTATAGGTGCTTATTACAAAATCAAATACAGTGCAATTATTTTAGGCCCGTCTATTTGGAGCCAAATAGATATAATTAGCTATGAAGGGTTGATTCATGAAAGTGTAGTTTTTATATTTGGTTGTTGAAGTAGGGGTTATGTGAGGAATTGAAATGAAGGGTTCAAGGTTTATTTTTAGGATGTGGTACTATTTTAGAGTTGGTTACAGTACTTACTTGAGTTTTCTTTTAGGTTTTGCAACAACCATTGTTACTGTGTATTATTTGGCAATAACCAGTATTCCTGCGCTTCTAGCTGTGTTTCCACACTTTTGGGCATTTGTGATACTTGGTTTGCTTGTAGGCATTCCAACTTCTTGTCTTGTTGGATGGTTTCATATGAAAGGTAGTGCGCTCTGGAAGGCTGAAGTGGATATAGCTGCGGAAGCGAATCCTTACCTTTACAAGATGTATCCAGGATATTGGACTGAAGTTTTTACGCCGCTTTATCTTGAGCTTTTGGGTGGGGTGAAAAAGTTTCTTGAGAAAGAGGGAATGCTTAGTGAGGAGGAGAGGGAAAGGATTAGAGATTTAGAGGAGAAGCTTGAAATCCTCATAAAAGGGGGGTATGTGGGCGTACCTAAAACAAGGGCAGATATGCGTTCTTAAACATTGGGTGTTGGTTTGTTTAGGTGCTTGCGTGTGCGTGCAATTGTTGTAGGCCCTTCTATTTGGAGCCAAATATGGTTGTCGAATATTACGTTCGTGATTGGTTAACTAGTTGCTTGTATTTGTTTTTAGGGGGAGTTACTGTTATGCCATGTTATTTTGCGATTTTGACGTTGGCATCATCTTTACGCATTTTCTTTGCTAAGGTAGTTTTCTTTACATTGCTGGGATTTCTTCGTGAAAATTTGTCTGTTCTTTTTCTATTATTGGCTTCCACCATTCAATATTCTGCTTGTACCATTCTAGAGTTCTCTTTATCCCATCTTTAAACCTGGTTTTTGGCTTCCAGCCAAGTTCTCTTATTTTTTCGGTGTTCAATGAGTATCTTAAGTCGTGTCCAGGTCTGTCTTTGACAAATTTTATTAGGCTTTCTGGTTTATTGGTAAGTTTTAAGATAGTTTTTATAACTTGAATGTTTTTCAACTCTTGATTTGCTGCTATGTTATAGAGTTCTCCAAGTTTGCCTTTTTGCAAAACTAAATCTATTGCTTCGCAGTTATCTTCTACGTAAAGCCAGTCTCTAATGTTTTCTCCGGTTCCGTAAACTGGTATTGACTTGTTTAATAAAGCGTAGATTATCGTTTTGGGAATTAGCTTCTCTGGATGCTGATATGGTCCGTAATTATTTGAAGACCTTGTTATAATTACTGGTAAGCCATAAGTTTCGAAATATGCTTGGCATAATAGATCTGCACTTGCTTTTGAAGCGGAATAGGGGTTGCGCGGATTTAGTCTGTCGCTTTCTTTGAAACTTCCTTCTCGAATATGCCCATAAACTTCGTCTGTGCCTATTTGTTCAAACTTTGATATGTTAAATTTCCTTGCTGCCTCCAGTAAGTTATATGCTCCTAAGACATCGGTTAGGACGAATGTTCCCGCATCTAATATGCTTCTGTCAACATGGGTTTCTGCAGCAAAATTCACGATACAATTGCAATCTTTTATGGTTTTCTCGACATCTTCTTTCTTTGTTACATCGCCTTTTATGAATGTTATTTTATCCCATATGTCCTGCAAATTCTCTTTTCTTCCAGCATACGTAAGTTTGTCTAAAACGACAATTTCGTAGTCTGGATGTTTCTTCCGCATGTAGTGCACAAAATTGCTTCCAATGAATCCCGCGCCTCCGGTTATGAGAATTTTCATTTTGTCACCCGTGTTTGAGCCATGGTGCCAGTTTCCAGTCATATGGAATTTTATCGGTGTTTGGCGGTAGTCTGTACTCGTCGGGCTTGTTATAGTTGTATAGTTCTGTGGGTACGTTGAGGACTAGTGCATATTCTTCGGTTATGGTTTTAAATCCATGCCAAACTTCTGGTGGGATCTTGATTAAGAGAAGATTTTTTTCGCCAATTACGAATTCGTCTATTTTGTTTTTTGTTTTCGATTTTTCTCTGCCATCGTATAGCACAAGTTTTATCATGCCTTTGATGCATGCTATGTTGTCTGTTTGTTTTTTGTGCATGTGCCAAGCCTTGACAACCTGTGGATAGGCTGCTGTTATGTATACTTGGCCAAATTTTTGGAAGTGTTCCCAGTCACTCCGCAATATTTCTATTAGCCATCCTCTCTCGTCAGCTACCTGTTTTAATTGTTTGGTTACGACACCTTCTATCATGCTTCTCATCTCAAAACACTATTTTCGAGTTTTCGCCAACGATTAGTCTATGCCCTTTCGGGCCTTTTTGATTTGTTATTATTTCGGAGTTGGCGCCTATTATGCTGTCTGTTATCTTCGTGTCTATCTCTATTGTGCAATTATCCATTATTATCGAGTTCTCGATTTCTCCCTTTTTTATGTGGGCATTGTTACCTATTGATGTATAGGGTCCTATGTAGACCTTGCTTTCTATTGTTGTGTTTTCTCCGATTACAGTTGGACCGCGGATCAAGGCTCCTTTTTTTACGCTTGTTCCTTCGCCTATAACCACCCGCCCTTGAACGCAGGTTTTATCTTCAACTATTCCCTCAATTTTCGTCTCTAAGTCATCTAAAATAAGTATGTTTGCTTCAATAATGTCTTCAACTGTTCCTGTGTCCTTCCACCATCCCTCTACCTTTTTATAACCAACCTTATAGCCTTCATCTATTAGTAGTTGTATTGCTTCTGTTATTTCGAGTTCTCCTCTCCAAGACGGTTTTAGTTGCTTTATCATTTTGAATATTATCGGCTTAAAGAAGTATATGCCCGTGAGAGCATAATTGCTCGGCGGCTTTTTTGGTTTTTCAATCAGCTTAACCAAGTTTCCGTTTTTATCGAATTCTGCCACGCCAAATTGTTTTGGGTTTTCAACTTCGCATAGCAGTATCATTGCATCATAGTTTTCTTGTTGAAATTCTTGGACAAATTTTGATATTCCACCTTTAAGAAGGTTGTCGCCCAAGTATACGACGAAAGAGCTATTTTTTACGAAGTCTTCTGTTAAGCCTACCGCGTGCGCTATTCCAGCTGGCTTTTCTTGGTATAAATATGTGACTTTTACGTTGAATTTACTTCCGTCTCCATAGTAGTCTTTGACTTTTTCAGGCATTATGTCGCCCAATGTTATCGCTATGTCTTTTATGCCGGAATCACGTAGGTCTTCCAAAACATATTGCGATATCGGTTTGTTTGCAACGAGGATTAGCTGTTTTGGTCCGGTGTGAGTTAAAGGTCTAAGCCTTGTGCCGTGGCCACCGTGGAGTATTACACCCTTCATGGAAATCCACGCATAGATGAAATTTAGACAGCATATAAGGATTATTAAGCTTTTAGGGCTGTCACAATTTAAGCTAGGCTATTATCTTGCTTTTCTCCTTTAACGATGGTGAGTTTGTTGGTAAATTCATCTGGCTTTATCTTCTTTAATGTCGCGTCAAGGCATTTATCATATTAATGGGTGCCGATGGTTTGATTCTTCTGCTTTTTAAATGATGTCTAGATTATGTTTACGTTGGGTAAGTCTTTAAAGTGCTGGTCGCCTGTGACCAAGCTGAGGTCCTTGTGTTGGGCTGTTGCGTATATTATTGCATCCACCGTGTGAAGTTTGTGTTTTTGCTTGATGTCCGCAGCTAGGAGGGCGATTTCTTGGTTTAATGGCACAATGAAGCTTCTTTCCGCTATAAGCTCTATTCTGGTTGTTGGATCCTTTCCATCTCTTAAATATCTAGATTTGATTTCTGTGAGGCAGATTGAGGGCGTGTATAAGGGTTCCTTGCCTTCCACGTAACCTTTTACTTTGGCGCCTCTGTTCGAACCTATGAAATATTCTATCCATGCGAAAGAATCAAGAAGTTTCATGGGGTTCTTCCTCGTCTCTGAGGCTTTCTGTTGTGAGCCAAGGATCAACACCAAACATGCTTTTAACTGGTTTGAAGAGGTGTTCCATGAGTGTTTGATTTATTGCTTCTGAAATTTTTCTTCTCCCAAATTTTTTAATCAGGTATTCGTAAATTTCATCTTTTAGCGTGACTGTCGTTTTCACAGGCATGTCTTCACCGTAGATGTATTACATCTATGTAATATTTATACCTTCTCTAAAATCCTTAAATGATACGTTTGAAACGTTGTATGCTCACCCCTTTTCACGTTTCTGCCTCTTTCTTCATTCTGTTTAATCCTTCTGTTATGTTTAATGGTTTTGTTTTTAGTTTTTTTTGTATTTTGTCTGTGTTTAAGGAGGAGTCTCTCGGTCTTTTTGCTATCCAAGCAGTTAGCTGACTCATTTTTATTGGTTTGACTAAGTTTTGGTCTAGGTTGAAGGCTTTTGCGATCTGTTTGGCGAATTCGTAGCGGCTTATTCTTTCGCTTCCTGACGTGTGATATAATCCTTGAAGATCTTTTTGTACTGCTTCTATGACCATTTCTGCTAGGTTGTTCGCCAGTGTTGGCGTATTATAGTGGTCCTCGACTACTGTTATTTCTTTATTTTGTTCAAGTTGGTTGATTGTCCAAGTGACGAAGTTTATTTTCCACGGATGCCAGCCATATAAGACGCTTGTGCGCAGTATAGCATAGTTTTGGCAGTGACGAATGACTTCGTTTTCGCCCTCAAGTTTTGTGACGCCATAGTAGTTTATTGGATTTGGTTTGTCTTCTTCCTTGTAGTTGCCCTTTTCGCCATCAAAGACGTAATCTGTGGATATGTAAACGAGCTTTGCGTTTACTTTACTGCAGGAAAGGGATATGTTGCGTGTTCCTTCGACATTTATTTTCCATGCGTGTTCCTTTTCTTTTTCACATCTATCTACGTTTGTTTCGGAGGCAGTGTGAATTACTTCGTTTGGTTTAAGCTTCTGAAAGAGGTTTAAAACGTCCGTTGCGTCTGTGATGTCCAGTTTTAAGGAGTTTGAATGTAGTGGTTTGGTGTTGTGAAGAGGTATAATTGTATACTCATTTTTTGCAACTTCAACTATTTTATTGCCTAATAAGCCGCTTGCTCCTGTAACCAATAACCTCATCTTACGCATGTTTGACATTCTTCAGCCAGCTAATGACCTAATTGCTCTCGGATAAATGATTAATCAAAGGTTTAATAATTCCATTTTCTTACTCCAAAGACACACATTACTTTGGTTGCTCCTTAGATTGAGATTGGTGCTAGGCAGCGCCACTTATGTAATCTTTCATCATTTTTGCATGGTCAAATGCTAGTTTTTCAGGGATGTAGTTTATTTTGAAGAAATTGGCGTTTCCCTCTTTGGCTCCAGCTTTAATTTGTCCTCCGACTTTTTTGGCTGTATAGCATATTGCTATGACATGTTTCCATGGATGCCAGCCGTATAAGACGCTTGCGCGAAGTATAAAGTATTTTTGACAATTCTGAGTTACTTGTTTTTCGCCTTCAAGCTTTGTGACGCCGTAATAGTTTATTGGGTTTGGCTTGTCTTGTTCTGTGTAGTTGCCTTTTTCGCCGTCAAAGACGTAGTCTGTGGATATGTAGATGAGTTTTGCACCTAATTTACTGCAGGCAGAAGCTACGTTACGGGTTCCTTCCACGTTTACTCTCAATGCATGATCTTTTTGAATTTCGCATTTATCTACATTTGTCTCGGAAGCCGTGTGGATTACTGTGTCTAATTTGACTTTTTTGAAAAGGCTGAAAACTTGTTCTCGTTCTGTGATGTCAAGTTTCAGCGCGTTTGAATTAAGTGGCTTGCTACCGTACAAGGGTATAACTTCATAGTCTTCTCTAGCAATCTTGGCTATTTTGCTGCCTAAAAGCCCACTTGCGCCAGTTACGAGCAGTCTCTTCTTCATTTCGCGCTCACTAGCCACGTCTATTTCTAACACACCATAATTAATAAATCATCGTTTTAATGTACATTGTCAATTAAATAGATTGCGAAAAAGACATGGTATCTTTGAGGCTGGCAATAAAATCTTGCGAAACAGAAAATTAAGAAGGGTAATTCTGAATCTTCGCAATTCATTAATCACTACGAGGATTCCCCTTAAGCTTGCGGCTGTTATGCTGAGGCACAATGCGAATAAATGTAACAATACGGAAAATTACGTAGATTTGGCTTTCAATATTTTTAATGATTTTCGATTCCGGCCATGGAATATAGAGCCAGCCCAGATGAAGGAAGAGATTACAGAACTTATGAAAGTTTTGGCAAAGCGAAAGCCAAGGTTCTTTTTAGAGATAGGTACCGCCAGAGGTGGAACGCTCTTTTTATTTACGCGTGTTTCAAGCTCAGATGCTTTGATTATTAGTGTAGATCTTCCGGGAGGTCTGTTTGGTGGTGGTTATCCTGAATGGAGAAAACTTTTTTATGAATCATTTGCAATACATAAACAAAAGATGCATCTCATACGTGCAGATTCTCATGCGCTTTCCACTCTTAACATGGTCGAGAATATTCTAGGAGGGCACCGGTTAGATTTCCTTTTCATAGATGGAGATCACACCTATAAAGGTGTGAAGACAGATTTTGAAATATACAGCAAGTTGGTTGGCAAAGGTGGGATAATAGCCTTTCATGATATCGTTTCCGGACCACCAGAAAATGTTGGTGGTGTGCCAAGGTTTTGGAGTGAAATCAAGCGTAGCTTTAGCTATGTTGAACTCGTTAAGAATTGGAAGCAAGGCGGATATGGGATTGGCGTTATCTATCGTGATAAAAACGGGAGGTTGCAGGTGTGATTGAGAAAGTTGATTTGGTGATGGGAACAAAAATGATATCGAGAAACTGCTGCTTGTTTATTTATCCTCCTTTAAGTAAACCTTTCACGAAATAAAGTCTAACTAGAGGGTAGATGTAAACTATGGAAGGCTCATTCATTGTTAAAGCAATAACTAATCCTGTTCCCGGAGAAAAAATGAAGCTGGAGAGAATACTTAATTTTGTTGAGGGAGGCGTTTTACCCATTTCCTGTCTTATTCTACGCCATATTTCAGATTGTGTGAACCCATGCCATTCTTCATGCCGTAGCTCGCTTCTTAAGCCATGTCTTAAATGAGTTGATTGAATATCACACTCCACAATCCACTGAAACCCAGCGTCCCATATTTTGTAAGCCAATCGTTTTGGCCGTGCGGATCCCACCGCACATCTTGAACTGAACTTAAACAGCTATTCGCGATCCACTTCTTCCGAATATTTATTAAATTCCGAGAGATTTCTTTAAAATGGGTTCCCTTAATTGATAAATCCTTTGAAGAAACGAACGGCCTCGGAAAAGCTTAGAGAAATAGCAAGCGGATTTCTCCCAATGCATTTTAAGCTAGTTGTTCGTCGCCTCATTAGAGAAAGACCTCTCGCAGGCTTCGACAATTTTAAATCATGTTTTTATAGGAAAAACGGATTAGAAATTGGCGGTCCAAGCCCTATTTTTTCATCAAATTCGATATTACCAATATATGGAATAGCGGAGAATATTGACAACTGTGATTTTTCTAGCGAAATCTTATGGAGAGGTAAGATAGTTGAAGGATTGACGTACAAATTCCACAGAGACAAAGTAGGTCATCAATTAATAGGCGAAGCTACAGACTTGAAGGACATTGAGAATGAAAGCTATGATTTTGTTATTTCTTCGCACGTACTTGAACATGTTGCTAATCCCCTAAAAGCTCTTTTTGAATGGAAGAGAGTATTGAAGGGCGGAGGCGCCTTGCTACTGGTTTGCCCACACAAGGAATGTACTTTTGACCATAATAGGCCTGTGACAAAATTAAGCCATTTGATACAAGATTATGAAAATGAAGTTGATGAAAGTGATCTAAGTCATTTACCTGAAATACTTAAGTACCATGATCTCTCTATGGACCAGGTGCAGGAACCTGAAGATTTTGTTGCACGTTCGAAGGATAACTTCAAAAATCGCTGTCTACACCATCATGTTTTCATCACTGAAACAGTTATTCGGATGATTGATTTTGTAGGACTAAAGATATTATTCGTATCCACTTATCCTCCAAGTCACATAATTGTTATCGCTAGAAAATTAATGGGAAACGAATCAAGCTCCTTGGGCCTTGATAAAAACGGCTGAAATTTGTTGCGAGTTGATTTTGCCCAGAGAAGGCCATGACTGATGTTTTTACTTGTTGAACATGGATTTTATTTGACCTTAAACCTGAGTATGTTTTATCCTTTACCAAGAGATGATCCGCGGAGAAGATGCCCAGAAATGAGTAAAGCAGAGAAGCTCTTGCAATGGAAGCCAAGTATTAGCCTAGAACAAGGTCTTATGAGAACAATTACGTGGTTTTCATCCAAAGTGAAAAGCGCCAAGAAATAAACGGCTTGGACTCTGAAATTCTATTATTCCTTTTTTTTCACTTGCCTCTTTAGATATACTTGAGCGTTTCTTACGCGTTTAAGGTAAGAAAACTAATAAGCTTCTGGTTTGAAAACATTGATGATAAACCATGATCTCAGGCTTCATGATTGTGAAGGACGTGTTGAAACCTGGTTATCCCTTAGTGGAAGCTGTAGCCTCGGCTTTGCCAGTATGTGATGAGTTTCTTATATCTGACGGGTACTCTACAGACGATACATTCGAAGTTGTTCAGCGGATGTCGGAACTAAACAAGAAAATTAAGGTGTTCAGGCAAAAGTGGCCTATTGCAAAAAGGTTAACTGTTCTTGGTGACGTTACCAACGCGATAAGAGTTAAGTGCAGTTATAATTACGTTTTTTCTGTTCAGGCAAATGAGATAGTTCATGAAGACAGTGTAGAGTTCATAAAAGCTCTGCCAGAGATGTGCCCCGAAGTTCAAACTTTTAGTCTTCCCTTTCTGCATTTGCTTGGCAACTACAAGTTTTCTGAGGAGTTTAGGTTAAGATTCTCCAGAAACCTTCCAAGTATTGTGGCAGTTGGCGATGCATGGGCGCTTGGCCCAAGCAAAGCCTTTGTAGTCTCAGAAGCATTCAAAAGTTTAAAGAAGCCGCGAAAGTTTCTTCGTTATGTTGGAAGGGGCGTAGGATGGACCTACGCTAATTCGTGCGGGAACATTCTTTCGAGAGCGATATACCTTCCAAAGCCCGTTTTCAGGTATTGGTCTCTTTTTCCACGCAATTACCTTGAGAAGTGCGTAAAGCATGTAGAAATGTTCAACGTTCTAGAGTTTAACAAAACCATCAATGTTCTCAAAAGTCATGTAGACGATGATCCTTCTTCTTTCTGGAAATTAGCTGCAGAGATGGCGAGCAAAGGACCGCTTGGGTTCAAATACCCTGAGGGCTTTGGGGTCGTCAATAGAGAAGATCATCCCAAAATAATTCAAGGTTTGATTTCAAATTCACGTGTCAAAAGTTACTACGTTAGAGAAGACATTTTGGACCTAATAAGAGGGCTATAGCGTTTGTGTTAAATTTGTAAGAAACAGCATGAATAAAGAAACAAATCCACCAATAAACACATAAACCAGTCCTATGCACACAAAACATGCGCATCTACGAGTGATGGGCACGATTGACTTTTTTCAAGTACTCGAGAAACATAAAGAAACTTCATCTAAAACTATCGATTATCACAAGGTTTTAAGAAAGGAAGGCATAACTCTTAACCAGGAGCAAACTCGATGATATCCGTTGTGTGCGTAGTTAACGACAAAGAAATATTTGAAAATAACTTGCTTGCCTCCTTGCATGAACAAACTGCTGACTATGAACTTCTCGTAATTGATAATATAGAAGGTCAATTTAGCTCAATCCCTGAAGCAATAAATAGTGCTGCTTCAAAAGCGCGGCATGAGTATATCCTGTGTGCTCATCAAGATGTCTACTTAATTGGCAAATCATGGTTGAAACGCGCAGAAGAAGCTTGCACCGCACTTGGCAATATGGGCGTATCTGGGGTAGCAGGTGTAAACAAAACAGGCGGGTACGTCGGGTTTATCGTCGACCGCGGCAGGTTTTGGGGTAATCCTCTTGAGGCGCCAGCTGTTGCTTTCACGCTCGATGAGTGCCTTTTGCTAATGCATAAAGATACCTTTCTTAAGAACAAGTTTGACGAAAGTTTCAAGTTTCATTCCTATGGCGCGGACATGTGTTTGCGTGTTAGTGAGCAGGGTCTATATATATATGTGATTCCTTGCCCAATTTATCATAATTCCGCAACAATTCCAATACTCAGAGCTTGGAATATTGGGGAAGATGATTCAAAGCTTTATCTTAAGCATCGCAACGCTTTTCTTACGATATACAAAACAACTGGCAAGGCCACGCCTTATTCCAAACATACTCCTTCTAAGATAAGAGGTTCTGTTAAATTGTTGAGTTATCGACAAATCCTAAGGATATTTTATGTTGATGAGCGAATTCTTGCTGAATTCCCTTCTAAAAGTTCCCTTCTCGATGTTGGGGTTATTCCCCTTGAACAGTCATGGATAAAACATGCAAAAAAAGAATCGTATTCCGTAGGCGTTTCCGCAAAAAAACAATACTTACTTGCTAGTAAAAGAATCAATATTCATAATGAGTATGTTTTAGCTTCTCCATGCTACATGCCCTTCCAAAAAGGTGCTTTTGCCATTATACTAATCAAGGGTTTGCTCGAATACTCAAAAAAAGAAGAAGGAACCCGTGCCATAAACAACGCGTTGCAAGTGGGCAGAGAAAAACTTGTAATCATTGCTCCTAACAATGGTTATGCTTTGGATACTGCATATCAATGTTATCTCTCAAAATGGAATTCTCAGGAGTTTAAGAAAATGGGTTTTAAAACATCTGGATTATACCTAAGAGTAGATATTCAACAAAAAGTAAAAGTCCTGAAGACTTTGCCTTTCCTCAAACCGATTTTGGCAAGGTTTTGTCCAAACCACCTATCTCGTGATGTGCTCTGCGTTAAACATCTCACCTGATGCCTATGAAACCCACGCGCACCGCTTCCATCTGTATTTTCACATTTATAATCTCTTCAGCCATAACTATTAGCATGATAAAAAGGGGAACTGACGTTTGCTGGGGAGTAGCCATGTTTCTGTAATAGTCCTTAACTACAATGGACGAAAGAGGCTTGGAAAAATCCTGCATAATTGCTTAGAATCTGTTCTTAAAACTGATTATCCCAATTTTGAAGTGCTCTTCGTAGACAACGCATCAACAGACGACAGCATAAACTACGTGAAAGAAAAGTTTGGCCAAGACAAGAAACTGCGAATCATTCAAAATGAAAGAAACTTCGGTTTTGCTGAAGGAAACAACGTAGGCATAAGAAACGCGAAAGGAAGGTACATCGCTTTGCTTAACAGCGACACCCGAGTTGACCCCAACTGGTTAAAAGAGCTTGTTAGGGCAATTCAACCCTCGGATGTTGGGGCTGTGCAAAGCAAATTATTGCAGATGGATTCTGCTGACACGCTTGACTGTGCAGGCGGCTTCATAGATTACTATGGATACCATTTCGAGAGAGGCAGAGGAGAAAAATCCTCAAAGTATAGTCAACCTGGGGAGATTTTTTACGCAAAGGGCGCTGGAGTGCTTTTTAAACGCGAAGTTCTCGCAAAGACAGGCTTGTTTGACCCCGAAATATTCATGTACTTCGATGAGACTGATTTGTGCTGGAGAATTTGGCTAAGCGAGCACAAGGTTCTTTTTGCTCCGAAATCAATTGTCTATCATGCTTCGGGTTCAACTGCATCCAAATTGCAGCAGAAGACGAGGTCATACTATTACACCAGAAACCATATTCTAGTGCTGTTAAAAAATTACGACTTGGGAAATACGTTTAAAGCGGTTGCGGTTTCCATTATTTTCGAATTCCGTAACATGGTTTTATTCTTGGCTAGACGAAAACCTCACGTGAGTATTGCTATAATCGAGGCCTTATCTTGGAATTTGTTTCATTCAAAATACGCTTGGAAGAAAAGGCAAGTGATACAAAGACTTGTGCGAAAGGTCTCTGACGAACAAATAAAGAAGATAATGTTAAAACCTTACCCAGCGTTCCCATTATATCTGGTCTTTTCGAGGTTCAGATACTTAAAGAAACAGAATATTAATACATAACGCAGATTAATAGAAAGAGATGTAATGCTCTTAGGTATTTTCCTCCTAATTCAAACATGAACGGAACAGCATATGCATAGTATTGGCCAAGCCAGCGCTGCCGCATTCTCCACATCATTTTTTGAGGCAGGAAATACTTTCAACTTCTTTATGTGGTGTCTGGCGAATTTTGGAGAAAATCGTTTGAGGGGTTCATGCAGAGGGCAGTATTCCAGCTATCGGATACGGTATCACGTTTATTTTTACTTTATCGAAGAATTCCGGATAGGTACCTTCGTTGATGCCGTTAGTAAAAATCTCAACTTCCTGGCCCATGCTTTGCAGCTCAATCGCAAGCCTCAAGATTTGTCTTTCTCCACCGAAGCGTGCCCGAAAGGGCGTATGAATCATCGCTATTCGCATGGGTGCTCTCACTCATGTCTTCCTTAAATCAAGGTGTCAAAGTTTAAATATTTAGCTGTTTTACTTCAAGTATTCAAGTAACGAGAATCAACGATGACGATTAAGATCAGAACAGCTGTCGTATTAGTCGGGGGCGCCGGTCTTAGGATGCGCCCTCTCACCGAAGATTTACCTAAATGCATGATACCCTTACATGGAAAACCCCTTATATATTGGACATTGACTTGGC
>Ga0315282_10009194_pt1 | contig 15765 bp, 11 predicted proteins | sample YL17G07_20_MG_FD_203693 | JGI IMG/M metagenome (GOLD analysis project Ga0315282, IMG submission 203693) | Sediment microbial communities from Yellowstone Lake, YNP, Wyoming, USA - YL17G07_20 | ecosystem: Environmental > Aquatic > Freshwater > Lake > Sediment | place: USA: Wyoming | collected...
GTCTAAATATGAACTTCGAATTAAATGAAGAACAGAGAATGTTTAAGGACGCGATAAGGAATTTCGCAGAAAAAGAGATAGCTCCCTTGGTCAATGAGGCTGAGGAAAGGGAGACCTTCCCCGTACAGCTATTCCCTAAAATGGGTGCCATGGGTTACCTATGTGTTGGGTATCCTCCCGAGTACGGTGGTGGTGGCATGGGGAAAATCGGCGAATGCATCGCCATGGAGGAACTGGGACGAATCTGTCTGGGAATAGCCAGTGGAATCATGGTACAGTCAGGAATAGCGACTTCCGCCATTTACCGCCATGGCAATGACGAACAGAAACAGAAGTACTTGGTGCCAGCCATAAAGGGGCAGAAGATCGGGGCCTTTGCTCTGACTGAGCCCAACGCGGGCTCTGATGCCTCTGCCATTGAGACTCGGGCAACCAGAAATGGGAATGTCTACATCATAAACGGCTCCAAGATCTTCATCACAAATGGTCCTATAGCCGATTTCGTCCTGACGGCGGCTTATACCGACAAGGCAAAGGGAACTCGGGGCGGTGTGAGCCTGTTCATTGTAGATAAGGAGACTGCTGGCTTCAGCGTCAACAAAATGCACAAGTTCTGCATGCGCGCTTCGTCGACGGGCGAACTGACCTACGATAGTGTAGCAGTTTCGCAGGAGAATCTGGTGGGTGAGGAAGGTCGCGGCTTTCCCTATCTGATGGAGGCGCTTACCGGGGGCAGGATAACCCACGGAGCCAGAAGCCTGGGCCTTGCTGCTGCAGCCTACGAAGCATCACTCCAATATGCACAGAACAGGCGCCAATTTGGCCGGCCAATAAGTAACTTCCAGGCTATCGCATTCAAGCTGGCCAGGATGGCCCTGGACCTTGAGGCCGCACGATGGCTAGTCTACCGTGCTGCATGTCTCCATGACCAAGGCGTCCGCTGTGTCAAAGAGGCTGCCATGGCCAAGCTCTTTGCCAGCGAGATGGCCCAGCGCGTTACCGGCGAAGCCATGCAGATACATGGTGGCTACGGTTTCACTACGGATTCGCCTATCCAGAGGTATTACCGCGACGCTCGTCTTGGCACAACTGTCGAAGGTACCTCGGAGATTCAGCAGGTGGTTATCTCAAGAGAGATAGGCGTTGGTTAGGCAAAGTTCGAAGTTTCGCCTTGAATGGAGGCAGATAGATGTCGTATACTGGCAGGGCAGATGAGGTAACACGATGAGAGAGGTCGTAATTGTAAGTGCGGTGCGGACGCCGATTGGCTCGTATATGGGTTCTCTGAGAAGCGTACCAGCCTACGAGTTGGCCGCCTTGGTACTCAACGAGGCGGCAAAGCGTGCCAAGGTTGACCCTGCATCAGTCGATGACGTGGTCATGGCTCAAGCCTATCAGAATGGTGAATACGTCAACATAGCCCGGATGGGCCTGCTTACTGCAGGATGGCCAGAAGAGGTAACAGGCATCACCGTGGACCGCCGTTGCTGTGGCGGACTGGATGCAGTCTGCTTCTCAGCTATGGAAATCCAGAGTGAGAATGCAGATATCGTGGTTGCCGGTGGCGTGGAGAGTATGAGCACGGCAGAGTTCTACTTGCAAGGCTCTGTGAGGTGGGGTATTGGTGGAGAGGGTGATATGCCCAGGGGTCACGGTTCGTTAGCTATGTGGGGAATACCGATGTACGACAGACTGCAGCGCTGCCGGGTTATGTCCCAACCCATCGCCAGGTATGGAGTCCTGCCCAGCATGATGAGCTGGGCTGAGACGGCAGCGCAGGAAGAAGGCATCACCCGTGAAGAGTGTGATAGGTGGGCCTTGAGAAGCCACCAGAAGGCCTGTGCTGCACTAGACTCTGGTATATTCCGAGAAGAGATTGTTCCGGTGAAGATTCCCCAGAAAAAGGGGCCACCTAAGGTAATGGACACCGATGAGACACCTCGATCTGACACTGCATTGGAATCTCTAGCAAAGCTGCGGCCTATTCTTGGCGGAGTCTGTACTGCTGGCAACTCATCCACTGAGAACGACGGGGCTGCAGCCTGTGTCGTTACTACTCCGGAGAAGGCAAAGGATCTCGGGGTTGAACCAATGGCCTACATTAGGGCTTTCGCGGTTGCCGGGACTGACCCGACCCGCACCTACCGAGGAGTGCCCATGGCAGTGAACAAAGCGTTGAAAAAGGCAGGGCTCAAGCTGGACAAAACAGACCTGATCGAGATCCAAGAGGCTTTCGCTGCGCAGATCCTGGCGGATCTGAAGTATCTGAAGTTGTCTGAAGCACACTGGGAGAAAGTGAACGTCAACGGTTCTGGCATTTCTCTTGGCCATCCCATCGGTGCTACTGGCACCATGAGGATGGTGACATTGCTTCATGAAATGAAGAGGCGCGGCGCTAAGTATGGGCTGGAAGCCATTTGTGGTGGAGGCGGGCTGGCAATCTGTGCCATAGTGGAAAGAAAGTAGCCTCATTCCAGGCCCCAAAATGTCAGAGGTGAAAGCAATGAGTCTGAAGGAAGTGAAGAAGGTCAGCATAATCGGTTCGGGACTAATGGGTGCCCAGATTGCGGAGATCGTGGCCCGGGTTGGGGGATACCCTGTAGTGATGTGGGACATGGACGATGAGCTACTAGCAAGAGGTTTTAAAGCCATAAGCAGTAGCTTGAAGCGTTTTTTCGTGGACAAGGGTAAGATGTCTCAGGAAGAAGCCGAGCAGGTCATGAACAGGATGAAGGGCACCACGGAAATAGCTGAGGCCGCAAACGCCGATTTCATAGTAGAGGCAGTCCTGGAGAACATGAACATAAAGCAAAAAGTGTTCAGGCAACTGGATGAAGCTGCGCCCGCCAATGCCTGTCTCGCTTCAAACACATCCAATCTCAACATAACTGACTTGGGGCGTGCCACTAGCAGACCAGATAAGGTGATAGGGATGCACTTCTTTAATCCTGTTGCTGTTATGAGACTTGTAGAAGTTGTCAGGGGAACGCTGTCATCAGACGAAACAACACAGCTGACCTGTGACTTGGCCCGGAAACTGGGGAAAGAGCCGATTATATGCCGCGACTCTAGCTATGGTTTTCTAGCCAACCGGGCTTATCGGGCGATGAGGAACGAGGCGCTGCAGATGGTCTGGGAGAGGGTAGCTACGCCCCAGGATATAGACAAGGCTCTGAAACTAGGGTACAACCTGCCTATGGGACCTCTGGAGTTGACAGATATGACCGGAGGTTGGGGCATAGCTGCAGCCTCTGAGGCCGACGCTGTTAGGGAACTGGGGCCAGAGAAAGGCTATGTGCACCCGCTGATAAGGATGATGGTAAGAGCTGGCTACACCGGCGGACGGGATAAGAAGGGCATATACGCCTTCTGGGATGAAATCCTTTCGAAGTGGTAGCCGCGGTCAAACGCCAGCAAATCTAAATCTAGAAGTGGCGCAATAATCGGGGGTTGGTCGAGGTCTTTATGTCTTTTAAGGGTGTAGATTACTACAACATAGACGAGTTACTTACTGACGAGGAAAAGATGCTCAGACAGTCGGTACGTAAACTCTTGGAAGATGAATGCGAATCGCGCATTGCAGATGCTTTCGATAAGGAAGAGCCGATCAATATGAGAGAACTCGCTCCCAAGTTTGGAAAGCTTGGCTTGATTGGTCCCTTCATTCCGACGGAATACGGGGGTGCGGGTTCAAGCTATATGGACTATGGGCTTATATGTCAGGAAATGGAACGAGTCGATAGCGCTCTGAGAAGCTACCTGGTTGTGGAATCCGGCTTGGTGATGTACCCAATATGGCAATTCGGCTCAGAAGAGCAAAAGCAAAAGTGGCTACGAGTATTGGCAAGTGGAGAGAAAATAGGATGTTTTGGACTCACAGAGCCAAATGCAGGCTCAGACCCATCTCGAATGGAGACAAAAGCGAGAAGAGACGGACAGCACTGGGTCATAAATGGAGATAAACAGTGGATAAGCGAAGCATCGATTGCGGATTTTGCACTCGTTTGGGCTCAAACGGACGATGGAATAAGAGGATTCTTAGTGGAACGGGGCACGGACGGGTTCACTCAAACCTTCCAAAGCAAAAAGGGTTCGATGAGGGCCTCGGCTGTGGGCTCGCTGGTATTATCTGATTGTAAGATAAGGCCTGAAAATATGCTGCCAAAAGCGAGAGGGCTAAGGTCACCGCTTATGTGTCTCAATCAAGCTCGGTACGGTATATCCTGGGGGGCAATCGGAGCGGCTATGTCTTGTTACGAAACCGCCTTGAATTATGCGAAGGAGCGGAAACAATTCGGGGCGCCAATTGCATCATACCAGTTGGTACAGGAAAAACTGGTGAACATGCTGATGGAAATTACCAAGGGGCAACTCTTAGCTTACCGACTTGGGAGATTGGCCGACGAGAGAAAAGCAAGTCACTCTCAAATTTCTTTGGCCAAGAAGAACAATGTTGCTGTTGCCCGCATGTGTGCCAGAACGGCGCGAGAGATCTTGGGCGCCAACGGTATATCGTATGATTTTCCTCCTATACGGCATATGGCAAACATTGAAAGCGTATACACTTATGAAGGAACAGATGACATACATACTTTGATCATAGGAGAGGATATCACTGGCATCCCGGCATTTACCAAAGAATCCAAATGAAGTCTATCAAATGGGGCAGGTGTAGCCTTAGGAAATTTTGGTATCTTAAATACCGGTGGCTTCCTGATTCAAGCTGGATTTGACCCTGGAATAATGCGCGGCGGTGGCAAGTGCTTTAATAGCGAGTTCGATATCGAAGTAAGCTGGCAACCCGCGTCCTTGCACTTGGCGAGACAGGTCCTCCATTGGGCCAAGCTCTGTTCCGTAGATCCAGAAGCTCACCGGCTTGGTAACATTCTTCATCACTCGGTCAAATATATCCATATACACTGGTGTTTCTGCGCCCGAGCTGGCATAGAGGGAAGCAGTTACACAATCTACATTTGAATCATCTAGCACTGCAGCGATTGTCTCTTCCAGAACGGGCAGTGGATTTTCTGTAACAGGTATGATTGGCCCAAGGTCAACCGGATTGCGGGCAAGCTGGGGGGATAACTTAGACAACCTGCTGACCGTTGCTGGAGAAAAGTCAGCGATGGCCAGGCCGCATTCTTCCGCAGTATCGACCGATGCTACTCCCACACCACCGGTGAAGGTGATGATTGCGATTCTATTGCCTTGGGGAAGGGGCTGATTAATGAAGACCCTCGGTATTTCCCAAAATTCCCGCCAGGTATTTAAGCGAATAGCGCCGGCCTGCCTGAACGCAGCATCATAGATTCTTTCGCTTCCAGCAAGTGACCCTGTATGAGAGGCAGAAGCTTTGGCCCCCCGCTCAGTTCGTCCCGGTTTCAAGAGCAACACTGGCTTGCGCGCTGCCACTTTCCGGACGGTATCGATGAATTTGTGCCCATCTTTAACGTCCTCGATATGCATGGCAATTACATGGGTCTGAGGGTCATTTGACAGGTAGTTCAAAAGGTCAACCTCATTTACATCGCACTTGTTGCCCAGGTCACACATCTTGCTGATAGGATAAGCCTGGTCTTTCAGAGGTTGTCCCTGGGCACCAACAATACCGCTCTGGCTGCAGTAAGCTATGTTTCCCTTATGAATCTTGTCGTAGCTAATGAAATAGGGATTGGTCACTAAACCGTTTTCAGTGTTGAGGGTGCCGATGGTGTTGGGCCCCATGATGCGGAGCCCGCTGCGATGACTTATTCCCACAATTTGGTGCTGAAGCTGGGCTCCAGACTCTCCGGTCTCGGCAAAACCATCAGATACGATAATAGCAGCCTTCACACCTTTCTGGGCACATTGGTCGATGATCTCCGGTACCTTCTGCTTGGGCGTAATCACTATTGCCAGATCGATTTGGTCTTCTACAGCACCCACGTCAGGATAGGCCTTCAAGCCAAGAGCCTCTTTATATGATGGGTTGATAGGATAGATTCTGCCAGCGAAATTGAATTGACGCATATTCTTTATTGCTGTGTAGCCGAGCCCGCCCCATTCATTCAGGGAACCTATAACAGCTATTGTTCGAGGCTCAAAAAACGCTCTGATGTCGCTATTTGCATGTAAAGCCATACCAAACCTCGTGGTTAATTTGTTGCCACCGATGTTAACAACATAAGTTTGATTCTAACAATTTGGTCGAAGCAAAGTCAATGATTCTCGGGCTCACACCGGTCATTGAATCTATCCTTGACTTGTACCTCCCTCTGGCATAAGATTTTTCTAGAGACGAACGCAACTTGCGGCTTTAGGTTATGAACTTAAGAGGGCTAGAGTACTTCAGGCAAGATCGGGACGCCCTTAAATTGGGTGTTTTAGGTCTTGAACAGACGCAATCCCCGGAAAAAAGGCTGACTGCAACGTTGGCTAAAGCCATCGTAGAGAACTACGATCGAATAATAGAATGCGCTGAGAAAGGCAAGCCGTTCATCGCCAACACCTACGGCAACGCTCCTGAATTACTCGTCGCCCTCGATCTCCCCTGGTTCACAATTTCTCAGATTCCTTTCCTGCCCATGTCGGAGCCCCATATTCTGGACGATATCGATGAAGCAGAGCGAGCCGGCCTGGGCACGGATATGTGCACGCTGATAAGGCTGGGGATTAATTCGGTGTATGCAGGGCGCTTTCCTACGCCAACCGCTTTCATCGGACTCCTCTCTCCCTGCGATGGTGCGAACATGCTTCATCATGCCATAGCTAACAACAAGGAATGGCGCAATGTGCCGACTTTCTGCAACGACCCGCCATATCTAGAAAGCGACCGCAGCATAGAGTTCTTCGCTGACGAGCTGCGGCGGATGGTAGCATTCCTGGGGAAGCAGACAGGAGCCAAGTTGGATTTCGGGCGGCTGCGGGAAGTAATCGAGGAGTCCAACAAGCAATACGAGCTGTGGGCTGAATACAATGAGCTGAGGCGAGCGGTGCCATGTCCGCACAGCGCTGCCATGGGGGCGCAAGCATGGAATGCGGCTCAGAATTTCATGGTGGGAGACCCCAGGGGCACCCAATGGTTCCGCGATCTGGTCGATATAGCGGAGCAGCGGGTGAGAGAGGGAAAAGGGAGCGTGCCGAACGAGAGGATAAGGCTGTTCTGGTTTGACATTCGGGCTGTGTGGTTACCTGAATTAACCGAGTGGCTCAAGGGTGAATGGGGAGCCTGCATCGTGATGGACATGACGGGCTATGCCCCATATACACTGATAGATACCTCGAGTGAGGAAAGCATGTTCAGAGGTCTGGCCAAGAGGTATCTGTGTGACATACCGATGGTCAGACAAGTCCATGGCACGGCAGATATCTTAATCAGTGACATCACGAGGGTGGTGAAGGATTACAGTATAGACTGCGTGGTCTGGCCGGGGCACATGGGCCATAAAGACGGGGCGGCAAGCGTAGGCATTATGAGGCAGGTGTGCCGTGACCTTGGAGTCCCTTTCCTGGTTCTGGGCCTCGACCTCCTCGATAAAAGGTATACTAAGATAGAGGAGCTGAAGGGCAAATTTGGCGAATTTTTCAGTGTGAAAGGACTAGGCTAGGTTTCAAGTAATTCGCGTGAGGTGCTACAATTCCATGACCGATATTAACAAACCGAATATGACAGACTATGAACTCACCCGCAAGGAATTTCGGCTTGATGTCCCGGAGTATTTCAACTTCGGCTTCGATGTGGTTGACAGATGGGCCGCTCGTGACCGGAACAAGCTTGCGCTGCTCTCCGTGGACGAAAACGGGGGCAATCCCAGGCATCTCACGTTCAATGACATGAGTAAAGCCTCCGACCGGTTTGCCAATGTTCTGAAGAAACAAGGCATTCAAAAGGGAGACCGGGTAATTGTGTTTTTGCCTCGCATCCCCGAATGGTACATGAGCGTACTGGGAATGATTAAACTCGGCATCATCCCCGTGCCTACTACCGTTCAATGCACCTCTAAAGACATTGAATACAGGATTGGCCTCTCCGGCGCAGTTATGGTGATAGCTGACGACGAGAATGCGGAGAAGGTCGAGGCGATCAAGGAAAGACCCAAGTCATTGAAATACCTGATGCTGGTGGGAAAGGATAGACGAGGAGGATGGCTGAATTTCGATGCGGAGCTTGCTAACGCTCAGGAAAAGGTTGACGGAGTGCAAAAAACGAGGAGCGATGACCCTATGCTCCTCTATTTCACCTCGGGCACGGTCTCCTATCCCAAGATGGTGATACATACGCAGGCCTCGTACGGCATAGGCCACCTGATTACAGCCAAGTTCTGGCATGACTTGAAGCCATGGGACATACACTGGACGATCTCCGATATGGGGTGGTCAAAGGCAGCCTGGGGCAAGATTTTCGGACAATGGACCATCGGCGCGGCTGTTTTTCTACACGATGCACCTGCAAAATTCGACCCCCTGCTGACGCTGAAGCTCATATCGCGTTACGGAGTCACTACGTTTTGCGCTCCTCCCACAGTATATCGCGTCATGGTTTTGGAGGACTTGAAACAGTACAGCCTGGGTAAACTCCGGCACTGCACCGCCGCGGGCGAGCCGCTGAACCCGGAGGTCATATCCAAGTGGGAGAAGGGGACAGGGATGAAGATATACGATGGATATGGCCAGACTGAGACAGTGAATCTGGTGGCAAACTATCGCTGCTTGCCGATAAAGCCCGGCTCAATGGGGAAACCTACTCCCGGCTTTGACATATCGGTGGTGGACATTGAGGGCAGGGAACTGGCCCCGGGCGTTGAGGGATATATAGCTGTAAAGGTGAAGCCAACACGCCCGGTGGGCCTGTTCAAAGAGTACTGGAGGGACACGGAAGAAAGCGCCCGGGTATATCATGGGGACTGGTACTTCACGGGAGATAAGGCATATAAAGATGAGGATGGCTATTTCTGGTTCATCGGCCGTGCCGACGATGTGATAATTACATCAGGATACAGGATAGGTCCTTTCGAGGTGGAATCAGCTTTGATTGAGCACCCCGCTGTGGCCGAGGCAGCGGTTGTGGCGAGCCCGGACGATTTGCGGGGTGAGATTGTAAAGGCTTTCGTGATACTGGCTCCCGGCTACTCCAGCTCGGAGCAACTGAAAACAGAGCTGCAAGAGCACGTCAAGCGGGTTACTGCACCTTATAAATATCCCAGAAAGATTGACTTTGTAACCGAGCTGCCCAAGACCATTTCAGGCAAGATAAGACGCGCCGAGCTGAAGCGTAAGGAATGGGAAGGCTGGCAGAGAAAGTAGACTTAGACTGCTTGATTCCGAACCTGAGCTCTTGACCAGCGGCATTAATAACAAATAGGGGCTTTTTTTCTGCAATTTCTGTGATACTGACGTGATCTAAATGTGACGGAGCAGAGATCAATTGCGATGTGAGCAAGCCCCAGAGTATGCGTTAACTCCTGCCTTAAAACTGGGCAATTTATGAGTGCGGTTTTTTCTGTGACTTCCTAGCTCTATCTGATACTTCATATAGAGATTCCTCGAAATCATCTGCCCCTATGAAGGAGTATTCCACACCAACTATCCAGCGTGAATTGTATATAGTGGAGGGCTTTCCTGGCACAAAGAGGCTTGTCTGTTGCGTACCAGACGTAGCTTCGACAATATTCCATATCATCTCGCTGACGAAAGATATTGCCGACTCTTTGACAGTAGGCAAATTAAAGTAATGTATCTTTTCCTGCCCGCTGGCGCTTAGAACTTTTAAGAGCATCCTGGGAACTTTCTCTTCGGTGGTCATACCTATCCCTCTTTTCTTATGAAATCCTTTTCCCGCTGTATTCGCTTGCTCCTTATTAGCTGGGGACATTCGGAGTTATTATAAATTATCAACACATGATGTCGCAATCTGTAGGATGAGTCGTGGGCTGGCTGCTGATCCGCGGGAAAATCTGTCCAGCGTAGGATGTTTGAGTTTAGGCTCAAAACGAAGTCCTTCCAGAGCGGTAATCGGCTCAATGTGCCTAGGTCTGTAAGTGTTACAATATCTGGGTTTGAACAAATCTATGTCGTCACGAAGTGGTAGAAATCGTCATAATCAAGCGCAATACTCATATTTCATTAGCTAATTATGGTCTTCCCCAATACGTAGGTGATGTGACTTATGATGGGGCTCTATTGGTTGCAACCGCGACCCCTGAGCCCTTACACGTCATCGTTGTCATCTAACTAGGCTCCCGCTAACCTAGCTATTTGAAAGACCACGATGGCGAGAGAGAGCGAGAGTATTAGTTGTAAGCCTATGGAAAAGGCCACCCAGCGCCAGCCTCCGGTTTCGTGGCGAATCGCTGACACCGTGGCGACACAAGGCACGAAAAGAACCTGCGCCACGAGGAAGGCTATCGCTGCAGCGGGCGTGAGCATCCCCTTCAGGGCCTGACTGAGCCCGGCGCTTTCCCTGCCCAGCAATACGCCAAGGGTTGCTATTGTGTTCTCCTTGGCTACGAAGCTGGTCAATAGAGCCACCATGAGCTGCCAGTTCAGCCCCATCAGCTTGCCTATCGGCTCAAGCCCTCTGCCAATGTGGCCAAGTATGCTCCCTTCGATATTGCCTGAGGGGAAATAGGATAGGACCCAGATAAGGATAGACACGACCAGTATGATTGTTCCAGCGCGTTTGATGAATGCTATGGTCCGCTGCCATGAGACAAGCCCGATGGTTCGCGGATTAGGCTCGTGGTAGAGCGGCAGTTCCATCATCAGGACGGCCCTCTCGCCTTGAAAGATGAAGCGGTTCATCAGTAAACCTGAAATCACCAATACCAGCAGGCTAAAGATGATAATTCCCGCCGTCACCAGTATTGCTTGTCCTCCGAAGATCGCTGCCGCGATCACGCCGATTACTGCCATCCTGCCTGCACAGGGGATAAGAGGAGCCAACAGCACGGTCAGAAGACGAGCCCGTTTCGACTCAATGATGCGCGTACCTATCACTGCAGGGACGTTGCACCCGAAACCCAGAAGCAGCGGTAAAGATGACTTTCCGTGTAATCCCAACGAGTGCATGAATCTGTCTGTGACGAAAGCCACCCGCGCCGTGTACCCAACATCTTCCAGAAAACCCCACGTTACGAAGAAGAGAAACAGTATGGGAAGAAATGTGAGAACTGTTCCTACTCCGCCCAGGAGGCCGTTGCCAAGAAAGCTTTGCAGCCAGCCTGGCATGAAATGTGCGTGGTCAAACACCAGCGTCTGCAATCTTTCGATTAAGCTGACCTGCAGGAAATGCTGGACGGGAACGCCTATTCCATAAACGACGAGGAAGACAAGGATCAAGACTGCCGCCAGAACCACTAGGCCCCACATCGGATGGGTTGCGGCATGATCGATCCTCTCGGTCAAAGAGACTCGGCCTATAGCGGCCTTCTCCTGAGCCGAGGACAGCATGTTCTTGACCCAGTCGAAGCGGAGGCTGGCTAAGGTTATCGCAGCAGATTCCTTGTCGCTGAGAAAGGACTCCAGTTCTGCCTGTCGATCCGGTGGCAGGCGGTCGTGTAGCAACTTGTTGATCTGGCTATCGCCCTCCAATACCTTCATAGCCGCCCAGTGCCTCGGGTAGGGACTCGTGTCTGCATCTGTTAAGAGACCTTCAATATGAGCTATATCACCCGAGATCTCGCTGCCATACTCCACATGTCCCACCGCCGGGGAATCAGCTGCCTGAGTGCACTTCTGCGCGATGGCCTCCACCAGCTCTTTCAAACCGCGGTTCTTGCTGGCCACCATTGAAACAACTGGCATATGCAGCGCTGACTCAAGGGCCTTGACATCGACATTCATGCCTTCCTGCTGCGCTACATCCACCATGTTCAGGGCGACTATCAAACGTGGAGTCAGCTCCATAATCTCAGTTACCAGATAGAGGTGGCGGTCCAGACTGGCCGCGTTGAGCAGGGCGACAACTACGTCGGGCTTTTCCGTGACCAGGTAGTCCCGGGCAATCTGTTCTTCTACGGAGTTCGCGGTGAGGCTGTATGTTCCTGGCAGGTCGACAAGTTGGATAGTCAAACCGTTATAGCGGACTATCCCGGTCTTCTGTTCCACTGTCTTACCGGGCCAGTTACCCACGTGTTGAGAGAGGCCTGTCAGAAGATTGAAAACTGTGCTCTTGCCTACGTTGGGTGCTCCGGCAAGCGCTACGACGACAGTCTTCTTATCAGGTTTATCTAGCATTTGGGGTTGATTCTAGTCACCATTATCTTAGCCGCCATTCCTCGACCGAGAGCCACTTCCACATCGTGCACCTTGGCCAAGACGGGGCCGCTACCGAAGTTCTCGACCATTTTCACCATGCTCCCCGGAGTGAATCCCATCGAGAGGCACCGTCCCAACATGCCCTTGCCACCGGTGTATGACTTCAGAACGCCAACTTCTCCAGTCCGGAGCATGCTCATGGGGATCTCCTCATCAGGCGCTTCATCACCAGGAGAGATAGAAATTGCCATGAGATAATCCGCAGTCGCTTTGTCAAGCAGCACTTTTTGCCCGTCCAGTTTCAGTTCCAGGGTTCCGTCATCATCCTTCCTGAGAACCTTCACGATGGAATTCGGCTTTAGCCCCAATTTCTCTATTTTCCTCAACAGTTGGCCATCCTCTTTTACCACCTCAGCGATGCGCATTCTTTGCCCCACATCGAACTCTGAAAGCGGCCTGACATTCTGATCCTTTACATGTCCATTCTTGTCTGGAATTGGATGGCCGTGAGGGCAGGTGTCGGCGTAATTCAAAAGTGAGGCTAGACCCTCCTCCATATCCGGAGAAATGGCGTGTTCCAGACGGCAGGCTGCGTCGTGAACCTTGTCCCAGCGGAGACCAAGTATATCTGTCAAAAACCTCTCCCACAAACGATGCCGCCTGATTGTAGTCAGTGCTGCTCGACTACCTTCAGCAGTGAGCAAAACCCCTTTGTTGTGTTCGTAGTTTACCAACCCTTCGGACTCCAGCCTTCGTATCATATCGGTGACAGCCGGCAGTGAAACCCCGAGATCCTCCGCAAGAGATGACGTGGAAACAGGCATTTCAGTCTTTTGCCTCTTGGAAATAGCCTCCAGATACTCCTCCACCCGTTCGCTTCTCATTTGTGTCAGCCTCCGATAGGGATTTAAGTCAGCTTAAGTTAAGCCACCTTAATTATAATGCATTGCAGGAGCTAAGAGCAAGATGTGCCTGCGTAATCTGTCAACGATTATACTCGGAGTACCCTCTTGACAAATGCTTAGCGATATGTTAAGATATATCGTGATGTATAGAAACATATCTAAAGGTCGAGGCGCTATATAGGATACGATAGCACCGGACTAAACCAGGAGGAGGTGGGTTATGTTTGCCAGACATCCATTTGAATTCGAGAGGCGGGGGCGCATGTTTGAGAAAGGCGATTTCAAGTATGTAATCCTGGACATTTTGAAAGAGAAGCCGAGTCACGGTTACGAGATTATCCGTGCGCTGGAGGACCGCTACTACGGTTTCTATACGCCCAGCGCCGGCTCGGTCTACCCCACGCTGCAGATGCTCGAGGACCTGGGCTATGTCAAGTCCTCAGAGCAGGACGGGAAAAAGATATACACTATCACGGATGAAGGCCTCAAATTCGTTGGTGAGCGAGAGCCAGCCATGGACAAGATAAGAGACCATATGAAAGGCTGGTGGTGGGCAGAAAATCGCGACGAAATGAAGGAAATGGGGCGTGAGCTAGGGCGGATAGGCCATCTTATCGCTCGTAAGGCGCATCGCATGGACCGCAAGAAGCTGGTGCAGATAAGGGAGATTATCTCTCATGCCTGCAATGAGATTGAGGCTGTTCTGGAGCAATAGGATAAACCTTTGATAAAATAGAGCAAAGGAGGTCTAGAATGGTTTACTTCTCGATACCTGCGGCTACCGGAGGATTCTTCTTCAGCTCCTGGCTGCTGATGATTTTCTGGGGAATTATCGCTCCGGATTTCGGCATCGAGACTATAGGGTACAAGATGGCGATGCTGATGACCATAGCCTTGTGGCTGGTGGTTGCTCCGCTGGCTGCTGCTGTAGCCAGGAGACGCTTCTGGAAATAATGGCTTCAATGGGTAGGGGCGAGGTTGCCTCGCCCTGTCCCGAAAATGAGACGCTGCAGGGGCTATGGGCGAGAGGCTTTTATTCCAGGCGCTCGAAAAGGACTACTTTGTGTAGATGCTAAGCAGCTAGGTTTGCATGCGGCCAAGCCATATGCCATGACCGTCGTCGAATGGTGCGGTATCTAAAGCATTTCAGATTGCGTCCCTCATAGCTATGATGTCAGAATGGGGTCTTGGTTTTCCTCTAGAAGGTTCCTCATTTTGCCCTACCGGCACCAGCGGTATGTGCCGCACGAGATGAGGCAGTTTCCCAATTCATAAGATGGCTATTTATGGACAGGCGTGGTATCCACCCTCTGCAGCAAGATCAATGCTATAAGCAGAAAGACGGGGGCTATTATCCATATTACCCTGTAGTCATTGGCCAAAGCTGTGATGATTGCCCCCACAATGAAAGAAGCAAGCATCATGGGCAGGGCCATAAAGATGATCCCTACACCCAGAAGCTCTCCTTCCTTGCCCATGGGCAACAGGTCGCTTTGTATAGCCTGATTGCAGACGGTTATTGCTCCAAAAGCAATGCCAGCCCCAAGCATTATGGGATACACATAAATAGGCTGGGTAACGAACCAAGCTACCGGCGTGATGCAAACCCCTAGCAGAAGGCCGAGACTTAAAATCTTCTTTTTGTTCCTAATCTTATCGGCAAATATGCCCAGAGGCACAGCAGCCATAACCATGACTACGGTGAAGACGCCCATCAGTATCAGCGAGGTTCCCTCTTCCAGTTTGAGATAGTTCGTAGCATAGAGCACAAAGAAGGTAGAAAAGGTCCCCATGGAAAACCAGGGGAAACCGGTAACGAAAGCAAATTTGGCGAATTCCTTTGCTCCGAAGAAGTCCTTTGCCAGTTCACGCAATTTCACCTTCTTGTCCTGTTCGATATCAGTGCCCTTTCTCCGAACCAGCTCCCTTTCCTTTATGCCAAATGCAGTGACGCAGCCGGTAACAATTATCAGGAATCCGAAAAGGTAGAAAGCATAGGCGGGATTTGTATCCCAGAGCGCACCGCTGGCGCCCATGGCCACGACTGCACCCACTATATTGAAGGCCTGCATGGCGCCACTGGCTATCCCTCTCTGCTCAGGGATAGTGATGTCTGGCATCAATGCCCAGTACACCGCATTCCAGATATTGTAGAACACCGTTGTTATGATAATCGCAACAGCGAGCAGAGGCAGTGCCCATCCCGGGGCGAGCCCAGTATAGATTCTGAACTCGGCATAGACTGGTTGGCCTTCTTCATAGCTTGATGCTGTTAGAGTCTCGGAATCAGTATAGGTCTCCCAATCTGCTTTCCTAAAACCCGGGTCCAAGCTTATTTTCATCTCTTTGATGTCTGCCTCTTTGTAGCTGCCCAATGATAGATTTATAGCGTATTCACCTTCAGCGATTGACGTCACATCGGTCACTTTGACAAAGTAGGCCTGATTGCTCTCTGTGCTGCTCACTCCTACTGTGTTGGCTCCCACAAAAAAGGAGGTTAGCAGCATCATTATTCCGGTGAGGGGGATAAAGACCATGAGATATGGCATCCTTCTTCCATATCTAGTGCGGGTGTTGTCGCTTAGTAATCCTACTAAAGGCGGGAGTATTACTCCTGAAAACCATG
>Ga0315282_10009195_pt1 | contig 15765 bp, 11 predicted proteins | sample YL17G07_20_MG_FD_203693 | JGI IMG/M metagenome (GOLD analysis project Ga0315282, IMG submission 203693) | Sediment microbial communities from Yellowstone Lake, YNP, Wyoming, USA - YL17G07_20 | ecosystem: Environmental > Aquatic > Freshwater > Lake > Sediment | place: USA: Wyoming | collected...
GCAAGCTGGAGGGGGCGCGCAGCTTCCACGGCAACGCCATGCGGGCCGGCTTTACGGAAACGATCGTGGAGATGGCGCGCGTCTCGCTGGCCACCGGCCGCGTGTGGGCCGGCGTGGGGCTGGTGGAGAACGACGAGCACGAGCTGGCCGAGATGGCCGCCGCGCCCGCCGCCGGAATCGAGGAGTTGGACCGGCTGCTGCTGCTCCGCGCGCGCCGGATGTATTCGCGCCTGCCGTTCTCCGAGCTGGACCTGCTGATCGTCGATGAAATCGGGAAGAACATTGCCGGCACGGGCATGGACCCGAAGGTGATCGGGCGCGCCCCGCACCCCGACGTCGCGCCCTTGCGCCTGGAGAACACCACGCGCATCCGCCGCATCTACGCCCGCGACCTGACCGCGGAAAGCAAGGGTAACGCCAACGGCATGGGCTTGGCCGACGTCATCCACAAGCGCCTGTTCGACAAGATCGACTTCCCCACCACCTACACCAACGGCCGGACCGCGCTCAGCTTCAACCCCATGCGCATGCCCATGCACTTCGACAGCGATGAGGCGGCGCTGGAGTTCCTGCTGGGTAACCTGGGCTCGCCGGAGCCTGAGGAGCTGCGGGCCGCCCGCATCCGCAACACCCTGGCCATGTCCGAGTTCCTGGCCAGCCCGGCCGCCGTCCGCCAACTCGCCGGCAACGACCGCTACGAAATCGGCCCGGCGCAGCCCCTGCAGTTGGACTAATAACTACCCGTAGATTGTGCAGATTGAAGGCCTGCTCCGCAGCCGAGTATGATATGCTCATGGCATGAGCAGGCGGCTGCAGGTCCTAGTGTCCGATTCGGAAATGGATGAAATCCGTCAAATCGCCGGTGGCCAAAAGATGACCGTTGGCGAATGGGTACGCCAGGCACTGCGGGTTGCGCGCAGGGAACAGCCGGCCGTCGAGGCAACCCGCAAACTGCGGGCCGTCCGAGAGGCGGTGAAACACAATTTTCCGACTGGGGACATCAAGGAGATGATCGCGGATATCGAACGAGGTTACGAGTTGTGATCTTCGTCGACTCGAACATCCCGATGTATTTGGTCGGAGCCCCTCATGCCCACAAGACCGACGCCCAGATCCTGGTCGAGCGGTGTATCGCCGCCGGTGAGCGAATCGTAACGAGCGCCGAGGTGCTCCAAGAGATTCTGCACCGTTACGTGGTCAGAGACCGGCGCGACGCGATTGCTCCGGCGTTCCAGGCGCTGCTCGGCATGGTGGACGAGATTCTGCCAATCGACAGGCAGGATGTGCTACGGGCGAGCGAGATCGTGCGCAAAGCCGTGCGATTGTCGGCAAGAGACGCGCTCCACCTGGCGGTCATGGAGCGGCACGGGATAGAGCGGATCCTGAGCTTCGATGCCGGTTTCGATGATTGGCCAGGCGTCACACGCATTCACTCGGTATAGATCGCGCGCCTCCGGCTCTCAGCTTCCAGCTTCTTCGCCTTTCCCACCGCTTCGCGGTTGAGCCGTTCATTCCAGGACTTGGTCCAGGTAGGCGAGATAGGCAGCGACAAGCCGGTAAGTGTCGTAGTAATCGGACAGATTGAGCGCAGCCAGCTTGTCGCGCGAGCTATGCAGGATGGGCAGCGTCTCCTGGGTCACCGAATGAATCGCAATCCGGGGGATCTTCAAGCGCGCAAACGATTCCGAATCGGCGGAACCGACCTGCTCCACGTTCACCCCCTCCAGGGGCAATTTCCTGGACGCCGCCACCCGGATCAATAACTCGAATAACCGTTTGTCCGCGCGGCTCACCCACACCTTGGTGGGCGACAGCCCAAGGGTGTCGAGGTTGACCATCGCCCGTGTTCTGGCGACCTCCTCGGCACTCATTTGCTTCGCATAGTATTGAGACCCAATCAGACCCTGCTCCTCGGCAGTAAAGGCAACAAACACAAAGGTGTGCTTGCGAGGGAGATTCGAGAGGCTCTCGTAGAGAAGCGGCAGCAGCACGGCGCCGCTCCAGTTGTCGGCTATTCCTTGACCGATACCGACGTGATCGAAGTGGGCGCCCACCAGGACCGCGGAGTTGCTGCTTCCCGGCAACTTGCACAGGATGTTCGGCAACCGCTGGTGTTTCACCGGCTGCTCGGAGAGCCCCGCCTGGCAACCGGCAGCTTCGAAGTAAGACCACAGCTCTTCTTTTCTCTGCGCGTCCTTCGCGGGCGCCTCGCCCAGCCAACGTTCGACGGATGCCCGACCGATCTCTTTGAACTCGATCTTCTGCGCCTGGCAGGTGCGGAAGGAGAGGGCCGCCAGGATGATCAGCAAGTACGTCGTGGCTGCGCGCTGTCTCATGTGCAGTGTGCTTCGAACTTTACCACACAGGTAAGTCATCAGCCATCCGTCTACAGCGTTCAACCTACGCGCAGACTGAAAGCTGATAGCTGACAGCTTTAGAAGATCTTTGTGATCTCGTCGCGGTCCGGGAAGGCGAAGGGAGCCGAGTCGAGACGCAGGCCGTGAGCGGGGGGCATGACCGTGGCGATGGCGGCCACGGGTGTGCCGCGCGCCGCCAGCGTTTCGACCACTCGCCGCTCATCCTCCGGCGCCACGGCAATCAGCAGGGCGCCCGAGGCGATCAGGCGCAAGGGGTCAATGTCCAGCAGCGAGCAGATGGCGGCCGTCTCGGGCAAAACGAGGATGCGGCTGCTGTCCACGGCCAGGCCGGCGGCAGCAGCAGCGGCAAGCTCATACAGGCCGCCGATCAGGCCGCCTTCGGTCGGATCGTGCATGCCGTGCACGGGCGCCACCGCGCAGGCCGCCAGGGCGTCGGCGACCACGCTGATGCCCGGCCGGAACAGCAGGTTGCGGGCGCGCTCCAGCAGCGCCGCCGCCAGGCGGCCGGTCAGCTCCCCGGCTTTCTCGCGCGCCAGGATGGCCGTGCCTTCCAGGGCCACGCCACGAGTCAGCAGCACCACGTCGCCGGGCCGGATGCGCTCCTTGCGCACCAGCCGCTCCTTCTCCACCTCGCCCAGCATGTGGCCGGCGACAATGGGCCGGTCTAGCCCGGGCGTCACCTCGGTGTGGCCCCCGCACAGGCTGATGTCGAGTTCCTCGCAGGCGGCCAGCAGATCGGTGAAGACCTCTTCGGCCAGCGAGGGATCGCCGCGCGGCAGCAGCAGCGTGGCCAGAAACCAGCGGGGCCGCGCGCCCATCGTGGCCAGATCGTTGGCGTTCACCTGGACCGCGTACCAGCCGATGCGTTCCGCGGCGAAGGTGACGGGGTCGGATTTGGCGACCAGGTAACGGTCGCCGAAGTCGATCACCGCCGCGTCCTCGCCGATCCGTGGCCCGACCACCACGCGGGCATCGCGGCGCGGGATCCGGCCCAGCAGTCGGTCCAGGATTGCGGGCGGCAGCTTTCCGTAGGCAAGCATAAGAACCGATCCGCGGATTGCGCGGACTAAACAAATCAATAATCGGTGAAATCTGCGCAATCTGCGGCTAAGGGCCTCGAAACGAAACCAGCTCGACGCCGTTGCGATGAAGCAATTGGCGCACCTCCGGGCTAGTCAGGGCTTCCAGCTCGATCTGCCGCTGGCGCTTCAAGCGCGTCGGCGCGCGTTCGAGTTCGTCGTCGTACAGGCCCGGGTGGCACATGAGTTCGGTCAACCCGGGCTTCAGCCGCTGGAGCGCGGCCAGCAGGGAGTTGCGGGTCATCCGGCCGGTCAGGCGATAGCCCAGGAAATGATCCGGGGTCAGAAGGCCGTAGGCCGAAATCTGCCGGCTGAAGAGCGGCCGCCGCACCCAGCGGATGCGGAAACGTGAGGCCACCCGCGCCACCGCCCGCATCACCCGCGGGAACACGTGGACGTGCTTGTGCGTATCGAGGTGCGAGGGGCGAAGGCCGGCCCCCATCACCTTCTCCACCTGCCGGGAGAACTCGGCCTCGACGGCCGCTGAAGAGGACAGCAAGCCGCGCGCCACAAACGCCGGCAGCCGCCGTGGCAGGCTGCCGCCCGGCCACAGCACCAGGTGGACGCCCACGTCCAGCGAAGGGTTGGCCCGCGCCAGCTCCACCGCGTGCTCGAACGCCGGCCCGTGCGCCATCAGCGTGGTGGCGGTGATGATCCCTTCGCGGTGCCCGCGCACAATGCCCTCGTTCACGCCGCGCGTGAACCCGAAGTCGTCGGCATTCACGATGAGTCTGACGGCCGCCATCTCCGCGGGGTAGAATAACATTCAGGGTCGTTTCATTGACGTTTGTTTCAAGGAGGCCCCAGTGGCTGCAGCAGTCCCTCAGGAACCACACACCATTATCGGCCGCTTCCCGGAGGACCTGTCGATCGCCGAGCGGAACGAGCACGCCGGCAAGTGGATGGCGATCGAACAGTACGTGCCCACCGCGCTTCGAGAAGAGGACGGGAAACCCCAAATCGACCTGAGGCAGCGGCACATCCGCGCGCTGGGACGCACGGCGGTGGAGTGCCTTCGGCAGCTCGAGCAAGCGGGCCTGGACCCCAGCAACTTCGAGTTCACGCAGATCCGCAGGATGTAGCCCGTAGGACGCGCGGGCACCATTCACTACCTGGAGTCGCGCGCCGCGCCGGGCCCCATCTCCCGAATGTAGCCCAGCTCACCAATCAGGAAATGGACCAGCAAGAATCCGAGCAGGTACGCGCCGGAGCAGGCGGCAAAGATGGGAGTGAAGGAGAAGCGCTGGACGACCCAACCGATGGTGAGCTGGGTGACGGCGCCGGCCAGCCCGCCCATGGCCCCGCCGAAGCCGGATACGCTGCCCACCGCGCGTTTCGGAAAGACCTCGGCCGGCAGCGTGATATTGCCCCACAGCGAGTGCCCAAACATCATGCCGATCAGCAGGCCCAGCGCGGCCGCCGGGCTGTGCACCCGCGTCACCAGCAGGCAGCAGATGGGGATCAGGCAGGAATCGACCAGCATGGTTGTCTTGCGGGCGCGGCTCAGCGTCCAGCCGCGGGCGATCAGCCAGCGCGGAATCGCTCCGCTGGCGATGTTGCCCAGCGCCAGCGCCGCGTAGGGCATCCAGGCGTACTTGCCCAGGTCGGCCAGCGAGAAACCCCGTTCCTGCTGCAGGTACTTTGGAATCCAGAAAAACAAGAAGTAGGAGATGGGGTCGGTCAGGAAGCGGGCCATCACGCAGCCCCACGTCTCCCGCATGCGCAGCAACAGCATGATGGGGACCGATTCGCCCTGCTCGGCGGCAATCGACGAGCCGGAAAGGATCAGTTCCCGCTCGGCCTCCGTGATGCGCTCGTGGTGCTGGGGAAGCCGGTAGAAGACCAGCCAGATCGCCACCCAAATGAAGCCCAGCGCGCCGGTGATGACAAACGCCGGCCGCCAGCCCCAGGCCAGCGCAATCGCGGAAACCACAGGCGTCGCCAGGGCGGCCCCAATGGCCGTGCCGGAATTGAAGATGCCGACCGCCAGCGCGCGCTCCTTCATCGGGAACCACTCGGACACCGCTTTCACGCCGCCGGGGAAGTTGGCCGGCTCGGTGGCGCCCAGCAAGAAGCGGAAGAACGAGAACTGCACCACCCCGCGGGCCAGCGCGTGCAGCATGTTGGCGATCGACCAGCCGGAAACGAACAGGGTGAAGCCGCGCGCCGTTCCCAGCAGGTCCATCAGCCGGCCGCTGACCGCGTACATCACCGTGTAGCTGACCAGGAACGAGGTGGTGATGTAGGAGTACTGGACGGTGCTCAACCCCAGCTCACGCTGGATGGTCTGGGCCAGCACCGAAAGCGTCTGCCGGTCCAGGTAGTTCAGAGTGGTGGCCGAGCAGAGCATCACCGCGATGTACCAGCGCAGGTTGTTGATCGGCGCTCTGCTCATCCGGACTTTGGACCTTGCCCTGAGCCTTCAGCTAGCTATCAGCTTGCGCCTAGTTTAGCTGAAAGCTGACGGCTGATAGCTGAAAGCTTCAACGCAGCAGGTCCCGGCGGCCTTCCCGCTTCCAGGCGCTTTCCTCCGGCCGGCCGGCGGTGGCTGGCGTGGCGGGCCGGCGGCTGAAGCGGGCGGCGTGGAGCGCGGTGGCAATGGCCGCGGCATCGCGGGCCTGTTCATCGTCGCCATTCGGCGCCGGGGCAGCCAGGATGTCATCCAGCAGCCCGGTGTCCAGTTGGGCGGCGAGGAACCGCGGATGGTCGAGCAAGCGGCGGAAAAACGGGATGGTGGTCTTGATGCCCACGATCGAGTATTCCTGAAGCGCCCGGCGCATGCGCTCAATGGCCTCGCCCCGGTCGCGCCCCCAGGTAATGAGTTTCGAAATGAGCGGGTCGTACTCCAGCGGCACGGTCCAGCCGCGGTACACGCCGCTGTCGACCCGCACGCCCGGGCCGCCGGGCGGGACCAGCGCCGTGATGGTGCCCGGCGAGGGATAGAAGTTGTTGTCCGGGTCCTCGGCGTAGATGCGGCATTCCAACGCGGCGCCGCGCCATCCGGCCAAGACCTCTTCCTGGGTGAAGGGGAGCGCTTGGCCGGCGGCCACCGCCAGTTGCAGCTTGACCAGGTCCAGGCCGGTCACCATTTCCGTAACCGGGTGCTCGACCTGCAGCCGGGTGTTCATTTCCAGGAAATAGAAGTTGCCGCCGCGGTCCACCAGGAATTCCACCGTGCCGGCGTTGCAGTAGCCGGCGGCGCGGGCCGCGCGCACCGCCGTCTCCCCCATCCGCCGCCGCATCTGCTCATCCACGAAAGGCGAAGGGCATTCTTCGACCACCTTCTGATGGCGCCGTTGGATCGAGCATTCGCGCTCGCCGATATAGACCACGTTCCCGTGCCGATCGCCGAAGATCTGCATCTCGATGTGCCGCGGCCGGTCCAGGCACTTCTCCAGGTACAGTTCGGGGTCGTTGAAGGCGCTGAGGGCCTCGGCGCGCGCCAGTCGGAAGGCGGCCGGCAGATCGTCCGCGCTCCGTACCAGCCGCATGCCTTTGCCGCCGCCGCCGGCGGCGGCTTTGATCATGACGGGATAGCCGAGCTGCTCGGCCAACTGGAGGGCCTGCTTTGGCGACTCGATGGCGGTATCGCCGCCGGACACCACAGGCACGCCGGCGGCCCGCATGGCCCGCCGCGAACGGGTCTTGGAGCCCATCAATTCCATGCTGGCCGCGCTGGGACCGATCAGGGCGATGCCCTGCTCCTCGCAAGCGCGAGCCAGGGCCGGGTTCTCGGCCAGAAACCCGTACCCGGGGTGAATGGCCTCGGCCTTGGCCCGGTGCGCCGCTTCCATGATGCGGTCGATCCGCAGGTAGCTTTCGGAAGCGGGCGCCGGGCCGACCGGGTATGCTTCGTCGGCCCGAAGAACGTGCAAGGCCTGGCGGTCCACCTCCGAGTAAACAGCCGCGGCGGTGATGCCCAGTTCCCGGCAGGCGTGGATCACCCGCACCGCGATTTCTCCCCGATTGGCGATCAGCACCTTTCGAAACATGCAGCCTTCCGCCTGCCAGGCAGTTCAACCTGCACTATTGATGAAGCAGGCAGCACCCGCGTTTCGCGAATTCTTGGGATGAACGCCGGGCGGTGAGCGACGAAGCGTTGGTCCGCGGCGGCAAACGTCCCGCGCGCCGGTTGACGGCGCCGTGGCTCTCTGAATTACAATCAATGTATGACACCGGCGTTGATATTGGCGATCGTCGGGGAGGAAGCCTGGCGATGAATCCGGGTGAGATCCGGGGCACCAGAACCGACCGCATTCGTCTGGCGGGAATCGCCGTGCAACTGGCGGCCATTTTCCTTTCTTCGACGCGGCTTGCCGGCGAAGCTTCCGACTATGCTTTTCGTTACTACGCCGCCCTGCTGGGCCATGGGTTCTCGAGGACCGGGTTATTCCACCTTTTGGCGCAGAAGGGCGTTCACTTCCTGCTCTTCTTCTGGTTGGGCATCTCGCTTTATTACAGCCTCAGGATCGGGCGGCTGCAACGGTTTGCCTGGGCGGCAATGATCTGCCTGCTGGCAGCGCTTAGCTCGGAAGGAATACAACTGTTCATGCCCGGCCGGCACCCCTCGGTGGGCGATGTCGTTCTTAACGCGGCCAGCGGGGTGCTGGCCACGGCGGTGTTCTACCGCTTGTACCCCTACGCTTTGCCCGAATCCTAATCGTCCGGATTGTTGTTTTTTCAGCGCAACTTTTTTGGGTTCTGGGCGCCGCGCGGCGGCGGCGCTATCGGCCGCAGCGCATTCCTCTGGTATGCTGTGCCTCTCATGCGCAATCTTTTGGGCTGGGGAATGTCGTTCCTCGGTTGTCTGGCCTCCCCCGTATCCTGCGTAGCGGGCCAGCCGCCGGTCCGGGCGGTGCGAACCGAGCACCCGCCGACGATTGACGGAGTCATTGGGGCGGAGGAGTGGGCCGGGGCGGCCCGCCTGGAGAACTTCGTTCAATTTGAGCCGCACAAGGGCCAGCCGGCCAGGCAGAAGACGGTCGGGTACTTCACCTACAACGACACTCACATTTACATCGCTGTCTACGCCTACGACGACCGGCCGGACCAGATCCTGGGACGCCACAACCAGCGCGACGGGCAAATCCGCCTGCCACAGGCGCCGCGCGACCCGGTGGCCTTCCCCGACGATGCCATCATCGTGTTTCTGGACACGTTTCGCGACCGCCGCACCTGCTACTTCTTCGCCGTCAATCCCCTGGGCACCCAGACCGACGGAACCGTCCAGGACGACGGGCGCATCTACGACGTCACCTGGGATACAAGCTGGCAGGTCGCCACCCGCAAAGTAGAGGACGGCTGGACGGCGGAATTCGCCATCCCGCTCCGTTCCTTGCGCTTCCGCAGGGGGAACGATAGAACCTGGGGATTCAATCTGCTGCGCGCGCGCCGCAGCACGCTGGAAACCAGCGTCTGGAATGGCCCCATCGAGAATATCTTCCGGGTGTCGCAGTTTGGCGAGATCCGAGGGCTGAACCTGGAGGGCGGCGGCGCGCGCCCCTACACCTTCATCCCCTTCGCCCTGAGCCAGTACGAGCAGGGGCGAACGCTCCGTGGGCAGGTGGGATTGGATGCCCGCTACGCCTTCCGCCCCGAGACCATCGCCCAGTTGACCATCAATCCGGACTTCGCGACCATCGAGGGCGACGAGGAGTTCGTCAACCTGACGCGCTTCGAGGCGCGCCTGATCGAGAAACGCCCCTTCTTTCTGGAAACCAACCAGAAGTTCCAGCAACGCATCCAGACCTTCTATTCCCGCCGCATCGCGGACATCGACGTCGGCGGCAGGTTGATCTCGAAATTCGGGCCGTGGGACACGACCCTGCTGGTGGCCGAATCGCGGCTCCCCAGCGGCACGACCGGCGAGACGGGACTGGAGCGGGCCAACTACACCATCGGGCGCGTCGAGCGGCAGTACCTGAAGTCCTCGGCCCTGGGCTTCATGGTGGCCAACCGCTCGTTCGACGGGCGGAACGAAGGGTCGATCGGGATGGACACCGCCGCGTTTTTTACGCGCCATTGGGGCCTGACCGGCCAGTTGGTGCGCTCCCACGGGCTTTACGGCAAGGGCAACTGGGCCTGGTTCCTGCGCCCCTCGTACGACTCCTCGACCGGCCACTTCCACTTTCGCTACTCGCAGGTCGGCGACCGCTTCGGCGACAACATCAACTCCATCGGTTACATCAAGGATGACGACCGCCGCGAACTGGACTGCGACTTCTCGAAAACCCTGTGGTTCAAGGACGGCCGCATCCAGCGCGTCATTCTGGAGTCCAAGAACAACCTCTATTTCAGCCAGCAGAACATGGTTGTCCGCGGCTATCACAACATCGTCTCCGTCAGGACCGACCTGCGGAACCGCTGGAGCGGCTCCGCGCTGTTTCGCAACGAGTACCGGCTGTTCGAGAAGGGCTTCCACAACCCCCAGGCCGAGTTCCAGCTCGCCTACAACACGCGCGAGTACCAGTCCTGGGCGGTCGGATACCAGACCGGCAAGAGTTTCGATTCCGACCTGAAAGCGGTGAACGCTTACATCCGCAGAAAGCTGAGCGCGGAAACGGCGGTCGAGTACCAGCTTTCCCGCGTCTGGCTGAAACCCGATCCGACCCAACAGGCCACCCTGATCAACATCTTTCGCGTGCGGCACAACTTCACCCGGGACCTGTTCATCCGCGCCTTTTTCCAGACCAATTCGGTGATCGACCGCAAGAACACGGAGGCGGTGTTCGTCTGGCGCTACAGACCGCCGTTCGGGTCGGTGCAGTTCGCGTATCAGCGGGGCCGCGCCGCGCTCAATGAGCGCTCGCAGCAGGGCAACACCTACTTTGTCAAGATGGCCTACGAGTTTTAGGGAACCAGCCCCGACCGGGCCGTCCACGGGGCCTGGAGGCCCCGTGGAAGGCGGGCCTTTGGATTGGCGGATATCAGAACAACAGTTTCAGGGCCAGTTGGATGCGGCGGGCCTTGCCACTCACCGGGTCGAGGTTCACCTTGTTGGCATTGTTGAAGAAAGGGCAAAACGCACGAAGCCGGCGCCAACTGCAAAGATGGCGCCGGCTCTCACTAAGAAAGGCCCCCGGCCTGTCTTCGGTCGGACCTAGAAGTTGATCTTCGCGGCCACCTGAACGCGGCGCGCCGCGCGGAAGCTGCTGATCTGACCGAAGTTGGTGGCAGTGTTGTTGAGACTGGCGAACCCGCTCGGATTCACCCAGTTGAACGTGTTGAAGGTCTCGCCGCGCATCTGGAGCTTGAAGCGGCCTTCCCTCGTCAGGTTGAAGTTCTTCATGATGGACGCGTCCAAGTTGAAGAAGCCGGGGCCGCGCACCGTATAGCGGCCGGTGTTGCCCGGACGAACCTGACCCTGCGGAACCGCCGCGAAGCAGGCTGTGTTGAACCAGGTGAGGCGCTGCGCGGAGCTCTGCGCCGAACCGCCGTAGGTATGCGGCGCGTCGGTGTTGGCATTGCAGATCTGGTCCGGACGCGCGCTGGCCGGACCGCCGTTGCCCATGCCCAGCCCGGCGGGATCGACGCCGGACGTGGTGACGGTGGAGGGCTGACCGGTGTACGCCGAAAGGATTCCAGTCAACTGCCAACCGCCGACGGTGCTTTGCAGGAAGCCGCGCCCTTGCCTGAAGAACGGCAGCGTGTAGACGTAATTGAAGGTCATTACGTGGGTGCGGTCGGTGGGCGCAGGCCCGTACTCGCCGCCGTGCCAGTTGTAGCTGTTCTGCGGCGCGTTGCTGCGGTCGCTGCCGTTATCGGTGAGGGTCTTGGAGTAGGTATACGCCAGGCCGAACAGGCCCGCCGCCCGGAAGTCCTTCTTGAGGTGTAGCTGCAGAGAGTGGTAGTTGGAATCGAACGCCGATCGGATGGCACTGAAGGCGTTGAAGCCCCTGAACGGTCGGACCGCGTTGATATTCGGCCAGTCGGTCGAGGTGAAGACGGTATTGCCGTTCGGCTGGTGCAGCCCGGCGGCGAGAGCCACGCCCACGGGAGCCTGGTTCGCGTCGATGACGCCCAGCAGGTGCGTGCCCTTGGAGCCGAAATAGCCCACTTCCAGTACGGCGCCCTTGATGAGCTGGCGCTGGATGTTGAAGCTCCAGTGCTGGGTATACGGTGTCTTGGCCGGAATCTGCGTGCCGCGGGGAGCCAGGACCGTTGTGGCGCTCGGCCCCAGTGGATTGATTCCCGCCGTGCCGGCGGTCACGTCGTTAAAGCTGGCATTCGTATAGGTCACGCTCGCCACGTAGGGCGGGTTGGCGAAGATGTTCTGTTCGTAAATGCCGAACAGAGTGGCGTCGTGGTAGATTCCATAGCCAACGCGGAGGGCCGTCTTCCCGTCGCCAAAGGGGTCCCAGGAGACGCCTACGCGCGGGGCGAAGTTGTTGAAGTTCTGGTTGGCGATTTTGTTGCCGTAGGGAGAGTTCTTTCCCGCGATGATGATGCCGTTGGTCTGCCAGCCCGAGGTGCCGGCGATTACACGGCCGTTGGTGGGATCGATCTTGGGCGCCTTGTTCGGGTCATAGGCCGACGGAGAGAAGTTGCTCAACAGCCCGTTGGTCTCGGTGGGTTGCCCGAAGAACGACCAGCGCACGCCGGCATAGACGGTCAGGCGCGGCCTCATTTTGAAATCGTCCTGCGCATACATCTCGTGCTGCCACGCCCAGACGTCCGGCGTTACGTCCATGGACGCCTGAGTGAAGGTGCCGACGTTGCCGAGAAGGAAATTCGCCCACCCCTGCTGGAAGTTGCTGGTGCCACTGGGAACACCCGCGTTCGAAAAGGTGAAGGTCCCGATGGCGTTGCCGTTGGCGTTCTCGGTTTTGTTGTACCGGTTCCCGCTGTAGCCGAACTTCGCGGTGTGGCGGCCCTTGATCCACGTCAGGTTGTCGAACCAGGCGTAGTTGCGGTTGTAGTCCACGTAGGGCCCGTTGCCCGCGATGTTCGATCCGCCGGAGATCGAAAGCGTCGGAACCACTCCTAACGGATTCGGGAAGGCTTCCTTGGGGTTGATGTCCGGGCTGTTGGTCTTCGCGGTCAGCCCGATGGGCGTGGTCAGGATCGCGCTTTGCGAGAAGTTGAATCCGCCGTCGTTGATGACCGACGGCCGGATGATGTTGATGGCGTGCACCACGACGCCGCGCCCCGGCGAATTGGTGGTGGTGGCGGCCCCGTTGGGTATGGTCGATCCCAGGAACAGCCCGCTCGGCTCCTGCGTCGGGATGTCGTCGACGGTCAGGCGGCCCCAGACGTTGAACCGCGGGCTGAAGGTGTGATCGACGCGCAGCATTTCCTGGCGGCTGTTGAAGACGCTCTTGACCGGGAAGAAGCCGGCCGTGGTGGCCGCCGTGGTCGTGCCGTCGAGCAAGGGCAGCTTACTGTAGATGTCCTTGAGGTAGGCGACCGAGTTGGCGTTGAACAGGTTGGTCGGGATCTGCGTGACCGGGGTGGAACCCGCCGGGCAGCCGCCGGTCGAGACCGTGATGCAGACCGGCTGGAGCATCTGGCCGCTGAGCATGCCCTTGGTCGGCAGCGTCGGATTGAAGGTGGCGTAGTTGTTGATCTTGCGCCACTCCTGGGAGTAGAAGAAGAACGTCTTGTTCTTATTCCTGTTGTAGCCCCGGAACGACACAGGACCGCCGAAAGTGAAGCCATAATTGTTCCAGCGGACGGGCGTGATGCGGGCGTAGCAGGTGCTGGTGAAATTGGTGCCGCAATTGTTGAAGGGGTTGGCGCTGTCGTAGAGATTGACACGGTTAGCGTTGTTGCTCCAGGTATTCGCGTTCAGCTTGTCGTTGCGGAAGAACTCGTAGACGCCGCCATGATACTTGCTGGTGCCGCCGCGGGTTACCACGTTGATCTGGCCTCCGCCGGCACGGCCGCTGTCGGCGGTGTAGAGACTGCGCTCCACTTTGAACTGCGAGATGGCATCGACGCTGGGGAAGGTCTGCAGCGTCAGGTTGCTGCCGCGGTCGACATTGTCTGCGCCGTCCACCGTCCAGTTGTTGGCCGAGGTGCGGGCGCCGTTCACGGCGAAGGGGATGGTGTTGGTGGCCCCGCCGGGGGCGGTGTTGCCGACGTAGAGTTCATCCACCGCGTTGGAAGCCACGCCGGGCATCAGGGTCATCAACTGCTCGTAGTTGCGGGCGGCGATGCTCAATTCCGTAATCTGCCTGCCCTCGATGGTGCTGGAGCTGGCCGGCGTGCCGAGCTCGACGCCCACCGCCTCCGCCCTCACTTCCACCGTCTCGCTGGTGGCGCCCACCTCGAGGCGGATATTGATGCGCAGGTCGTCGGCGACGTTGAGCACGACCTCTCTGTGCTCCTGCGTCCTGAAGCCTGCGGCTTCGACTTTAATGGAATACGTGCCGACAGGGATGTACGGAACGGAATAGCTCCCAGTGGCCTCGGTGGTAATGATGCGGACCACCTGGTTGCGGTCTGTGTTGGTGACAGTGACCTTGGCGTTAGGCACAACGGCGCCGCTCGGGTCGAGAATGGTGCCTCCGATGCTGCCCGTGATGTCCTGCGCCACAAGCGCAAATCCGCTGGCGAGTACCAGCAGGCAAAACACTACCGTCGCTCTCATTTGACCTCCCGACTGCTCGGGAAGGCCGAATCGCAAACCAATGTCCTTCCCACCCAGTGCCGCTGCGATTGGCCACATTTCCGCGAGTGCTGCGAATATACCACGCATGGGCAGCGGCCAGCAATTCCGTCGCCGGCCTGGTTTCCACCCCGTCAAAAGCTGTCATGAAAACTCCTCCGCCGGGGCCCCTACAACGCCGACCTGCGGGGCGGCCAAAGCCGGAAAACCGCGGAGGCGATTGACGAGCGCCCGGAGGCGGCCATATACTCCGGCATATGGGGCGGTCAGGCTATAAACACAAGGATGAATGAGTGTGCCCCGTGGAGAGGTGAGTTATGAGATTGCTGCGAGGAACGCTTATCGTGAGCATGCTGGCCCTGCTGGGGGCGGGGCTTTTGCCGGCGCAAACCGTCACCGGCACTCTGGAAGGACACGTGCAGGATTCGACGGGCGCGCTGGTGCCCAATGTCAGCATCACGGTCGTAAACCAGGACACAGGCATGGGGCGCACGACGGCAACGAACAGCGAGGGCTTTTACCTGGTCACCTTCCTGCCGCTCGGCGTCTACCGCGTGACGGCCGCGGTGCCGGGTTTCCGGACAGTAAACAAGACGGGTGTCACCGTCGAACTAAACAAGACCACGGTCTCCGACTTCCGCCTGGAAGTATCGCAGGTTAGCGAGACCATCGATGTGACGGGCGAAACGCCGCAGATCGAGACCACCACCGGAGAGTTAAAGGGATCGATCGACGCGCGTACCATCGAGAACACTCCGCTGTCCGGCCGCAACTTCATTTCCCTGATGGAGCTGGTTCCGGAGTTCCAGCTCGCGGCCTTCAGCACCTCCTCGAACAATCCGACGCTGTCCACCGGCAGTTATGCCTCGTTCAACGGCACCGGAAGCCGCAATACGACCTTCCAGATCGACGGCGTCAACAACGACGACTCATCCGAGAACCAGAACCGCCAGGGCGTCAATGTGAGCACGATCCGCGAAGTGGCGGTCATTACCAATTCGTACTCGGCGGAGTTCGGGCGCGGCGCGGGCGGCGTGGTGCTGGTGCAGACCAAGGGCGGAAGCAACAAGTATCACGGCGACGCCTTCGAGTACCTGCAGAACGACAAGCTGGCCGCCAACGGTTTCTTTGGAAACGCGGCCGGCCGGAAGGCGGACGGGAGCTTGGTCTCGCCGGTCTCCCCGGTCCGGCGCAACCAGTTCGGCTATACCATCGGCGGCCCGATCCTGAAGGACCGGGTGTTCTTCTTCCACAGTTTCGAGCAGACGCGCTTCAAGCAGTTCGCCGTCATCAGCCGCGACGTCTTCCCCGTGGGCACCAAGATCCAGGTGGGCGAGTGCGATCTGTGCCTGAAGCCCAGCGAGCACCCCTACGTTCAGCAGGACCAGAAATGGCTGCAAGACCAACTCGATCGCTTCAAAGGTCTGGAACCAAACAGCCCCTTGATCGGTTCACAGGTCTTTACCGGGCAACGGTGGCACGACTTCCCGGACCAGGACTATTCCGGGCGCTTTGACATAAAGCTGCGGCAGCAGGACAACGTGGCGCTTCGCTACCAGTACAGCCGGCAGCACCGCAGGCCGGGCGAATTGATTCGCGGCGAGACGGCGCGGCAGAACAACAAGCAACAGGCGATCGGGGCGACGCTGACGCACATCTTTTCGCCGACGCTGGTGGGCGAGTTCCGCTTCGGGCTGGG